>Ga0209536_100016788_pt1 | contig 10396 bp, 7 predicted proteins | sample DeeMarSeWOR28_12_FD_187461 | JGI IMG/M metagenome (GOLD analysis project Ga0209536, IMG submission 187461) | Marine sediment microbial communities from White Oak River estuary, North Carolina - WOR-2-8_12 (SPAdes) (version 2) | ecosystem: Environmental > Aquatic > Marine > Intertidal zone >... | reverse complement strand
GGATGTCGCGTTTGAATGTGCCGGCCAGCAGGAAACGGTCGATCAGTGCATGGAATTGCTCAGGCCCGGCGGAACATTGGTTCTGACCGGTATCCCACGCTTTGACAGGGTCTCGTTACCTATTGATGTAATGCGAAGAAAAGAAATCACGATTGTAAATATAAGAAGGCAAAATGAATTCACGCAAAAGTCCGTCGATTTGATTGCTTCAGGACGGATCAACGTTGACTTTATGGTAACACATCATTTTCCGCTGGAAGAGACTCAAAAGGCCTTCGATTTGGTCGCCGGCTACCACGATGGCGTTGTCAAAGCCATGATTAGTCTGTAAGTTTATGCTCGCATCAGAATTGTTTTGGAGAATGAATTGAATGAGCTGGCTTGGTTTGGAAGGAAAAGTCACAATCGTTACAGGAGGGGCTCGCGGCATCGGCAAGGCTGTTTGTCATGGTTTGGCAGAAGTCGGGGCTAATATTGTCATTGCTGATATTGATGAGCAAGGCGGCATAAAACTCGCTGTTGATTTGAAAAGACAGTATGGCAGCGAGCACATAAGCACAAAGACCGATGTGACTGATAAGTCGAGCATCGATGCCATGGTTGCAGCGGCTCTCGATGCTTTCGGCGGGATTGACATACTCGTTAATAATGCGGGCATTCTGATACCACGGCTGCTTGTTGATCCGGCGGGGAAAGAAGAGCTGACCGAGCAGATTTGGGACAAAATGATATCTATAAACCAGAAAGGTTACTATTTATGTGCTCAGGCGGTCACGCGGCAGATGATTAAATCAGGCACCGGGGGCGTTATTATCAACATGACTTCCGAATCCGGCCTGGAAGGCTCGGAAGGCCAGAGTGTTTATGCAGCTACAAAAGCGGCAATCTATTCTCTCACACGCTCATGGGCAAAGGAACTCGGCAGACACAACATCCGGGTTGTAGGTATCGCTCCGGGAATTGTCGAAGCAACGGATTTGCGCTCCGACGAGTACGAGCGTGCCGTCGCCTACACGCGCGGAATCACGGTCGAACAATTCCGCGAGAAATACGAGCAGGTCTCCATCCCATTGGGAAGAAGCGGTAAACTAAGTGAAATTGCTGATACCGTATGCTTTTTGGCTTCCGACCGTGCCGGTTACATCCACGGTACAGTCATCAACATCTCAGGCGGCAAGAGCAGGGCCTGAGCATCAATTGCAGCGACATCCAAAAGGATTAGATTCGCACAATGAAAACGCCTTTTTTCGCTTTAAGCGTATTGACGTTGCAGGGCTTGCAGAGACCTTTTCAATTTTGATGTCCCCAATGAAGTGACAAAAAATGACCTTTATATTGGCTTTTTTCGGATTTTTAAGCAAAGAAAGCTAAAATATTATAAATTTCAGCAAGTTTTTATTGACGTTAATATAAAAAGTATGGTATAAATAGAAAAGTGAAGTTAGGTGTTTTTCTGGAACCTAATTTCACAACGTATTACTTATCCATGGTTCCTGGGCAAAACCTGATGCGTGATCAGGAATGGGACATCAGTTGGAAATTAGGTAATACGGCAGGAAACGGAGGAGTGGTGTCAGGCGAACCCTATACCAGGTGCGGTACAGGGAGAATAATTTTTTTCGCCCGCATCTTTTCCAGCCATATAATTTTTTGGCTCACTAATCTTGCCTGGTTAGCAACTTTACCTATGTTCAACAGGGAGGGTCAGTGCGCAAGACCCTTCAGGGCAAACGTTGATCTGACTCTTGTCAAGAAAGATTGTTTGCACGGATGTAACTTAATAGTTAGGAGAATTATGATGAAAAAATTGATAATGATTTTTATTGCATCGACGCTAACGCTTTTTGTCAGTATCCCATTGGCGAATGCAGCCCCTTCTCTGGAAGACGGCCCTTTTGGTGGCGTTGAAGGGCAGATGAATGCGTTGGAAACATCGACGGATGATGCCGACTCGTGGATCACCATACAGTACATCGGTGATGCAGCCGGTATGGATGAATATACCATGATAGACTTTGGGTGGACCCACACCTTTGATCCAACGAAAAAAGTGATATATGATGCGTCACTGACAATCATGGCATACGATGTGGACTTTGACCAGGGAGAACGAAACAATGTATATGCTGACGGAGTGTTGCTTGGTCCCTTAGCAGGCGACACCGGTGAGAATTGGACAGAGACTGTCTTCCCAATTGATCCGGCAATGCTGGCTGATGGTCAATTAAATATCTGGCTCGACATTGACGCCCTTGGTGGAGGCTGGATGAATCTGGTTGATTACTCCCAGTTGCGAACCCACTGGGATTTTATTCCCGCTCCAGGCGCCATTTTACTGGGCGGTATCGGCGTTGGTTTTGTAAGCTGGTTGCGCAGGCGCAGAACACTATAAGTTAGACAGATGTAGCAATACGATTTTATAAAGGTTGTGTGTTCAACACTCACAGGCCTTTTTAAGCCCCTGTTCGCACTCGGAATTCTCATCTTAGTGCAGAACAGGGGCTTTCTTATATTGCTGCATGAAAAAGGGTCTTGTTACTCTTCCTCAGCTTTAGGTTTGCAGCAGTTCTGCTTTTAAGAGCGAATCCCGGTCACTCGATGGGCAATTCCTTTTTTGCCGCCCACTGGCTCCATCCGGCGTCATACCAGAGAATATTGCTGTAGCCTAAAAGTCGTTTAAGCACAAAAAATGTCTGGCTGGCCTGGTGTCCGGTGCGGCAGTGAATAATCGCCATTGAATCCTTGGCGGGTATAATCTGGGCATAGGCCTTTGCCAATTCCTCGACAGGTTTGAACTGAGGCACATCGTTGACCTTAACGAGGTCTTCAGTATATGGGCGATTTATCGCTCCAGGGATATGCCCGGCACGGGCTTCATTGGATTTTGAACCGCTGTAATAATCAGAGGGACGAACGTCCAGAATGATGCCTTTTTGGGATTTGACGTATTCCAGAACTGTTCTGTAATCCACTGAGAAATTGTCTGTTCCGGTGACGGGATATCTGGATGATACTATTTCAGGAAGTTCGGATACGAGCGCCTTATTGGCCGACTTCCATGCTGCAAAGCCGCCGTTCAGAATTCTGTATGATGTATGTCCAAGACGTCCCAGTGCTATGCCCACAAGAGTGGCATCCTGAGTCTTGTCGCCATAAACGATGACAACTGTATCGCCGGGTCGAATACCCATTGCGGAAAAATGCCTGGCCAGTATGTCGGCAGGTTGGAGCATCGAGCCGGCGCCATCCAGATTCATCCTGAGGTTCTCAACATTAAGGGCGAGAGAATTTCTGATGTGACTTGTGTTGTATTCAGGTTGAGCTCGAAGGTCGAGAGTCTTTGTGTCAGCACGTTCAAGTTGTTTTTCAAGCCAATCTGCATCGATTAACAAGCTGTCAGAAGGCGGCACATCGGGAGTGTCTGGTGTCTCTTGCGGAGCTGCTAATCCCAGAAATAAGGCCCTCCAGGCTCTGATCTTGTCTGATGTTTCCTTAGGCAGAATTTCATCTCGCAGCGAGACAGGTGTAAGACACCTCTCAATAAAACCGTTGAGGCCGTCTGTAAGTATGTATGCGTTTGTGTACCCGCTTCGAAAGAGCGAATCCCTCGCCTGCACCGGATGAGTCATGCCGTTGGAATACAGAACGATGGTTCCTGCATTCTTATATGGAATAAGGGCCTGGTGCAGATCTTTCATCTGTATATTCAGGGCGTTTGGCAGGTGATAGCCCAGGTATTCCACAACCGGTCTTATATCCACAACAATAAGACCAGGTTCTTGCCTGAGCATCCTGTCGGCCAGTTCCTCAGGCTCAATGTGATCCTCTGCCATCTCAACGGCTTCAAGCAACTGAGATTCTGAGGAAATAATACCGGCCGTTGTCCCCGGCTGCCGGCTTGATGGCAGACCAGATCCGACTGCAACCAGTACAATGGCTATTGATAATATCGCTACGGATACAGTCTTCAAGACAGTAGTGTTATCACCCAGTGATTGACTTGTTTTTCGCTTTTCAATCCACTCGCATCCCCAGAACATCACAACCGCTGCAATACCCAAGAGGACGTTGAAAGTTCCTTTGCTGATGCCGAGCGTGTCATAGATAAAAACGACACCCCGCTGGCCTGAATCATAGAGCGGCTTTATAAGGCTGAACATCTCATTAAAAACGATCGAGCCGATAATTGCTCCGGCCAGGAATATCAGGGCATCGATCTTGCCGCTCGCTACCCCTGCGGCCGCCGTTCCGGGACACCAGCCTCCCATCACGAATCCCACCCCGAAAATCAGACCTCCGACAATATATGCTCCATATACTGTGGGCATAAGATATACGCCCTCAATGGAAACGATGCCGAGAACAACGCAGCAGGTCAATCCCAATGCCGCAGTGATCACGGCCGTGAACATCACCTTAATAACAGCCATGTCCCTGAAGTAAAAGACACCGGTGAGCTTTCTGCTCGATCCGAAACCGGCCCGCTCGAGGAAAAAACCAAACGCTATACCAATCAATAATGCCGCAAGGAAGGCCTTTGATGAATCAAGGGTATCCAATTGATACATTGTGTTAATCATTCCACTGCCTCCTGAACAAATAAGCGGCGGCATAGCCTCCAGCGAATATGCAAACCAAAAACACAAAACTGCCTGTCAGCAGCAGTGCAGTCCCGGACAGGGCCTGGCCGCTTGTGCATCCTTGTGCTAATCTGCTGGCAAAACCGACCAGAATGCCTCCCATCAGAGCGAATGCGGTTCTGAGACGGACGGTGCTTTGTTTGCCTCTTTCGATTTGAAGTTTCATTCGATTGGCCAGCAGAGCAGAGCACAGGCCTCCTATAAAGGTGCCGACCAGCATAAACACAAGATAATATTGCATCGGATTCTGTCCCCATTTGCCGAAGTATTCGCCGGAAAGCGTGTGGGCTCTGGCGACACACAGTTCCATGCAGGCGGCCATTCGGGCCAGTCCTGAAGACGCTCCCAAACCCGCTCCAAGAACCAGAAAAGACACAAGCAAAGTCAATCCCAGTCCGATTCCCGCAAGGTAGGGATTCATATATCTGTTTTTTGAAATATCTTGGTTTTTCATATCAGCATCCTGCACTTTTCTTTTTAGTCACCGGTTGCGTTCCGGAAGGAGCCGCGGGCATAGGACCCGGCGCCGGAGGTGCGGTACGAATCTGAGGAATCGTTCCCGTCGGCATCGGCGTTACGCCAAAATCTGACTCCATCCAGTAGGATTCCAGCCCTTCATACAATACTTTGATCGGGCGCTGCGTCTTCTGCGATAGTATGCCTCCCAGGGCCATGGCATAAGAGCCGTCACGGTCCACGATAATCAGTGGAGTCGTCCCCACAAGGTAAGACGGGTTCGAAGCGAGGTCGGCGATATCGACATTCTGGGAACCGGCGATGCTATAATCGGCGAACATCTCCGCTGGTCGAATGTCCACGATCTGGAAGGTGCCCGGCAGGTCCATCATCAATCTTTTCAGCTCCCTTGCACAGATACGTTCGGGCAGGGGAATCATTTTTCTAATCTGTGCCGAAGCGGCTGCCGTTCCGCCTTTTTCAGAGCCATAAACAGGAAGACCGGCCTCAATCCACGCTTCGCTCCCTCCCTCCAGGCTGGTGGCATTTTTGAAGCCCTTTCTCTCAAGAATACCGATTGCCATGCTCGAGCGATATGCTGAGTTACAGACAGCTACAACAGGCTGGGAGGTATTCAACTTGGTGGAAAGTTCAGACAGCTTGTTGAGAGGCAGATTCAGCACGGTCCCGATTCTCAATCCCATCCATTCATTGGGCAGGCGGACATCGACGACAATCGGGCTGGTATTAGACTGCATCTGGTCATAGAGTTCTCTGGGAGAGACCAGTTTGTTCGTCAGCAGTTGCATGCCTGCCTTACCCCATTCATCGAAGACAAGGCCCTGGGCGGTATATCCAATCCGATGGAGCCGGTGAGTTGCTTCTTTAAGCTCGTCTGCGGTTCCGTATACTACTATGTTCGATCCCCAGGGTACCATAATCCCGGTCCAGGTCTCGAATCGACCGCGCAGAGCAATGTTCACCGAATTGGGGATATGTCCTGCTGCAAATGATATGCTGTCTCTAAGATCAACCATGTAGTATTTTGAGGAGTCCGTCAAAGGCGCATCCGGTTTGACTATCGAGACTGGTTGCTGCCAGTTCACAAGCGGAGGCCCGTTTCGGTTCATTGCCGCATTATGACCAAAATATTGAGGCGGTTCCTGCAATTCGGACAATACTGTAGTAATGAATTCGCTCCTGTTTTTGTGCTGAAGTGTCGGGTTCGATGTTCTCTCTTCACCAATTGTCGAGAAAGGCTGGTCCTTCAAGTGGGCGCCACATAAAGATCCTGCTCCGTGTGCCGGGAAGACCTTCACACTGTCCGGGAGTTTCGATACTTTCTCCGCCCATGTGTCAAAAATCATGCCGGCAAGTGCCGATGAAGTTGTTCCTGCAACCAGGTCAGGCCTGCCCACTCCCCCGACAAAAAGGTAATCTCCAGTCAGAATCAATTCCGGCGAATCCATTGCCGGTCCGACCGTAGCACTGGTTCCATCGAGGACATGACCAGGCGTATCCATGAATCTAACATAGGCCTTGCCTACCTGCAGGATCGTGCCGTCTGCGATTGGCTCTATCTTATATTCGGCTCCGCTCTTGGCGCTCTGGTAGATTGGGCAGTTGAACAGCTTTACCAATTCCATATGACCGGCAACGAAGTCGGCGTGACTATGGGTCAGAAAAACACCGGCGACCGACAGGTTCTTTTCCTTTATCAGTTCCGAATAGTACTGCACATCTCTGCCCGGATCAACAATCAGGGTCTTACCGTCGCTTATCAGCAGGTATGAATAGTGAGACAGAACGGGCAGATTTATCTGCACCAGTTCGTACCCTGTGAATTTGTAAGTATCAACGATTTGATACTGTGACGCATCGGTACCGTGGCTGGCGGATTCAGCATCCTTAATCGCACCTGCGCCGGAACCGGTCATCAGTAAGCATATAAATGCGAGCCACACTATATATCCTGAATTATATTTAATCTCCATTATTTTACCCCTTAAATAAAAATCACTTTAATGCCAAATCTTCATCCGCACAAACATAACTATAAAAAGCTGATATTCATTCCTATTCTCCCTCAATCTCTGAATACCCTAAAGCTAATCTGCTTCCTATCCACATATATATCACCGATAAAGATACTTTCAATATCAGCAGTAGTTTTTTTTAAGGGAACCGCAAAATATATAGTAATTATCCTACTGTATTTTAGGGGATTTGCCAAAAAAAAATGAATTCTTAAAATTTTGGGTCCGAGACATGACTCCAATAGTCAAAGCTGGTTAATAATTGGTGTAATCCCACAGCATGTTCAAAGATGTCCTGTTTATCGAACAAAAAACCAATAAAAAGCATAAAAAAAGGTTTGCCACGCTTCCACAGCTTTAAATTTGCGGCAGTTTTATTTGTCACTGCTCGGCCTTTTCCGGTTTTTTCCAGGCTTCGTAGAGGTCAATTAGCGTGGTATTTGAGTCAACTCTAAATTCTCGATATAATAGTGTGAATAAATTTTAACTGCCAGATTCGAGATGAATGATGACTAATATCGCACGCATTTTGAACGTGATTGAGACGGGAAATGAAAGGGCCGTTGACAAACTAATCTTGACTGTCTATCAGGAACTCCAGCACCTTATTGCACATAAATTACAGTCAGAAGCACCTTGACACCAGATCTTATGCTGAGGTAAACAATTTCGTAGGAGAATACAATGACAAGACATATCTATCTGTTGACTATTATCGTTTTGCTGTCGTGTGACATGATCGGGCTTTGGGCCCAGGAGGGACCGCCGCTTGTGGCAGAGAAAGATTATGTGGCCGGCCGCGTGGTGCAGTCCTTTCCTTTACAGCAGGTGCAACTGCTGGATGGGCCTTTTAAGAATGCCCGGGATTTGAATTTGGAGCATCTGCTGCAATACAATGTAGATCGCTTGATGGCCCCCTTTTTTAAGGAAGCCGGATTGACATCCAGGGTCGAGAAGTACCCCAACTGGACCGGTCTGGACGGCCATGTGGGGGGGCACTACCTCAGCGCAATGGCCATGTATGTCTCGACGATGGGAAACCAGGAGAGTCGGCGACGTATGGACACCATGGTTGCACAGATGGCCCGGTGCCAGGAGGCCCACGGCAACGGCTATGTCGGCGGCGTGCCAAACAGTAGAGCCATCTGGGAGCAGGTGGCTCAGGGAAACTTCCGGCTGCTTCACCGCGCCTGGGTGCCCTGGTATAACTTGCACAAGACCTTTGCCGGTCTGCGCGATGCCTGGCTTTACGCCCACAATGCCCAGGCCAGAAAGGTCCTTATTAAACTATCGGATTGGTGCCAGACGGTGGTGGCCAACCTTTCAGACGAACAAATGCAACGCATGCTGGATCAGGAACATGGAGGCATGAACGAGGTATTGGCGGATGTCAGCATAATCGCCGGCGATCCCAAGTATCTGGCCCTGGCCAAACGGTTTTCCCACCGGCAATTGCTCGATCCCATGTCCGAAGGGCGTGACATGCTCGACAACAAGCACGCAAACACCCAGGTGCCCAAGGCTGTGGGCTTTCAACGGATTGCCGAGATCGAAGGGGATCTTAAATACGCGCGGGCCGCGCAATTCTTTTGGGAGACTGTGGTACACAATCGCAGTCTGGCTTTTGGCGGCAACAGTCGACGCGAACACTTCCCAAGTGCTGATGCCTGTATCGAGTTTGTAGAGGAACGTGAAGGTCCGGAATCCTGCAACACCTACAACGTGCTCAAATTAACCAAGGGCTTGCATCGCATGAATCCCCTGGCCGCATACGCTGATTATTACGAGCGTGCCTTGTACAATCACATCCTCTCGACCCAGCATCCCGAACACGGGGGCTATGTGTACTTTACCCCGGTCCGACCGCGTCACTACCGGGTTTATTCCGCCCCGAACCAGGGCATGTGGTGCTGTGTTGGATCGGGTATGGAGAACCACGGCAAATACGGCGAATTCATATACAGCCGCCAGGGCAGCGACACCTTGTACGTGAATCTTTTTATTGCTTCAGAATTGAACTGGCAGGACAAAGGCATTCGGGTGCGCCAAGAGACCTCCTTCCCCGATGAGACTAAAACTCAATTGACTGTGTTGACGGACAAACCAACTCGTTTGGCCTTAAAGGTGCGCCATCCTCAATGGGTCCGTGCCGGGAGCCTGACCTTGAAACTGAATGGCAAAACCTGGCAACCTAAATCGCAACCCTCGTCCTACATCGAGATTGATCGAACCTGGCGTAACGCGGATTGTTTGGAAGTAACCCTGCCAATGCATACGACCTTGGAGCCTATGCCCAATGTGCCGGACTATATGGCCGTTTTACACGGGCCGATTGTACTGGCGGCCAAAACTGGTACCGAGGACTTGCAGGGATTGATTGCGGATGACTCACGCTGGGCCCACATCGCTCATGGTGAACTGCTGCCTTTGGAAGAGGCCCCCATGTTCGTCAGTGACGAAGATTCCATCACAGACCACATTACACATGTGGCCGGTCGGCCCCTGCATTTCCAGGCCCGCTCCCTGATACAACCGTCAGCCTACAAAGACCTAACCTTAGAGCCGTTCTACCGAATTCACGACGCCCGCTACATAATGTATTGGAGGACCACAAAGCCACAGACATATCAGGCCATTCAGGCTGCTATCAAGAAGGCGCAGGAAGAAAAGCTGCGTTTGGATCGGTCTACCCTTGATCGGGTTATACCCGGCGAACAACAACCTGAAGCAGACCACAACCTGCAACATGAACGCTCGGAGAGTGGCGTCTATCGCAATCGTTCACTGCGGCATGCGAAGTCTCCGGGATGGTTCAGCTATGATTTACGAGTCGATCCCAAAAAGTCGCTAGCTCTTTATGTATTGTACTGGGGCAATGAACGGGGCCGCCGCACCGTTGATATTCTCGTTGACGGACAACGGCTGGCCACGGAAAATCCGGTGGGTCAATGGAACCGGGACGATTTTGTGGCCGTGCGGTACCCCTTACCCGCAGGTTGGCTTTCTGGCAAGACTAGGATCACGGTGCGATTCAATCCTCATCGCGGTCACACCGCCGGTGGTATTTTTGATCTGCGTATCCTAAAAGTGGAGTAATGGAGTGACGGTGGGATACTGGAATGGCTTGGCAAAAACTCGCTGGCTCCCTTCCCTTATATGGTGCGGCTATTATCTGTTGCCGAGTGTGTATAGACTACAGGGTATTCATAACGCAGCTATTCAACGCTGATTTCATCGCTCACGCGATAGTAGTCGAAGTCCACG
>Ga0209536_100016787_pt1 | contig 10397 bp, 9 predicted proteins | sample DeeMarSeWOR28_12_FD_187461 | JGI IMG/M metagenome (GOLD analysis project Ga0209536, IMG submission 187461) | Marine sediment microbial communities from White Oak River estuary, North Carolina - WOR-2-8_12 (SPAdes) (version 2) | ecosystem: Environmental > Aquatic > Marine > Intertidal zone >... | reverse complement strand
CACTTTCGCCGCCATGTCTGTCATCTCCGTCATCATCCCCTTTGGTCTCCCTGGGCTCATTAAAATATGCTTTCCTGCCGAATATCCACCACCAGGGACGCCTTCGCCAGGCCAACTCTTGTTCCAGGAATTCCACTTGAGCTTGAGACGCAATGAGAGCTGCTTCCTTGGCTTTGAGCTCTTCTGTGGCTGTCTCGAAGGCGTCATCTATTCTCTGGCGGTCTGCGTCCAAACACCTGGAGCACTCCTCAGCTTGACCCAAGGCATACTGAACAGAATTAAGCTCCTCATCCTTTTTCTCGAACTTTTCCTTGAATCCCAAAAGATACTGCTGCTCCGTCTCAAGTTGGGCCAGCCTGGTTACAGTGTCCTGCCAATCATCACGTTCAACCACAACGTGCCTGGTCGGGTCTACCAATCCTTGAACCTTGGCAGCCTTCAGGCTGTCAATTTTTCTCAAACTCTCTTCTGAAACGTAAACCTTCCCTCCGTCCTTGGTTGCCTCAAGTAAGCCGTTTTTGAGGTAGCGGTGAACCGTCCTGGTGCTCACAGCGAGTCTTTGAGCTACTTCGGAGATGGTCAAACCCTGGTAATCATAGTAATCCATGATGCCCTCCTCCCTTGAAAAGGTTATCAACCAGTAAAGCCAAGGTAATTTCCCCAACCAACGAAAATCTTTCATGCTTCACCGGGAAGAGTCCCTGTATCACCGGGGTTGACCCCCTCCTCCACCGGGCCGCCAAAACGCCCTGTCTGAGAACAAAAAAACCCTGCTTTGGCATACTCCTGCCAAACAGGGTTTCTACTCGGGGAGCAGAAGACACTACTCCCTGCTACTCAACATTTTTACCACCCCGTTACCTAGCAGCAACAGGGCTTCTCTTACGTACCTCTGAGCGGATTAAGCCTTTGGCTTACCGCCCTCTGATTTTTGACGCACTTCTATCGTATAAATTTCAAAATCCCTGCACCGAAAGCCGCGGCTGCCGGTCTGTAGACCGAGTGGTCACAGAAGCGAGCGCCACATCCAGGCACCCTCTACAAGGGGACAACTTGCAGAGGGCGTCACCGCCCCATCTATCTTTTAACGGGCTCCACTGAGGCGTCCCAGCGTGTCCGTTATCCCTCACCAGACGGGAGGGATGCACACATTCCGAAGAATGTGGCGTCTATTTAGAGACTCAAGAAAAATCCTGAGAATCTTATTTTTTCTTAGTAAAAGATTAAAAATTTGTCAATCAAATTGTTCGAGGAATGGGGGATTTCTGGTCAGATTTTTTGCGAGAGAACACCTGCGAGTTTTGTTTGATCCGAGCTATCGCCTAGACCAAAAGTAGAACTACTCAACGAAGATTCTGAAAATCGAGCCCTCTTCCTTAGCTCACCAGGGCGCCTTAGCTAATTCTACAAAATCTCTTAAGCACATTCTGTCCCGTTTTTTCCTCACGTGGAATTACATGGAGATTGAACTGGTGAATGACTAATCCTCAAGCTAGTCATACTTACATACTGGCAGAAGATAGAGGACAGGACCTTCGGATTACAGCAATATCCTCGTTATGTTATGAGAATTACCTCACCGTATCACCAAAAAAACAACCGCCTCAGGAGTATATTTTTCTTATGAAAATATCCGATGATCTTTTCAAGGACTATCTTGTTTGTAAATACAAGGTTCTGTTGAAGCGTGAGGGCAAGTTGCGAGAGGTCTCAGAATACCAAAGATTCCAGGAAAAATTGGAGGAAGCGTATAGATATAATGCCACAGCTGCGCTGTTTGAGAAATACAAAGTTGCACCACGCAAGGATTTTACATGTGCAGATGATTTCTTCAAAGGATACCCTCTCATTTTCGGAGTCTCAATAGAACGAGAGGATATGGGGATTTATATTGATGCGGTGGAAAAGAATCGAGGTGAATCGGCCTTAGGTTCATTTTTCTACACCCCTATACTTTTCCTTCACCGGAACAAGCTGAATACCAGAGATAAGGCTTTGCTTGCCTTTGCTGGGCATGTCCTTGAGTACTTTCAGGCGAAAGAGGTTTTGTACGGGAAGGTATTGTATGGAGATCAATACAGGATTAGCAAAGTAGATCTAAAACATCACAGGAGACGGATTCAATTGATAGTCCGGGAAATGAGAAGACTAACCGAGAATAATAACCGTCCAAAGCTTATCCTAAATCCAAATTGTCGCATATGCGAGTTTCAAAGTGATTGCGAAAAAAAGGCTATAGATAAAGATCACTTAAGCTTGTTGCGTGGAATGACAGAGAAAGAGATCAGAAACCAGAACAGTAGGGGGATTTTTACCGTTAATCAGTATTCATATACATTTCGTCCCAGGAGGAGAAGGCAACTCTCAAGGAAGTCTCCTAAGGGTCGCTATCATGCCCTGCAAGCGCTGGCTATACGGGAACAAAAGATATTCGTCTACGAAAACGTCGACATCCCTAGTTCGCCTATTAGGATCTATATGGATATAGAAGCAGATCCTGATAGGGATTTTGTCTACTTGATTGGACTCCTCATTGTAAATGACAAAAATGAAGTACATGAATATTCTTTTTGGGCCGATTCCCAAAAGGAGCAAAATCTCATCGCGGAGCGGTTTCTAAATGTTGTAAATTCAAGTAGTGACTTTCTTCTGTTCCACTACGGGAGTTATGAAGCCAGATTTCTAAAGTCGTTGATTCGGCGACTTCCAGCCAAGTACCACGATGTCCTAGATTCCCTCCTTAGTAAGTCGGTAAACGTTGTGTCTCTGATCTACGAGAATTTCTATTTTCCTGTTTATGAAAATAGTTTGAAATGTATAGCCGGATATCTGGGCTTTAAATGGACCGATCCTAGATGTTTTGGCTTAGGAAGTATTATGCACAGAAAGGTGTGGGAAAAGAACAGAAACGAAGAATTGAAACTCGGCTTGGTCACTTACAACTTAGAGGATTGCTATGCCTTAAAAAAGGTAGTGGAATATGTCTCAAACATCTCGATAGGTGCATTTGATAATAATACTGATAAGAAAAGAGCAGAAGTAGGCTTTGTTAAAGACCTCAAAACTGAGGTGGGTCGAAAGTACAAGAAAATTGACTTTCTAGTCGAAGATTTCGAGTACATCAATAATTGCGCCTACTTTAATTATCAGCAACATAAGGTAGCTGTGAGGACGAACAGAAACCTGAAAAAAAGGCTCAATAAAGCCTCAAAAGGCAAGAAATCGATTGCGAGAGTGAACAGGATAGTAGAATGTGCAATAGCCGCAACATGTTCTCATTGTGGCTGGGAAAAAACATACCGCCATCAACGTTACGAAAGATTTATTCTCGACTTGAAATTCTTTAAGGGTGGCGTGAAACGATGGTTGACCAAATACACTGTATATAGATTTCGATGTACCAGTTGTGGGGAGATCTTTTGGGGTGAGGAGGGCAGAACGAGAACTCCCACCAAAAGCAAATATGGCTGGAACCTTACTGCTTGGACTATATATGAAAACCTTGTTAAGGGAGTCAGCTTCAGAAAAATACAGTCCAATTTAAAAGATGTTTTTGGAATATCGCTGTCAGCGATGACGATAAATAAATTCAAATCTTATGTCGCAGAATATTACCAGGAGTCTTATGACAAAACGCTCGAGAGGATTTTAGATAGTCATGTAATTCTAATTGATGAAACGACTGTCAGATTGAGGAATGATGAGGGATACGTCTGGATTCTGACCAACATGGAGGATGTCATCTATTTCTACAGATCCTCTCGTGAAGGAGCTTTTCTTAAGGAGCTTTTGAAAGGATTTCGAGGAGTCCTAGTGTCGGATTTTTATCCAGCCTACGACTCACTGAGTTGTGCTCAACAGAAATGTTTAATCCATCTCATTAGGGATCTAAATGATGACCTCTACAAAAATCCTTTTGATAGCGAACTAAAAGAACTTGCGGAGGGCCTGTCAAAAATTTTGAAACAAATTGTCAAGACTATAGATAGGTACGGTCTAAGAATGAGATATTTGAGAAGATTCAATAAACAAGTATCACAGTTTTATGAAGAATTCATTGGTAGAAGCTGCAACTCAGAGATTGTATCTCAATATCATCAGCGATTTAAGAAGAACAGAAAAAAATTATTTACTTTCATTAACTACGACGGTGTCCCTTGGAACAACAACGCTGCTGAACATGCTATCAAATATCTAGCTTCTTACCGAAAAACGGTAAAAGGACTGCTAACCGAGAGGAGTTTGAAAGATTACTTGATTCTTTTAAGCGTCTATCAGACTTGCGAATATAGATGATTGAACTTCTTTGATTTTCTTCTATCAGGGAAAAACCTCATTATATGAATAGGTCCACCTCCAACACCTGAGATGGTCACATCCAGGTAAACAATCTGTATATGTTGATGGTTTTGCAGACTAAAGTTATCTTGGCCTGTGCTGGCATGATTTCCAAACTATACTTGCTGCAGACCAGGAGGGTTAGGTTCTACTTTTGAGAAGATTCTTTCTCGTATTCAGCAAGCCATTGGATGAGGATGAGTCGCACCAAGTTTGACAGGGGGCGGTGTTGCTCTTGAGCGATCTTCTCCAATCTCTCCTTCATCTCCTCAGGGATTCGAACGGCGATTAATTCCATACTCCGCTTATACGTAATTTACGATTGACAAACAACGTTAACTTAGTATACATAATATAACATATGTTTACATTCGCTAAATTAGGAGCGAATATGCTCGAACAAATTGCTTCTCTTCTTTCCAAAGTTTGGACTCTGCCGATTTCTGCGATTATCTACCTGGCGCTTTGCTACCTCCTCTTTTCTGGCTTTGTGATCATGCCACTCTGGGCACTCAAGCTCTACATCCAGAATCGACGGAGTGAGAAGCTGCTAAGAGGAGAAGTCAAGGGTATTATTGATATGCAGGAACTGAAATGAAGGACTACACGCCCATCATTCCCTCCAGGTGGGGCAAATAATGCGCGGTTCACAACAAATATCCATTTCCTAATCATTGACAGGACATCACAGACCGGATTTTTAGCCTTCCTTAGGGATTCTAGTAGGCCGACAAATCAGCGAAGAAAATCTGAGAAATGAATAAGACCTATCACCGAATCGCTTGATCAAGTCTTCTCCAGATAGTATCCTAGGATGAATTCTTCGTGTCGGTTAGGACTTGTGACAAGGATGGAAAAACAATGACTCACGATGAACTACTTAGCCGGATCAGCGTGGATCCCAAAGTTTGTGCGGGAAAGCCGTGCATTCGAGGCACACGGATTTACATTGCAATCATTCTTGATGCCTTGGCTGAGGGACTCACAACGGAGGAAATCATTGATCATTACCCCCAACTGACCTTAGATGACATCCGTGCCGCACTGGCATACGCGGCCGAGCTAGCAAGGGAAAACATTTGGAAAGTGGCCGGCGGATCATGAAGCTGAAATTGGATGAGAACCTTTCCCGTCACCTGAAGGATATCTTAATAGCGTTACAATACGATGTACTGACCGCCGCTGATCAGGGGCTTCTCTCCAAAAGTGATATGGAGATCGCAGAATGGGTCCGGAACGAAGGCAGGCTGCTTTTGAGTCTCGATTTGGAATTTGGGGATCTGAGGAAATACCCACCGGGGAGTCACCCCGGGATCATTGTATTTAGGCCAAGGAGTTTCGGACCATTGGCTGTCAACCGGATCGTTGAGGAGTTCATCAAGGAAACCGACCTGAGCCTCCTGTCAGGTTGTGTGGTTGTAGTTGAACCAACACGAGTCCGAGTTCGACGTCCGCCGCTGGAAACAGATTCGGACGAGTGGGAGGAGATCCCCATTTGAGAAGCCGTTGCTCACGGCTCACCTCATCTTCCATTTCCGGAGACCAGAGAGCAAATCGACACTTCCATTTCTTTTAGGTCCTGGAAAAGCTTCACCTCATACGCTCCACTTCTTTGTAGCGGAAACAGGTCACCACATGATCGTTTACCATGCCTGTGGCCTGCATGTGCGCATAACAGATGGTTGGTCCGACGAAGCTAAAGCCGCGCCTTTTTAAGTCCTTACTCATGGCCTCGGATTCCGCAGTCTGGGCGGGTAGTTCGCTCATGCTCTTCCATGAATTGCGAATGGGTTTGCCGCCCACAAACTGCCAAATGTAGGCATCGAAACTACCGAACTCTTTCTGCACTTCAAGGAAAGCTCTGGCGTTTTGAATCACCGAGCGGATTTTGAGCTTGTTACGAATGATGCCCTCGTTGGCAAGTAATTCCTGGAATTTCTTACTGTCGTATTTCGCAACCTCCGTGGGATCGAAATTGTCGAAAGCCTTGCGGTAATTTTTTCGCTTTCTCAAGACCGTTAGCCAATTCAACCCGGCCTGTGCCCCTTCCAGCACCAGCATTTCGAAGATCTTGCGATCGTCATGCACCGGTACGCCCCATTCGTTATCATGATAGTCGATGTAGAGAGGATCTGAACCCACCCATTCGCAACGCTTTTTCATTTCGTCTTCCTTCCTAATGCCTATCTGTTTTCTTTAATCTCTTTCTGCAGTCTTAGGAGTCGCCTATCCAATGAATTTATACTAGCGCACATTAAAGTCATTGCAGAACTAAAATCCCGCAAGTTTGAATATCATTCGAAGGCACGATACAGTTCAAAATCACCAGCCCAGATAGCCCCCCAAATTCAGTAGAACCATCGAGGGAGATCTTATGCAAATTTCAGTAGGAATTTTCTTTGATGAAACCAAATGAGAGACAAGATAACCACAAGGGTGCAAGTCGGCGCTGTCTTTAAGGAGTATGTCATGAATGTCAGCAATTACATGAGCTTGAACTCAGCCCCTAAAGAAAGGCCCGTCCATGAGTCGTCGCAAAGTCCAGACAAAATAACTGCAAATATTGCAAATCGCCTAAGAATGGTTGCCCTGATAGCGGAAGGCAAATCAGTCTATCAAGTTGCAAGAATTTGTGAGGTATCACCTACTTGTGTCTATAAATGGCTCTCTCGTTACGAGTCGCTGGATCCAGAATGGTATTTGGACCAACCTCGGCGCCCCAAGAACAGCCCGAAAAAGACGCCTCCCGAAACTGAGAGAACCATCATATTTGTTCATAATAGTTTAAAACAGGCAGGCTTCCAGTCCGGAGCAAAATCAATAAAGTACGAACTCGAAAGACTAATGCTAGAACGTATTCCTTCGATAAGTACCATCAACCGTATCCTTAAAAAACACGGATTACGCAATAACTATGCAAGATCAAGAAAACCAAAACAGAGAATGAGGACCGCCACTCAGAAGAGAACCATAGATCCCAGACTAAGTTCATATAGGGTAAAACTAAAACGCTCTTTATGTATTTCACTTACAGCTGAAGAAAAAGAAACGCTCGAGGGTTGGAAACGGTCTACCATGACCAAAGCAGGTATAGCCAAGCGCAGTGAAGTGGTTCTCCTTCTCGCTGAAGGGAAATCTGCGTTGGAGGTTGCTAAGATTCTGAGAGTCTCCAAGGAAATGGTCTACAAATGGGCCAAACGCTTCTTAGCAAAAAGAATTAACGGGCTTTATCGAAGCAAACCAAACATCCAGAAGAAGTATGAGAATGAGTCGATAAAATCTGCACTCTTTGAAATACTTCATTCTCCTCCGGCAGAATATGGCATCAACCGAACTTCATGGAAACTTGATGACCTAAAGAAGTGCCTGTCGGAGAAGGGCGTGTCGATTTCGAAGGGATACATTCGCAAAATGATCAAGTCTGCTGGATACAACTGGCGAAAGGCTAGGATTGTTCTCACAAGCAACGATCCTGAATATAGAACCAAACTTAATCGTATTCAAAGAATTCTTTCCACACTGGGGGAAAATGACCGATTTTTTTCAATGGACGAATTCGGGCCCGTTGCAATCAGGACAAGAGGCGGAAGAAAACTGGTCGGCCCAAACGACAACTATTCAGTACCACAGTTCCAGAAGTCCAAAGGCCGTGTGATCGTGACAGCTGCTCTAGAACTAACGACGAACCAATTGACTCACTTTTATTCAGACAGGAAAAATACAGCAGAGATGATCAAGCTACTGGAGATATTGATCAGAGAATATTCCAGTGCGGACTCAATTTCTCTCTCATGGGATAATGCTAAATGGCATGCCTCCAAAAAGCTTAAAGAGACGGTGCAAGAAATCAACAGTGCTGAGTACAGGACTAAACACAAGTCTCCATATGTTAGGCTGGCGCCATTGCCGTCCGGGGCCCAATTTCTAAATGTAATTGAATCAGTCTTCAGCGGGATGGCCAGAGCAATTATTCACAATAGCGACTACCAGTCCGTTAGTGAGTGTAAAGAGGCAATTGACAAGTACATAGCGGAGAGAAATAAGTACTTTAAGGAAAATCCAAAACGTGCAGGAAAGAAGATTTGGGGACAAGAGCGTGTGAAGCCCGTTTTTCGTGAGGGCAACAACTGTAAAGATCCAAGGTGGTGAAAGAACGACAACGGGTTAGTCCAGCAGACTATAGAGGCCGAAAGAAAATCAGGCAGGGTATATTTTTACAGCCTAGCACTGGTGAACACTTGAACCGCAAGGAGGGTTAAGTCATGGTTGGCGGCAGTGTAAAACTTACCCGTAAGGAAATGTATAAGCAGGTTTGGAGCGAACCAATGACCAAGCTGGCAGAACGATATGGACTCTCGGATGTAGGACTCGCCAAAATCTGCAAGAAAAACAAAATACCTCGGCCTACTCGAGGCTACTGGGCAAGAAAACAGGCCGGCAATGCCCCCAAGCGGATACCTCTACCACCGGGAGATTCCGACCAGATCATTGAAATCCACCCAAATCCGTACAGCATGTCCAATCCTGAGCTGAAAAATGCGATTAAGAAGGAGATTTCTTCCATGAAGGAGAAAGAAAGTCCTATATTTCAATTTCACCCTTGACCGGCAATCCCGGGAGGGCTCCGACGCAAATCTAAGGAGTGTAAAGAAGAGATCAAGTGACAAAGAGTAGCAAAATACGTGAATTATTTGCGGGTATTGAAGATTTTTGTCAAGTTATACTTGACAAATTCAACCGAAATACGTTATTTATTCACGTGTTTTGAAGATAATTGTCATGAGGATTGAAATGAGGCTCGAGAAGTTCTTCCGTCAACGACCCGTTTTCACAAACAAAGAATTTGCTGAGTTCCTTGAGGCAAAGGGACAGAAAAATGTAAGAACACAAGAATCCACATTGGAGTACCACACAAAAACGGGGCGACTCTTACGCGTACGACGGGGACTGTATGCGGTGGTTCCGCCCGGCGCAGATCCTGAAACCCACCCTATAGATCCTTATCTTCTTGCCGCAAAGATGACTGAAGATGCGGTTCTGAGTTACCATACTGCATTGGAGTTCCATGGCAAAGCCTATTCGGTCTATGAGCACTTCTTTTATTTGACTGCTCATTCGCCCCGCCCCGGGGTGTTCCGTTCACTCCGCTTTCGCGCTGTACCCTTTCCGAAACCCCTTCGAAAAAGGAATGAAGAAAATTTTGGTGTAGCCGTTGCAGAAAGGGCGGGGATCGATGTGCGAGTGACAAGTCTGGAGAGAACTTTGGTCGACGTACTTGATCGCCCTGATCTCGCCGGCAGCTGGGAAGAGATATGGAGGTCACTGGAATCCGTTGAATTCTTTGACCTGAAAAAAATACTTGAATACACCTTGCTCCTTGAAAATGCTACCACGGCTGCCAAGGTCGGGTACTTCCTAGAGGAGCATCGGGAATCCCTGATGGTCGAAGAGTCACATCTGATGCCTTTACGAGAATTGCGGCCCAGGCAACCGCACTACCTTGACCGGGCCCACAGGAAAGAAGGTCGCTTGGTGAAAGACTGGAACCTGGTTGTGCCGAAAGCAGTCCTCGAACGATCCTGGGCGGAGGTAACATGAACATATCCCGCGAAAGGCTTTTAACGGAAGCCGAGGCCACCGGCTTCCGACCAGAAATTCTGGAAAAGGTGTTCCATCTGTTTGGACTCCTGGAAGGTTTTCGCAGCCACCCATTTCTAAAAGATCGTTTGGCGCTCAAAGGCGGCACAGCGTTAAATCTTTTCTTTTTTGATCTGCCAAGGCTTTCGGTGGACATCGATCTCAACTACATTGGCTCAGTTGACCGCGAGACTATGCTCAGTGAGCGGCCGAAGGTGGAACAGGCAATTCAAGATGTGAGCTCACGGGAGGGATTCGCCATCCGTCGCATGCCCACTGAGCACGCCGGAGGCAAGTGGTCGCTTCGATACGGAAGTGGACTTGGACAAAGCGGAAACCTTGAGGTCGATCTTAATTTCATGTTTCGCATTCCGCTCTGGCCGGTGAAGAGTCTGGATTCACGCCAAGTCGGATCTTATCAG
>Ga0209536_100016786_pt1 | contig 10397 bp, 6 predicted proteins | sample DeeMarSeWOR28_12_FD_187461 | JGI IMG/M metagenome (GOLD analysis project Ga0209536, IMG submission 187461) | Marine sediment microbial communities from White Oak River estuary, North Carolina - WOR-2-8_12 (SPAdes) (version 2) | ecosystem: Environmental > Aquatic > Marine > Intertidal zone >... | reverse complement strand
CTTGGTACCCGGCCCGGCCCGAGTGATGAGGGTCTTCATTTGCTTCGCCGTCAGGTTCTGGGCCTCGTCCAGGATGATGTACTTGTAGAGGAAGGTTCGCCCGCGCATGAAGTTCAGCGACTGGATGCGGATCCGATTTCGCAGCAGATCGTTTGTGGCCGCGCGGCCCCACTCGCCGCCTTCGGTCTGGGTGAGGACCTCCAGGTTGTCCATCAGCGCCCCCATCCAGGGGGTCATCTTCTCCTCCTCGGTGCCGGGCAGGAAGCCGATGTCCTCGCCCACGGGGACCGTGACCCGGGTCATGATGATCTCGCGGTACAGGCCGCGGTCGAGCACCTGGGCGAGATCACCGGAGGGAATCGTGTGGCTGAGCAATGCTCTGGCGTTCTGCAGCTTGTCGTGCGTGCTCTTGCCGACAGTCAACTGGAGCGCGAAGCGCTCAGGCTCACGCTGTTGCTCAGGCTCATCTCGGGGCTCATCAGACAGAAGCAGTTCCGCTGCGGCGGGTGATGGGGCTGCGGGGGGAAGCAGGGCGCCACTGGCGGCACCACCACCGCCCTGGTGCACACTTTGTTGAAGGATAACATCATAGACGCTGTACTTCACCTAGGAGCAGAACACGAACACCAGTACATATGCCACCATGGTCGACCACTCATTTCCACCCAGCCCGAGGAAACCCTGCGGGCCTCCCGTTCCAAGTGCCAGCTGAATCCACTGCTGCAGGACTTGAAAAAAATATCCGGATACAATCGGTTTGCCGTTGTGGGACTTTCCTGTCATACGGCGGCTTTGAGAAAGCTGCAGATCGCGCGGGAAGACGCAGAGTTGCAAAGCGCGTTTCCAGCGCTGGCTAAACGAGCTGATCAGTTAGTAAGCAACCTCAGCTTTGTCATCGGGGTTAACTGTTTTTCCAACACCAGGCATGGGGGCATTGATCGGATTTACCAAAAGCTGGGAGTTCGTGAGGAAGATGTCATCAAGCATGCTGAGACAACCAAGAAAACCGTTTACCAGCAATTAAGTGAAGGCAAAGACTTTCTGTGGTTCGTTCAGGACGGTCTAGTGACCCGCGACGGTCACTATCACCCATTTTCCTACACCGATTTCATCGAAGATACCGTTGCTATGGGCTGCATGGTATGTCCCAGCTTTATCGTTTGTAAGGAAGCAGATGTAAGCATCGGCGTCACTGCTTCAGACAACCGGCTCAAAGAGTTCGGCTACAACAGCGTTTTTGTTCGCAGTCAGGAATTGAGCAATATCCTGAAAAAAATGACAGAAGAAGGAAAACTACTCAGACGTCCCATGTGGGAAAACCGGGGCCGACTTCTGAGAAAATTCGTCGAGCGTATGATCCCCTCAAAAGATGCGATTGGCATAACCGACTATGTCCGAACTGGAAGCTGGCAGACATCCACAGATACCCTGAAGAAATCTTCATCCGCTCAGGGCGGGCGTAGCGGGAAAATCATGGGACTTCAGCGGTTACTGCTCACCCAGACAGTCAAGCGGAAAATCATGTTTGAGCCAGCAACACGGGCGCTGCAGAAAGAAGGAAAGTTCCTGACCGAAGTAATTTAGCTATCTGAGGATTAAAGTAAGTATAGTGGGATAGGTTTATTCACAAAAGTAATTTTAAAAGGCAGGTCCATAATCGGCTCTGCCTTTTCTATATATTATATACCCAAATATTAGAATGAAATTCGAGCATTCTGCAAATTATCTGCGATCTGTTAACTCCCCTAGAGAGTTCATATTAGATTTTGAATGTCAAGACTGACCACCAAAAAATTTCCATAATCGTTTTGGAATGTCAAACTGGGTTCTACATTATTGGATCTTAAGATATTTGGTAAATGGGTTTTTGACATCAGATTTAGGTCACAAGATGTAGGATATTTTCTTTGACAAGGCAATTTCAAACATGTTAAAAATTCATATCATGTAATAGTCGTAAACTCCAATTTATGGAAAGAAATATAAGAGGGAGGAGTAGACTGTAAATTAGCATTGTAGTAAATATAGACTGTCGTAGTACACGTAAACAGATACATGGCGCTTTTTTATTTATAATTTCGTGAAAGGAAGAAGCACATGAATAAAGAACTATCCAGCGTAGTAACTTTGATTTTGTTTAGTATGGCACTTGTTTTTCTTATGCCTAACGTTGTCATTGCAGCAGATTCTGATAGTGACGGATTGGAAAACCCCAGTGATAACTGCATAAGAGTACCAAATGGCCCCATCCTGGGCACCTGTACAGCGGGAGATAGCCGGGGGGCATTTTGTAGCAGTAACGGGGAGTGCGGAACCGGCGGGTTTTGCAGTAAGGGTCAGGAAGATGCTGACCTTGACGGTGTGGGTGACGCCTGTGATTATTGTGCGGGGGACGGTGGGTATGACATGGATGAAGACGGATACTGTGACGGGGAGGATAACTGCCCCTGGGTCAATAATCCTGATCAAAATGCTGAGGTATGTACCGGTGGCATTCAGATGTTTACCAAATTTGATACCTTTGAGGGAACTTGGTCTGAGATAGGACGACAGATAGGAAATGCTTACCCCGATAACATCATAGATTTTGCTAACATCTTCACTGTTGTGCTTGAAGCTATGGGGCCCCCGGGATGGACACCCCAGAGCTACTACGATGCAATTGAAGATCTGATGCCGCAGAGCGTCAAGGACCACATACAGGGGATGGCCCTAGGGCTTTTTGAGGTGAGGTCCCTCACCTATCAGAGGGCCTGGGAAATGGTGCTGGTAGGCAATATGGCAATCGAGCTCTTAAACATGTCTGAGTCAACGGGGTGTACCGCCTTTGCGGTTTCATCCGAGGCAGGGACATTCCTCTGCCACAATACCGATGCCACCAAGATGGCAGGAAACTACAGCGTGGCCATGTACTGGAAACCCACCAACGGCGATTACTCTTACATAACCATGGACCCTCCCGCTTGGGTCAATGTCTCCTTCGGGCTAAACGAAAAGGGGATAGGAATCACTCTGAATGCGGGAAGACCAAATATCAATGCCGCAGTGGGACATCCTATTAATTTAATGGTGCGCTACGTGATGGAGCACGCCTCAACCCTTGATGAGGCAATTTCCTATTTCCAAGATTACATAGATACGCCTGGCAATAGCTATGGTACCTCGGGAACCATCCTGCTGCTGGTAGATTTCAAGGATTCATCCATGGCCAAAATCCAGCAGCGCTCGGAGGTGATAGACGTAACCTACGGTGAGGAGCTCAAGCCGGGGGTCACCTACGTTTACGGAACTAACCACTTCCTGGGTGATTTCAACCCGGATCCGGAGTACTACTCCGAGTCATCCTTCAAAAGGCTCGCGAGACTGCTTGAGATCATGCCACAGTTCGATACCTACGATCTTCAGACCTGCCTGGATATTTTAAGTGACACCAATGGAGGTGAGGCTAGTAGTAATACCATCTCCATGGATGGGGGAGATAGGTTAGGTGTTGGTGCCACCCAATTTAGCACCATCTTCACCCGTGAAAATGTGTACTACACCTTACAGCCGCCGCATAAGTATCTAGCTACTTATCCCGGTCCGGTAGTTCTTAATTACTGTGATGATGGGGATGATCTCGAGTTAGACACAGATTCAGACGGTGTGGTAGACTGTCTTGATAACTGTTCTGATGATCCCAATCCTACCCAGGAGGATGGAGACTGTGATGGGAAAGGTAATAATTGTGATAATTGTATTAACGGTTATAACCCCGGACAGGAAGATAGTGATCAGGACGGAATAGGAGATGTTTGCGATGAGACAGATGGTAGAATCTGTCCCATAGAGTCAATCTATGGCGAACACTCAGCAGAAACCGAACTTCTCCGCAACTTTCGTGACACCGTACTGAGCAAAACACAGGAAGGAGAGGAATTGGTAAAACTGTACTACCAGTGGTCTCCTGTGATTGTTGGGGCGATGGAGGCTGATGGGGATTTCAAAGAAACTATTAAAGAATTAGTTGATGATGTGTTGTTCTTGATTGGCCCCTAGACGACTAGGAGAGACTTATCTCCTTTCTTCATGCCCCTTCAGTCATGGATGAAGGGGCTTTTTATTGTAGATGAATGGTACAATATGTTGTGTATAGCAATTTTAGAAGAAAACTACAACATCTTACAAATTATCTGCGATCTGTTAACTCCCGCAGAGAGTGCATAATAGATTTTGAATGTCCAGGTGGACGACCAACAACATTCCATGATTGTTTTTGGAATGTCAAACTGGGTTCTAACTTATTGGATTGTAAGATTTTTGGAAAATATCTAAGTTTCATGCCCCTCTAAGCTATTCCACATCTAGTATGTTACCCCACAATCTAAGCATTATCGAAGCACAAAATCAGGGTGCTGCCTATTGACTTTACTACAGTAAGTTATATTGTAAATTATAGAAATATTAATATATTGCCGAAAAAGCAAACCCCCGGGCGATTGAGAGAAAGGAGGTCAATATGAAGTTGAGCAGAAATGTGATATTAGTAGCTTTAATCTTCATGTTGATGACTCTTTTCAGCTGTTCTCCTTACAACATGGCTGAATATTTTCCTTTGGAAGAAGGAGATGAATGGACGTATCTACACAACATGGATGGCGATGAAGTCGAGGGGAGAATGTTTGTAAATGGTACGGAATTAGTCGAAGGGGCAGAGACAGTAAAAATGGATGTTACTGCTTTTGGTAGTGTATTAGTAAGATACTTATGCTATGTAGCAGATGAAGAAGGGTTTAAACTCTGCAAACACTTTTTTGCATTGGCTAATTGGTATACTATTTTTGACAATCCCAGGATGCTGTTTCCAGCACAATTTAGTCTTTGGGAGAGGTATAAAGGAGACTATTCGTATTCAAGAAACCTTATCGAAGATGACTCTTTAGTTTTCACTGCCACTGGAAGCACAACAGTATTATTAAAATCGATAGAAGATGTAACCGTTACTGCTGGAACATTTGAAGATTGTCTTAAGATATTCACTTCTCAAACTGAAAAACGGTCTGATGGTTGGACTCTTGAGTTAGAAGATACTGCATGGTATGCCCACAAAGTTGGGCTTATAAAAGAAGAAATAATTCAGACACTCCATCATCCAGTTGAAGAAGATTCTGATCGCACTGACATTCTTGAACTCATAAGTGCTACTGTTGATGGGATGACGTATGAATAAAATTGGATAGATAGAACGACAAAGCCAAACCCCGAGTAATCGAGGGACGGAAAGCCACAGTTCTATAGCTGACGTTGAATCGTAGTTAGAACGTGCTTCTGGAATTGGTTAAATAGAAGGCTGGACTGCCGAAGTATATTCATTTGTAGAATAGTACTAAGGCAGTTTTTTATTTGGGTGAAAAACAATAAAGCAAAGAAAGGGAGGGGGTTGTTATGCATAATTCAATTTACAAAGTACTTGTTATTGTCTTCAGTTTTAGTTTAAGCGTGCTTGTTTTAGACTGCCCCCGTGAAAACACTGTCTTTGGTGCTGAGTTTGAGTTTCCAGAGGAGTTGCTATCACAGGAAGTAGAGTGGGAGAAGTGTGAATTTATTGAAACAAAAAAAAGGCCGAGAAAGGCGGAGTGTGCCAATATTACTGTCCCTCTTGACTGGGACAATCAAGCAGGTGGTACCATTAAAATTTATGTAAAAAGGCTAAAATCATTACTCAAAGCTAAAAGACAGATGTGGTGGCTTGAAGGTGGACCGGGTGCAGCTGGAACCGCTACCCTCCCTGAACAATTTATGAAACCTCTTGCTAATCTGGATTGGAGGACAGATCTCTATGTGCTGGATCACAGAGGGACTGGTAATTCTCATAGGTTGGGCTGTCCGGAGCAGGAAACTGATGATTCTGAGAAAGGAGTTATGCTTTCTGAAACAGAATGGGACGCATGTATTGAGTACCTGGAAGATACCTATAATCTGGATGCCTTTACTGTAACACAGGCGGCAAAAGATCTAGGCTTTCTCATTGAACTGTTAAAAGAGAAAGACAAGGAGATATTTGTATATGGCTATTCCTACGGCACGTACTGGGGTCACCGGTATGCACAGATATTTCCTGATCAGACCAATGGTTTGATACTTGATTCCGTAGCTCCATCTGTTGGTTCCGAAGTTGATCGAATTGACATTCTTGGAAATGATGTTGTGAGTGATTTCTTTGACATATGTAAAAAAGATGAGTTCTGCAGTAATCAGTTTGAGGGTGATCCCTGGGAAAAAGCAGATGATACCTTTAAGAAGTTTCAAGGTGGACATTGTCCAGAAGTGGTTGAAAATGGCCTCACACCGGAAAACTTACAGTCAGTTTCACTCAGTGCATTAGATTTTTGGGGCTTACGCATAGTGCTTCCTGCACTATACTATCGGCTCGAGAGGTGCAATGAAAAAGATGTGAGCGTGTTCAAACACTTGTCGGACAATGTTTTACCAGCGTTTTCAAGGTCTTCGTCTGCTCGCCAATTCTCGGATGCTCTGCGTTATCATATTGAATTATCTGAACTGATTAGTGATAACCCCATGTCACTAGAAGAAATAAAGGAAATAGATAAGACACTTCTTGCAACATCACACTTCGCTGCAAACAATGTTTTGCCACTATTAAAAAAAGGATGGCCGACATATGATACCGATATGTACTATCATGAATGGGCTTCTCCAAATGTACCCATTTTGATGCTTTGTGGCTCCCTCGACCAAAGGTCACCACTTGCTATGTGTATCGTTGCAAAGGAAAACTTAACTGGTTCAAACCAGTACTTTATTGAGGTCCCAAATGCTAACCACGGAGTTATAAAAAATTCGCCTGTGAAAAATTTGTTTGCCCCTGATTGCGGTATGCAAATTATATTGAATTATATGGAAGACCCGCTTGAAGAACCGGATACATCGTGTCTTGATAATCTAAAATCCATTGATTTTCGTGGCAACCCTTTGCTTGCACTAGTGCTATTTGGCACCTGGGACTTGTGGGAATAATCGCTAGCCTATCCGAAATTAAATCTCTCAGATGAAAAAGAAAGCAGACAACATCTTACGGGATCTACGACAACGGTGGCCACGATTGAGATAAACAGATAAAGCAGGAAGGAAGCACATCACAAAACGAACAATCCTATTAGTCCTTTTGGATTAAAGATATGATGTTGAAAACAAAGTCGAGTTTCTTAAAATTGCCTTATGATACCTCCAGTGGGTAATGAGACTCACTGGAGGTGGAGAACTATCCGTAACCTTAATAAAGGAGGGCAAAGCGATGATTAGAAATACTGTTGCGATCATGTGCAGTTTAACGTTCATAGCCAGTGTGTTGCTAGTGCCGGAGGTTTTCGGGGACATGGCAACCAGGACGGCAGTATCGGGTATGATGATCACCACGGGGGTTGGTGCCCCAGATAAAGAATGGATTGCAGGCGACAACATGCACCTTCGAGGTATCACCGAAATGGGTGTGGTAACAGGTGACCTTGAGGGGACTTTTAGCGTTGTGGGAAACTACCATCTGAATCTATTAACAGGTGAGGGACAAAGCTCTGGAAAGGGAACGTTTGCCTTGACCGGGAACGGGCTCACAGGCACGTTCGAAGGTACCTACGTGGGTAAACTGAGCGATTTCGGAGATTCACTTACTACATTTCTTGTAGCCCATGGTATCTCGGGAGAGGTTGAGGGGATGAAGTTTCTTGGTACAGCCACTTGGTTATCCCCTGGACCGTATGAGTATGAGGGTTTTATTATTGACCCCCATGACGAGTAAGGCGTTATGTAATCACCACCTCAACGAAGGGTTGAACAGAATAGTTAACTACAAAATTTTGTGACACGAGCTTCTCCTCTCATAAAACAGAAGCCGAATCTCGTATCAGCGACAGCACGCCGTCGGGAACCTCGGCAGCCAGCAGCCGGTCCCGCATCTCCGCATTGCCTGTCAAACGAGCAATCTCGGCTATCGTCTTCAAATGTCCCTCCGGGTCATCAACTGGTCCGACCAACAAAAACATGAGTCGTACTGGCTGGCCGTCCATAGCCCCAAAATCTAAGCCGCCGGGAATCTGTGCTATTGCGCACAGACGGAAATCAAGATCAGCGCAGTAGGTGTGTGGGACAGCCAGGCCGTGACCCAGCGCCGAAGGAAAAGTCCGTTCGCGCGTGCGCAGACTGTTCAACACTGCATCTCTTGGAAATTTGGGTACCAGTGCTGCCATGCGATCAACCAGATCGACAAATACTGCATCCTGATCAGTGGTGTCCAACCTCACCACCAGATTGGGCCGTAAGCTGGCAGCTAGATAGTCAGCCTCGCGACGCAACAGCAAAACCTGGCGATTTTTACTGGCATCGGACGTATTTTCCTGAAGCGTCACCCGGCCATTTTGAACGGAAGCAAGATGACGAGCCGGATTTCTATCATCCCGTTTCGGATCAGTTAAATGCATCAGCACGGCCTCGCCACGTTCCAATTCACCGCTCACGACCGACGGCTTGGGTAAATTTGGCCAAATGCTTTGCCCAATCTTCGATGTCTTATTAATATATGATTGCCAGTAAAACACGTGATTGCGCCCCAGAACATCTGCCCAGTGCTGACACAACAACATGTTCAAATCTTCATTATCAGTCAGTGCAACCAAATATCCCATTGCTTGCACCGCATCATGCGACTCCAGTTCCACATCGCGCGCGTCTTCATGCAGTGCCTCAAACCCTTCCGAACAAGCCTCTGACACCGCCTGCGGGTTGGTATCGATCAACACCACGGGATGCCTGCTCGTCTCCAAAATGAACCCCGCTAACCGACGACCCAGCGAATGGGCTCCAACAATTAACCATCCGGTCGGTTTCGGCCGCTGAAGCTTCAAGACCCGGGCCAACGCACCTGCTGAGAATCCCTGAATCAGCACTGTGGCCACAATCACTGAATAGGTAAATGTCTCGATAAATGCCGCATTTTCAAAGCCGCGATCCGTCAAACTCAGTGTAAACAGGGACGCCATCGATGCCGCCACGATACCGCGCGGGGCCACCCACGCCAGAAATGCTTTTTCTCGCCACGAAAAGCCCAACCCCCAGCTTGAAACCACAATATTCAACGGCCGCACTACCAGCATCACACCCAGCACCACCAGCGCTCCTTGGAGTCCAAATTCGACAAATTGTGACAGCTCCAGACGTGCGGCCAGCAACAGAAAGAGCGTGCCGATCAGCAAGTCGCTAATTTCAGCTTTGAACTGCCGGATCTCCTTTAATTCCCCCGGTTTTTTTATTCCCAACACAAATCCCGCCACCGTCACAGCCAGAAGCCCGGACTCGGAAAACCAGGCCTCCGCACAACCAAAAACCAGGGTGGCTGCCCCCAGCGCAAACGCGTTAATCATATCGTCGGGCACAACGCGCCGCCTTATCAACTGATAAACCGCTAGCCCACCGCCAACGCCAAGTCCTAGCCCCCAGGCAAACCGCATCAAGAATCGCACAAGGGCCATATCACGGCCATAACCCCCGATCCATTCATAACACATAATCGCAACAAACACGCCCACAGCATCAATCAGCACCCCTTCCCAGTGCAAAATGCTGTGCAGGTTGGCCTGAACCTTGATGCGCTTCAGTAGCGGAGCAATTACCGTCGGCCCTGTCACGATCACCAGGCTTGCCGCCAACAGGCAAAAGAATGGGTCAAATCGAAACACCACCCAGATGAGCGTAGCCGTGATGCCCCAGGTAATCAAAACCCCAAAGGTCAGCAACCGACGGATAATGCCCGATGCTGACCGATAACCGCGCAGATCCAGCGTGAGCCCACCTTCAAACAAAATCAATCCGATCGCCAGCGACACAATCACCGGTAATCCACTGCCCAGCTGGTCGGAACGCACAAGTCCCAAACCCTCGGGGCCGAGCAGTACTCCGCCAATCAGCAGCAGCGCAATGGCAGACACATTGATGCGCCGGGCCAGCACAGTCAAAATGATGCCGGCGGAAATCGCCGACATCATCGTCATCAACATCGTATGGGTTATGGTATCTTCCATCTCTTATCCTTCATACTATCGCATCTGCAATCGGTGCTGCACGATCTTAAACCCGTCTTGTTCGGCATTTTTTTCATAAAGTGAAAAGATCTCATGTGCCATTAGATTAGACGAGGTATAGCAGTCTGGTTTGTCCTTTTTCACGTTTCACAGATATACATTATTGGAAGGGCTTATGGTTTACTCTTGACAGTCAACATAGCAATTTGAACCTTCCTGCTTTTTCCGTCTATTTATTTAACATAGATTCATGCATCCAGTTCTTCCTCTACACACTTCTTGATGTTTACCGCACTGTGATAATTGCTGTCTGCTGTAAGCGTTGCT
>Ga0209536_100016785_pt1 | contig 10398 bp, 8 predicted proteins | sample DeeMarSeWOR28_12_FD_187461 | JGI IMG/M metagenome (GOLD analysis project Ga0209536, IMG submission 187461) | Marine sediment microbial communities from White Oak River estuary, North Carolina - WOR-2-8_12 (SPAdes) (version 2) | ecosystem: Environmental > Aquatic > Marine > Intertidal zone >... | reverse complement strand
CCACATGAATGACATGCTGCTGAAAAGCTGGGCGCATGACTATCAAGTCCTGCCGCCGGTCGACGTCCCGATCAGCGCCGACACCTCGGTGGCAATTCCGGAGCTGGTATCGATCTGCCGGCGCCTGTTGAGAAAGGACTCTGCCAAAAAGAAACCCATTTCATCACGCTTCAAGAAAATAAAAACGCACCACGACAAACTGAGGAAGCAATGGGCTGCAGGTGCGCGGCTGCAGTCAAATGCCGCCGTTATTTCCACCGCCTTTTTGGCCGAGGAATTGTGGGAGGTCATCAAAAGGGAAGACTGGGTTCTGGCCAATTACAATGCCAGGGGCTGGGTCCGCCGGCTGTGGGAATGGACCAAGCCCAGCCAGTACCTGGGCCGAAGCGGAGGCGCCGGCATCGGATACGGACTGAGCGCGGCCATTGGGGCGGCCCTGGCTTACAAGGGAAGCGACAAGATTTGTGTCGATATTCAGTCCGACGGAGACTTGCTGATGACCGCCAGCGCCCTTTACACGGCGGCTCATCACAACATCCCGCTTTTGATGGTCATGCACAACAACCAGTCGTTTTACAACTCCGAGGAACACGGTATAAATATCGCGAAGTTTCGCAACCGTCCGGTGGAACTGGCCGGAATCGGCACCCGGGTGGACAAGCCGGCCGTCGATTTCAGAAAGGTGGCGGAAGGGTTCGGCATCTATGCAGAGGGCCCCATCACGCGGTCCGAGGATCTGCGCCCGGCGCTGCTAAAAGCGCTAAAGGTGGTCAAACAGCAAAAAGCCCCCGCCCTGGTGGATGTTATCGCGGCGCCCCGATAAAAAGGCACCGGCCTATGATGCTATTTTCCAGGGATAGACGTTTCTATCTCGAATTTGAGGTCTGGCTGCCAAACGAAACAAGATCGAACAAAGTTCGTTGACAGACCAGGATATATTTGTTAAGAGGTCTAAAATTATTTTATGTAATTATTTCCTTTTCAGGCTTGACTTGGGGTTACTTTGTGTCTATAAATAAAAATCAATTTTTTCAGTGCATCGTGCCATTTTTTACTTGACATCATCCACGGCACTTTTTAAAGTTATTCTACATTTAAAAACGGTTCTCTCACCCTCTCACATGATGAGAGTTTTAACGGTAAGTTCACCAGTTGACGGTGCTTTACTTCAGTTCTAAAATTTAACCAGCACAAAAAAGGGATTCCCTTTAAATTTTTTAGTTTTATTTTTTTCACCTGGTTGTTCCACTGTTATCATAACACGCTTAATTTGGATGGCTTGATCTTCTCACGCGCCAAGCAACAGGCGTTATTCCGACCGCCAGCGGTCATGTGTCAACGGCGTGGCAAATGAAACATAATGCATGTTTCTTTTCATATAACCGGGGCGTTAAAACAAAGTGGCAGAATCAATCTTTGATCAAAAAAAGGAGGTTTCCATGAAGAAGATTATTGGGAGTTTGATGGCGTTGTTTTTTGTTGCAGGTTTCGCTGGTATGTGTTTCGCCGCAGATTTAGGTCCTATGGTGACAATGGGGACCCCGCTGGTCAAGATGAGCAAGAAATCGGAAGTGGTCATCATGGGCACCGGTTTTAAACCGGGCGAGGAAATCAATGTCCTTTTTGTGAGCCCGGACGGACTGCAATCCGACATTGGTTATGCGCTCAAACCGGCGCCGAAGCCCGACAATACCGGTTCCTGGACCACGACCTGGGCCGCGGGCCGCTACGTGGACCGCAAGCTGATCGACCCTAAAGGCGGCGCTTATAAGATCGTAATCACCGACGCTGAATATAACCCCATCGCCCACAGCGCGGTTTTCTTTCAGCCCGAAAAGAAAAAGAAAAAGAAAAAATAAGCATTTGCCGCCGAGAGGCTGCATAAGCTGCGGATCGTCTGCCGCCAGAAATCGGACGTGCGACGAGACGTGTTGGCGAAAGACAGTTTTTATGTACTCAACCAAGATGGTATAACTCTTTGGTATCGCAATACCAAAGGGTTATGCCGCTTTTCTTGGAATACATTAACACGGCCAAATACCACGTTTTACAGAATTTCCGACTTGTTGCGCTCGTGTAGCTATTATAAAGACCTCGACGTACGCCCTTTCGTCGCGGTCCTTATAATTATCATTCTGAACCTATGGCAGGTGGCCTGTAAAATAACGTTGCTTTGATGAAGTGCAGTTCCATTTTATTACAAGAAAAGGAGGTCTTCATGAAGAGATTTTTTTTGACGCTCATGGTGGTATTTTTGGCCCTCGGCTTGATCGGTCTGACAGGATGCACGAAAAAGACCGAGACAGGCATGGCCAAAGAAGAAGCCGCCATGCAAAAAGGGTTGGGTCCGATGGTCGTGATGGGGACACCGATGGTTAAAATGAATAAAAAAGCCAACGCCGTCATCATGGGTACCGGATTCAAACCGAAGCAGGAAATCCGCATTCTGCTTACCACCCAGGACGGTCTGCAGTCTGATATCGGGTATGCTTTGAAACCCGGGCCTAAACCCGATGCTTCCGGCACCTGGGGGACCACCTGGAGCGCTGGGCGTTACATCGATCGAAAGTTGGTTAAAGCGGGCGCCCATATCATAACGGCCGCTGACGGCGACTATAATCCGATCGCGAGTACCATTGTAACATTTGTTCCAGAAAAGAAAGCCAAAACGAAAAAATAAGCCCTTTTCTTTATTTTTTTCGTCATATTTTTCTTAAATAGGTTAATGTCCTGTACGACAGAAACTATATTGGCAGGTGTTTCTAAAATCAGGGGCTTGCCGTCAGGCAAGCCCTTTTTTTAGGGGAGGAGACTGTGGTAGATTTTAATGACATGCGGGAATGGTTGGAGCGGGCGGATGCTGCCGGTGAACTGAAACGGGTTGAAGGCGCCGATCCTAATCTTGAAATCGGCACGATGGTGCAAATCAACGGTCAAAATCTCGGCCCGGCCCTCTTGTTCGATAAAGTCAAGGGTTACACGGAAGGCTATCGGATTGTCACCAATTCCATGGCCAATATCAAGACGGTCAATTTAACTTTCGGTCTGCCGCTTGAAAACACCATTCGCGATACAGTGGAAACATTGCGTTTGAAAGCCAGTGAATGGGCCGCGAACTCCAAGGATTTCGGGTATGAGGTGGTCAAATCCGGTCCGATTCTGGAAAATGTGGAAGAAGGCGATGCGGTTGATTTGGAAAAGTTTCCGGTTCCGCTCTGGCATGAATTGGACGGCGGGCGCTATATCGGTACCGGTGTGGGCGTGATCACGCGCGATCCGGATACGGGTATCGTGAATATCGGCACCTACCGGGTGATGCTCCACGACAGGCAACACGTCGGCTTTTACATATCCCCCGGCAAACATGGGCGGATTCATCGCAACAAATATTTTGAAAGAGGCGAACCCTGCCCCGTGGCCATGGTTTTCGGCCTGGACCCCTTAAGCTTCATACTCTCCGCCAGTGAGATACCGACCGATATTTATGAATTGGACTACATGGGCGCCGTCATGGGCAAACCGGTTGAGGTCATTGAAGGTAAAGTCACCGGACTCCCGTTTCCGGCCAATGCCGAAATCGTGGTCGAAGGGATCGCTCAACCCGACCAGAAAAAGTTTGAAGGCCCTTTCGGCGAATGGACCGGTACGTATGCCAGCAAAGGCAGAGATGAACCCTTTATCAAGGTTGAAGCGTTGTATTATCGAAACAACCCCATTCTGCTGGGTGCACCGCCCTCGAAAGGGCTTGCCAGCGACCAGGGGTTTTGGCGGGCGGTATGGCGGTCGGCGTTGGTTTACAACGAAATCGAACGGGCCGGTATCCCGGGCGTGAAGGGGGTCTGGTGCCCGGCCTTCGGCGGATCCCGGCTGTTTACCATTGTCTCCCTCAAACAAAGCTATCCCGGACATGCCACCGAAGCCGGCCACATTGCCTCGCAGACCCGGGCCGGCGCTTATATCGGCCGCTACGTTGTGGTCGTCGATGACGATATCAATCCCTATGACCTCGAAGATGTCATGTGGGCGATATGCACCCGCTCCGACCCCAAAGAGATGGATATCATCAAAAAATCCTGGAGCGGGCCGCTGGACCCCCGCATCCGCAAACCGACCGACGACTATACCAATTCTCACGGGATCATCTATGCCGTGAAACCATTCGCCTGGTATGATGAGTTTCCCCCCACATCGTTAAACAGCGAAAAAATCAGAAAAGAGGTCCACACCAAGTGGAAATCGGATTTCGAAGGCAGATGGACGGATATTTATTAAGGGGAGCACAGGAACTTTAGTTTGACTTTAACAAATTAACAAGGAGAAACCCCATGTCGATTAAATTTAAAACCCGCTCACAGTCTGTCCTTATTGGCGCACTGGCCATCATTCTGATCGTCTTTTTCACCGGGGGTCAGGTGGCGGCCAAAAAATTTCCAGCCAAGACCATCACCTATATCGTGCCGGTGACGCCGGGCGGCGGTTTTGACACCGCCACCCGCATGCTGGTTCCGTATCTGGAAAAATATCTGCCCGGCAAGCCCAACATCATCGTTAAAAATATACCCGGCGGCTCCTGGAGTATCGGTATTACCAAGATGTACCGCTCCAAGCCGGACGGCCATACCGTATGCATTTTCAACATGCCGGGCAACGCCGTCAGTCAGGTGCTGGGTACCGCCAAATTTGATTTGAACAAGGTCAAATGGATCGGCAACATCAGTCAGGTGGTATATGTCGGCGCCGTGTCCAGGAAAACCAAATACCAGGACCTGAAAGCAATGCAGGGAGCCCCTGAAATAACATCCGGTGTGGTCGGACTCGCTTCCACGGCCGGGCTGGGCACCGTTATCGCTGCAGAAAGAATGGGTTTCAATATAAAGCCGATCCCCGGCGACGGCAGTGTGCAGGCCATTCTAGGCGCTATCCGCGGTGATTTCGATTATGTTCAGTATCCCTTTTCAACCCTGAAAAGATCCATTGTCGACTCTCAGGACCTCAAGCCGGTCTGGGTGTTTTCGAAAAAACGCCTGCCCCTGCTGCCGGATGTGCCGACCATCGAAGAACTGGGCTATGGGGATCTTCTCAGTATCGTCAGCATGTACCGGCCGGTCGGCGGCCCGCCCGGGCTTCCTGGCGACATTTACAAGGTTTGGGAAGATGCCTTCCTGAAAGCCACCAGCGATCCGGATTTCCAGAAAAAGATGATCAAGGCGAACCGAAACCCCTTGCCCCTGACCGCCGCTGAGACGACGGACATGATAAAGAACGGTATCAACGAGGTTGATAAATACAAGGACCTGCTGCGTAAATACATGAAATAAAATTTATTAAAACGCTGCACGCATAATCTGCCGCCGTTTTATACCCGGACCATCAGGAACATTGGTCCGGGTATTATGCTAGGCAACAAGGAGAATACGACATTGTTTGAATCCGCTCTGCCCGCCCTCCAGATCATGCTGTCATGGCCTGCGCCGCTGTATTTGCTTCTGGGAACCCTGCTGGGGATGCTTTTCGGGATTCTGCCGGGTCTGGGAGGACCCCAGGCGCTGGCACTCCTGCTCCCCATTACCTACGGCATGGATGTCAACCTGGCCATCGTATTGATGGTCGGTGCCATGGCCGCCGTTCCCTTCGGCGGTTCCATACCGGCGATCCTCATCAACACCCCCGGTACCGGTCAGAGCGCGGCCACCACTTTCGACGGCTTTCCTCTCACCCAGAAGGGCAAAGCGGGCATGGCCATCGGCGCTTCCGCTACCGCTTCCTGCCTGGGCGCTTTTTTCGGTGCCATCGTCCTTACCGTACTTTTGCCCATCGGCCGCCAGATTGTCCTGCTTTTTTCCTTTCCGGAATACTTCATGCTGGCCCTGATGGGCTTGAGTGTAATCGTGGTGGTTTCCAAGGATTCTCTGTGGAAAGGACTCATTTCAGCCCTTTTGGGTCTGGCCTTGTCCACCTTCGGCTATGACCCGGTCACCGGCTCCGTGCGATACACTTTCGGCAGCGACTATCTGTGGGACGGTATCCGCCTGATGCCGGCCTTTATCGGCCTGTTTGCAGTTGGCGAAGCCCTGGAACTGATGATCAGGCGGGGAAAAATCGCACAGGTCCCCTATACCGGCAAGTTAAGTGGCGTCACCGATGGAATTAAGTCTGTTTTCCAAAATTTCGGCCTGTTTCTGCGCTGCTCCTTTATCGGTTGCATCATCGGGATTATCCCCGGGGTTGGGGGAGCCGTGGCCAATTTTCTGGCTTACGGCCATGCGGTTCAGTCTTCGAAGAACCCGGAATTGTTCGGCACCGGTGAAATCAGGGGGGTGATCGCCCCTGAGTCCGGCAACAATGCCAAAGACGGCGGCGCCCTGGTTCCCACGCTGATTTTCGGCATTCCCGGAAGTATTGAAATGGCGGTGTTTCTGGGCGCCCTGATTGTCCTCGGTCTGGAACCCGGCCCCCGCATGATGATGGAAAACCCTGAGACGATTTTGGTACTGATTTATATACTGGTCGCCGGCAACATCCTGGTCTCTCTGATCGGAATTTTCGGCGCGGGTTATCTGTGCCGCTTAACCTTTTTTCCCAACACCCTTCTGGCCCCGGTTATTTTTATGCTGGCCCTGATGGGCTCTTATCTCACCCACGGCCTGATTTACGACGTTGTTCTTTCTCTGGTTTTTGGTGTGCTTTCGCTTGCGATGAAGCGGTTCGGGTTTTCCAAGCTCGCTGTCGTGATTGCACTGGTTCTCGGGCGCCTTGCCCAGAAAACGTTTCATCAAACCTTGCTTTTGTGGGGAGTTAAAGGCTTCTTTGTGCGACCGATTTCACTGGGATTATTTCTGGTTACTCTGGCGATGCTGTTATTCCCCTTTATACGTGATTTTCTCAAACGCCGGCAGGCATCCCGAACTATTTAACCCTCGAGGTGAACGACAAAATGACAGACCAAAATCAAATCGAAAAGCCCTTTCTCCTCAACGATTCCGCATTGTTCGACTTGATCATCCTTATTTTCTTTCTGCTGATGACGGTCATCGCTTTTGATTACAACCCCCGGGCGCGTTCCATCCCTCTGGGACTGGGAATTGTGGGATCCATCATGATGTTCCTGCAGTTTCTTGCGGACGCCATGCCCCCTTTGCGGTCAAAACTTCGATTTGTGGTCCAGAGCGGTATCCTCAGCGGAGAGAAGCCGGACGGTCAAAAAGACACGCAAAAACAAGAAGCCGCCCTCGAACCCCCGCATCCGGCTAAAACAGAAAAAGTATCCCAGTACTGGTGGCAGGTGTTGCGGATGATCCTCTGGCTGACGGGATTTATTGTCGCCCTTTCACTGGTGAATTACTTGATCGCCGTGGGGGCGTTTATCGTTCTGATAACCAAAATTGAAGCCCAGGAAGCCTGGAAAAAAGCCCTGTTGCTGGCCGGATGCGTGGATGCCTGTTTTTTCGTTCTCTTCGATATCATCCTGAATGCACAACTGTAATGAACGCCGCCCGCCCGCGTGGTTTTTCACAGCGCGCTTACCATCGTTCGCAATCATTTAAAAATGATCACCAAGGAGAATTCCCGTGCCAAGATTACCAAAAGACGAGACTGTCGATGTAATGCTGGATTTAAGAAAATTCGTTGAGAAAGCGGCCGCCCTCGATGAGATCAAAACCGTCAACGGCCTCCACTGGGACAAGGAAGTCGGCGCCTTTACTGAAATGACCTACCGCGCCAAACCGGTCAATACCCCGGCCTTGCTGTTCGACCGCATTGCCGATTATCCCGAAGGGTATCGCTGTCTGTACGGGATGCTGGCATCGCAACGCCGATTCGGCCTGGCCGCAGGGTTGGATATTGAAGCCAATGCCAACCGCATGGAACTGCTGACGGCCTTTCGAAAAAAAATGGTCGACATCCCCCCCATTGCCCCCCGGTTTGTCGACAGCGGACCGGTGCTGGAAAATGTACTCGGCGGCGATGATGTCGATGTGCTTAAATTTCCGGTCCCGATTCATCATGAACTGGACGGCGGCCGTTACATCGGCACGGCCGACGCGGTCATCACCCGTGACCCCGACAACGGCTGGATAAACCTGGGCACCTATCGGGTCCAGGTGATCGATAAAAACCGGGTGGTCTGTTATATCACGCCGGGCAAGCACGGCCGTCTTCAACGCGATAAATACCTGAAACAGGGCAAACCCTGCCCGGTCCTACTGGTGGTAGGGGTGTCCCCCATTCTCTGGATTGTCTCCCGCTACAAGGTCCCCGGAAACGTGGGTGAGCTCGACTTTGCGGCCGGCATGGCCGGACAGCCGATCGAGGTGATAAAGGGAGAAGTGACCGGGCTGCCCATCCCGGCCACCTCGGAGATTGTGCTCGAGGGCGAAATTTCCGCCACTGAAACCGTGCCCGAAGGGCCGTTTGGCGAGTGGGCCGGCTATTACGCCAGCTCGGCCAGAGAAGAACCCCTGATCCATGTCAAGCGGATTTATCATCGGCATAATCCCATTTTAACCTGCGCGGCATCTCAAAGGCCGCCCCACGCCCATCTCTTTGAACGCTCTTTTATCCGCAGCGCCGGGTTGTGGGATAAGCTCGAACGGGCCGATTGTCCGGAAATTCAGGGAGTATGGATGCATGAAGCCGGCTCCGGCAGGACCTTTAACGTCGTTTCCATCAAACAGAAATATTATGGACATTCCCGACAGGCTGCCATCCTGGCTTCACAACTCTCTCCGGCAGCGTATGCCAGCCGTTTTACGGTGGTCGTGGACGAGGATATCGACCCCTCCAATTTATACGACGTGATATGGGCCATGGGCACCCGCTGTGATCCACAGGCCGATATCGAAGTGAACAAAAAGACCTGGAGCAGCGTCATCGACCCGCTGGTGTTCGGCGATATTCTCTACAACTCAAGGGCCCAGATCGACGCCTGCAAATCGTATGAACACTACAATGACTTTCCGCCCGTGGCGCAAACCACTCCGGAATATAAAAATTACATGCTGGAGAAATATCGCGATCTTTTCAAAGCGGTCATCGGGGATGACATTTTTGGGTTATAACTCCACTTTCGGCTTTCATCCATCGTTCGGCGAAATGAATTATCTGTAGGCGATGGTCACTGTCTGAGCCGTTTAGAGCCCCTTTCCGCAGCGCTTGGAACCGACTTTTTGATAAAGACATGACCGCTAAAACCGCGGATCGTTCTGCAATTCCTCGGACAGCACTGCGGTTAGGGGCTCTTAGGGCGAGTTTGAGCAGCGCCGGAGGATGATTTGTTTCGCCAAGAGTCATGAATCTAGAAAGTTGAATTACAAGCGCTGAAGATCAATCATCAGGCAAACTTTATCCCGGAAATCTCCTGATAATAGTTCCACACTTTTTCGAACTGGTCCTGACGCCAAATTTTGCGGCAAGCCTGCAGTTCATCCTCACGCAGGACTTTAGGCACAGCGCCCATCTTATAGATATCCGCCAGTTTTTCGGCATTGTCTTCCAGATAAACGGAGCCGAAGAAAACGCCTTTGACACTTTCCGCTGCGACGACCGCGCCATGGCCCCTGATGATCATTGCCCGGCGGTCCCCCAAAGTCTTTGCGACCGCATCGCCCTTTTCTACCGAATTCACATGGCTGCAGTCATCGTAAACCGAAACACCGGCATCGAAAATGGCACCGTGATGCATGACCGGCAGGTATTCTATGCCGGCGGCACTCAAAGCGGTGGTGACCGGCGGATGTAAGTGCGCTACCGCGTTAATGTCGGGGCGAAAACGATAAATGGACGCGTGAATATTTTTTTCAGAGGGCAGCTTGTCGCCCTCGTTCACGGGGTTGCCATCCAAATCAGACTCGACAATGTCCTTGGGCGTCACGGCGTGAGGGCTGGTCGCACCGCCCCAGGCATTGATGAACATTCTTTCGGTGCCCGGAATCCGGTAGCTGACATGCCCGCTAAAATCGATCAGGCCCATAGACTCCAGCATCCTGACACAGGTTGCCACTTCAATTTTTACCGTATCCTCATTCATGATTGTTCTCCTTTTCTTAGCCTGTTAAGGGGCCTGAGATGTCTTAAAGCTTTATACCTTTTTACTGATTATATTTAGATCTCAAAAACAGTCGATCGCGCTCAGGGGCAAGGCGCAAGCCGGTGAAAAAGCACAGCATACACCGGGGTAGTCTGTGGGCGTTTCGAAAAGGCCTGTAACCCATCCCTCGCGTGTTAGATGCACTTTTCAGACGGCTCCTAATCCCGTATATCCTGCAGAAACCATTCGGTGGGGATTTCCCTGCCCAGTCCCTTTTCCTTTGCCAGCTCATAGACTTTTCCCGCGACCGCATAAAACTGGGCTCCCTGAAGGTTTCCGCGTTCCGAGTACGTGATATCGTCGGGGGTCAG
>Ga0209536_100016784_pt1 | contig 10398 bp, 8 predicted proteins | sample DeeMarSeWOR28_12_FD_187461 | JGI IMG/M metagenome (GOLD analysis project Ga0209536, IMG submission 187461) | Marine sediment microbial communities from White Oak River estuary, North Carolina - WOR-2-8_12 (SPAdes) (version 2) | ecosystem: Environmental > Aquatic > Marine > Intertidal zone >... | reverse complement strand
TGGACCGGAGCACCCGCAAAGACTCCGTCGCGCCCGCGTATAATTGATCAGAGGTTCCCTAAATGTCTGAAGGCAACGGCACCGGGTAGTCCTCGGAGATCTCGTCGTCAGGCGTAAATTCCTCATTGGCCGATGCTTCGACGCCGGGATCTTCCTCCACGGCAGCGGCCGGGCCCGCATCGGCGACATCAGCCGGCTTCGGCTCCTCGCAGGGCACGGCCGACGGACCGGTCGTTCCCTGCTCGCCACCTGCCGGAGCAGCCTGGCCGGCGGGAACACAGGGCAGGGACTGCAGGTCTGCATCCGCCGCGCCGGCCGGTGTTTCCCCCGGCGGCGCCTGGGCCATCGCCACGGCCCAGCCTGCCAGCATCAACAGCGGCAACGTTCGCTTCATGCAGACGCCCCGGGTTCCGCTCATGGTTCCGCCATGGCCTTGTCCACGTACCGCGCGATCCGGAACCCGGTTTCCAGGTTGCCGTCACGTCCCGCTTCCCGATAGGCCAGCCGCAATTCCGAACGCGACGCCCTGGCCCAGCTTGCGCCCCGGATCACGTGCCGATCGCCGGTTTCCGGCCCCATCGGGTCGAGCATCGGTTCACCGCGCACGGGGCGGATCTCGAAGTAGTCGTTGATCCATTCGGACACATTCCCGCTCAAGTCGTGGAAGCCATTCCTGTTCGGCTGAAACGACCCGACCGGCGCCGTGACCGGAAAGCCGTCGTCGTAGTTGGACAGCACGAACGTCACGATATCCGCCGCGCGCTGGTCTGCGTAGTTCTCGACCACGCCCGGTGGCGGATACACATCGCTGGCCCAGGGAAAGGTCAGGGTATCGCCGTCGGGGCCGACGCGGGCCGCGAAGGTCCACTCCGCCTCGGTAGGCAGGCGGTAACCGTGGGCGTCCGGGTTCCAACCGCTCACCTGCCCATCGGTTTCCTCGTAAAACGGCGGCAGTCCGTCGCGGCGGCTCAGCCAGTTACAGAACAGTGCCGCCTCGGTCCAGGAAATGTTTACCACCGGCTGATCGTCCATGTCCAGGGTCTGGCCGCGCACCGCGCTGGAGGTGTGTTCGCCCCGCCAGCGCCGGAATTGCCCGTTGCTGATCTCATGGATGCCCAGGTAGAAGGGACGTTCCAGGCGAACGTTGCGCTCGGCTTCGTTGGCGCGGCGGCCGGGTTCGCGGCGCGCGGCGCCCATGGTGAAGGTCGCCGCCGGGCGGAAAAGCCGGAGGCTGGCCCCTACCGACGTGTCGATCTGTGGCGGGCGCGTGGCCCAGTACGCCTGTTCGAGGGTCAGCAGGCGGACTTGCAGCGACTGGTCGTGTTCCGGCCGCGGCGTGATTTGCAGGGTGCGCGTCTCATAACCGGTCTTGCGGACCGTCAATTCGTGCTCGCGGGCATTCAGGTCCAGCGTCTGGCCGCCGAATCCGTGACTGCGCCCGTCCACGACGACTTCGGCGTCCTCGGGCGCCACCGAAAGCCGGATGCGGCCGATCATCGGGACCATGTCCAGGGCCAGGCTCGAGTGCCCCTCCGGTTCCGTCTGCACTGCGCGCACCGCTTTTCGATAACCCTCAAGGAAGAGTTCCACGCGGTGTTCGACCAGCGGCGAAAGAGCGACGCTGACCGGCGTGGTTCCGCGAAACTCGCCGTCGACGCTGACGTGGGCCCCGGCGGGTGACGTGCTGACGTCGACGATCCCGTCCGCTACCTCCATTTCGATTGGAGGGTAGGTTTCGGTCGATCCCGCCTTGACCGACACCTCCCGCTCCCAGGTCTTGTAGCCCCTCTTGGCCACCGCCAGGCGGGTGCCCGTTTCCAGCACCTCGGTCGTCAGCGGGGTGGTTCCGACCGGCTGTCCGTCGACTGAGACCTCGGCATGTTCCGGTATGGAACTGACCTGCAAGCTGCCCCAGGCGGGCGCCAGTTCCACGTCCACCGACTGGGTTCGCCCCAGCCCTTCGATTTCCAGTTCCCGCAGCAGCGGGAAATACCGGTGCTTGCGGAATTCGACGAGGTGGGGGCCGCGCGGGATGTCCTCGATGAGCCCGGGGGCGGTTCCCGCGGCTTCCCCGTCGATCAGGACCTCGATGCCATCCAGCCCGGACTCCACCAGGAGCTTGCCGGGGAGCGGATCGAGCACGAGATCGACTTCCTGGGTGCGCTCGCCGCTGACATCGATGGTGGTGCTGAGTTCATGATAGCCGTCTGCCTGCGCCTTCACCCGGTGTTGTCCCGGCAGCAACAGGAAGTTGCCGCCGATATGGAACGAGAGCCCACCGACATCGATGTCGGCATGGTCCGGGTCGAGGTTGAATATCACGGCCCGGGCGGCGAGCAGATAGGCCAGGCAGAGCGCCGCCAGGGCCAGCGCGGCGCCCAGGCCCAGGTAAAGCGGGGAAACCCGGAACCTGCGGCGCGCGCCGGCGGCGTCCAGGGGCGTGAATTCAATGGCGGCCAGGGGCCGGGGATTTCTTTCCTCAACCATGACCTGGCCGGATCGTCGCGGTCATCCTATGGGCTCCTCGCAGCGCACCTCGACGGGTTCGTCCGCGGGTTCCCCGGTGACGGTGAATTCGACCCGCACGTCGCGGTAGCCGCTTCGGGTGCCCGCCGCCACGTACTTTCCCGGCCGCAATTTCACGGACACCCGCTCGAACTGCCCCAGGTCCGCGACGCGAAACAGGACCACGTGGGTCTGGTTGTCGGAATGGAACACGACGTCCACCGGCGAATTGGCCATCCTCACCAAGGAGTCCACTTCCGCGATTTGCGCGCGGAGCCGTTCTCCCGGGTCGGCGATTCCCCGCGCATCGACCAGCACCTGCTGCGCGGCACGGTATTCGCTTTCGCTGGACAGCCGCAGAGGGTCCTCGATGTACGCGTTCAGCCGCTCGTCCAGGTCCGCGCGAACCCTGGCCGGGATGAGCCGGACCCTGGCGTCGGTGAGCGAGGGATCTTCGGCCAGCAGGGCTTCGTAGATGCTCAGCGCTTCCGCCCATTGCTCGCCCGCCTCCAGGTCCGCGGCGCGCTGCAGTTCGCTGCTCAGGGAGGTCGCGGATTGCCGGTTGTCCACCTGCGCCAGCGCCTTGGCGACGGCGTCGTCACCCGGGTAGATCTTGCCGGCATCGAGAAAGGCGGACCGCGCGCCCTCGTAGTTCCGGCTCTCCAGCAGCGCAAAACCGCGGCTCATGTGCCCCCGGAACACGCTGGCCGTGACCTCGTTGCGGGCCAGGGCCAGGGAATCGCGGGCTCTCTGGTGCGACGGATCGAGGGCGACGGCCTTGCGGTATTCCGCCTGTGCCGCCTGGTACTGATCCCGGGCCAGCGCCTGATCCCCGGCTTCGACGTGGCCGGCGACCTGCGGCAGGACCTCGCCGCGCGCCGCGAGGTCGTGTACCTCCGGATCCTGCGGCGCGATGGCGGCTGCCAGTTCGATGGAAGCCTCGGCGACGTTCAGGTTGAGCGATTCTATCGCGGTCCTGGCGGCGGCCTTGGCGTCGGCCAGTTTCTGCCGCCCCGACTCCTGGATCGCCTGCAGTCGGTCGCGAGCCTGCCGGAACTGCTCGAGCGACGATGCATAGTCGCCGTAGCTGTAGCGCTCGTCGCCCGCCTCGATCAAGTCCAGGGCCTGTTGGAATTCGACCTCCGCCCAGCGTTCCACGTTGCTTTCGATGAGTTCGTCCCGGATGGCCACGATTTCGGCCAGCACGCCCTGCGAGTCCTGCCGGTAGCGGGTTAATTCCGCCGCCGTGGAGGGAGCGACCGTCGCAGGCGACGGCTCGGGGACGACCGGGAAATCGTCCGGCGCTCCCGAGACCCAGGGCTTGGTCACGACCTGCGGCAGCAGGAACACCGTGCCGGCCAGCGCCAGGCCCAGCACGATCAGCGTGATCTTTTGGGCTGCTGAACGATTGGCCGAACCGGTCCGCGTCATCAATTGATACTGCCGGACTGCTCCGCGGCGGCGCCCGGCAGGGTGCGTTCCTGTTCGTAGATGCGCTGCAACATCTCACGCCACTGCTCGTACTGTGCCTGCACCGTGCCGGTCAGCGTGACACTGCGGTCTTCCAGGGCAATCACCTGTGGCGCGATGACGGCCTCCAGCGACGAACCCATCTCGGCGACCCGCTCGGTCTGATCGGCCGCCTTCTGCTTGGTCTGGAGGCCTTGCTTGAGCACGTAGCCACCGGCCGCGGCGGCGGCGGTGCTGCCGTCGAAAGCCATCCAGCTGCCCGAATTGAAGCGCCCGTAGATGCCGGCGATGATTCCCGCGATGCCGGCGATGATCTGCCGGTTGCCGCGTTTTCTGAGCTGCCGGGCCTTGACCACAGAGTCGTAGGACGCGCGCCGGAAGTCCTGGTAGGGCAGGTGCATCTGGCGCGAGAATTCGTCGTAGTAGTCCTGCATCGTGTCCACGTACAGATTGTCGCGGTCGCGAATCAGGGCGATCCGTTGGAGGATGGTGTCGTTGTCGGCTGGCAACCGCTCGATGGTCAGGGTTCCGTTCCGGTCCTCCCTGATGTGCTCGCTGAACGCCTCGGGTGAAAAATCGCGGGCAAAACGGAGTTCCGATATCTGCCTGAGGCGAACGGCCTCCTCCCGGCTCATTTCCTCGCGGATCGACAGAACGCGGTTGGCGATGGTGGTGAACAGGTTCTGGAACGGGTCGGCCAACGTTTTCAGGCGCCGGTCGTAGGTATATTTTCCCACCACCTGCCGGTGGCGCTCTTTCAGCCACTGCCGCCCGCTGGTGTCGAACACGACGATATCGAGATCCAGCGTTTCGCCATCCGACTGCAGGATCGTGCCGGTAATGTAGAGGTCCATCACTACGTCGGTGTTGGGAACCACCCGGATCGCGCCCCAGGCGCCCGACTTTTCCATGGTCTTGGCGAGCTGGTTGGAAAAGTAGATGGTCTCCGCGTAGCGCACTTCGGGAAAAACGGTATCGTCTTCGTCGGTCAGGGCGAGTCCGTCATTCAGCGGTGGGATGGCCACGTCGAGCAGGGCTTCCGACGGGATGGGCGCAGACGGTGTCTGGATCGGCGCCAGCGTGGAAGAAGTCACCTTGTCCACGGCGGCCTCGGCGCAGCTCATCGCAACCAGCGACAGGATCAGGATCGAGACCCTGAAGTGACTCCCCCCGATTGTAGCGATGCTGCGTATCACGTCATCTGGAACCCTTGATTCTGCGGTATTCGTCCCAGAGCTTCTCCCGAAGCACGGGGTCGCGTTCATTCATGGCCGCGTCGCGAATCTGCCGCAGGACGATGTCGTCGTTGCGGCCGTCGCCGATGTCTTCCGGTATGGGAATGATGTCATCGCCGCCTTGCTCCGCGCCACCCCCGGATGCCGCGCTGACGGCCCGGTCGCCTTGTTCCGCTCCCGCGCCTCCGCCTCCCGTGCCGCCTGCCGCGGAGGCGCTATCGCCCTCGGACTGCTCGCTCGAGTCTTGCGAACCGGAAGCGCTGCCGCTCTGTTGTCCGCCGGCTTGCTCCCCGCCACCCGAAGACGAAGAGGAACTGCCCGAGGCGCCGGAGGCGGCCCGCTGAGCGACGCTCTCGTTCTCGGCCATGTCGCCCTCTTCACCGGTTTCGCCTTCCTCGAAGAGCGGTTGGTTGCTGGGGGAGCCCGCGCTGCCACCCCCTGTGGGGTTGAGAATGTCGATCTCTTCCTCGCTTCCGCCGCCCGAAGCTCCACCGGCGACGGCTTCATCGAAGTCTCCGAGGGAGTCCTCGAACTCTTCATCAAGCCCTCCGGGTCCGCCCGAACCCGTTTCCGCCGACGGCCAGGGCAGTTGCTCCCCCACGGTAACGCCCCCGCCGGCGGCGCCGCCGGACGAGCCCTGGCTCCCCGGGGACCCCGACGACCCCTCTGCGCCCTGGCTGCCGGACGAGCCTTCGGAGCCCTGGCTTCCGGAGGAATCCGAAGAACTCTGGGAAGAGCCCTGCGAACCCTGGCTGCCGGAAGAACCGGAGGAACCGGAAGGAGGTTGCGGGAGGGAGGGTGGCTGGGGCATGGCGCAGGCCGCCAGCAGCATGGCCAGGGAAGCGGCGAACAGCCCGCGGGGCCGCATCATGAAGCGCTCCCGGCAGGAAGGATCTCATACCGCCATATGAACTCTTTGGTCGTGACGACTTCGCCCCCTTTCATGGCGGGGCGGAACGGAGTTTCCCGAATCTGCTGTTTGATCTGCCCGAGGCTGTCTTCCGAGAGCCCCTCCGGAGCGTTGATGACCTCGACGTACCGCACATCGCCGAAGCTGGTTACCGTCATGGAAATGTCGAGGTTCAGGTCCCCGAGATCCGCCGGCAGATCCTCCAGCAAGCCTGGCTGAGGCGTGGCAAAGTACGCCGGTTTCGGATGGGCCATGTAGCTGTCGGCCAGTTCTGCGTAATCCTCGCTTTGCGCCAGGGTCGCGTAGGCCTCCTGGTACAGGTTCCGGGACGTTCTGGTCTTCTCGAAGAGAAGGTACCAGTCGCCCAGATTGGCCAGGGCCTCGGCGTACTCGAGCGGCGTGGTCGATTCGTTTGCCTGCATCGCCTCGAAGTACTTCCTGAATGCCTTGCGTCCGTTATCGTAGTGTTCCCCGACGGAGACCTTCACCACGCCCGGCGTGTACAGCGTGCCGCCTGAAACGGCGACGTAATCATCCAGGGTCAGTGTCATCGTCTCGCCCATCAGGTAGCGCACGGTCTGGAACTGGGCTTCTCCAAGGCGCCGGTAGGCGGCCGCGGTCTCGGGATGAGTGTTGCCGTTCGCGGCCTCGCTGACCTCCACCATGTCTTCGGTCAGTTCGATGATTCTCTCGTAATCCGCGTAACGGGTGAATTCCGACCCCGGCGGGCGCATCATCTGATACCACTGGTAAATGCGATCCAGCACCGGCAGCAACTCGGGGCTGTCCTCGCCAAAATAGGTCGAGTTGATGAACTGGATGTTTTCCAGAACTTCGTCCGCGGCTTTCGCTTCACCGCGCAGCATTTCGATATTGGCGATCAGGTAGAGGTGATTGGTCTGTTCCGGGCTGTTCGGGCCGGAGTTGACGCGCACGACCATGACGCCCCGGTGAAAGGCGTCCCTGGCCCGCTCGTAGTCCCCACTGTCCAGCAGGGTCTGGCCCAGGCCCAGATACAAATCCGACAGCTCGGTCGCGTAGGGGCCGTAATCGCCCTCGATGCGGTCTATGGCGTCGAGATAGTCGTTCGCCGGATCGTGGGGGGATACGTAGCCGGTGGCGGGTTCCTCTCCCCGTGCGGGGCTGAGGATGGACAAGCCGGCCAGAACGCATCCGAGAGCGAGCGTGAGTTGCGGCATTCGCAACCCCAAACGCGCCGTCGCGCCGGCGGTGATGGCCTGTCGTGTTTGGTTGCTCACAGGCGTCCCGGTAGTTTGATTGGCCAAATGGTCTACCCCGGTAGCTTACACCGCTTTCCAATTGTTTTGGAATTCCGGCGAGACGAGGTAAAGTCAAAACGCGGTGGCCCGAACCGCTGGTCCGCTGCCTGTGGCAAAACAACATGAACACGGAGGGTCTGCACGATGAGCGATGCGATCCAGGCCGGCAAGCCTGCCTACATCAACGAAGACCAGTACATCGCCACCGTGATCCGCAAGGAGAAGGACGCCAAGAGGCCGGGCTACGGGCGCGATGCCTGGCGCAGCGCGGCGCTGCTGTGGGGCGACTGCGTGTTCGTCCGATCCATCAACGGCGCGATGGCCGAGGTTTCGGCGAAAGGCCATCGCCTCGAAGTGCCCGTCGGGAAACTGACCACCAAAGGGATTCTGAGCCTGTGGCAGATCGACTGCGGCCAGGGCGACGCCGCGCTGCTGCGGTTTCCGGACGACACATGGGCCATGGTGGACCTCGGGCCGCCCAGGAGCGGCGCGATCAGCACCAACAGCGGGCGCACCGCCATCGATTTCCTCAAGTGGATCGCATTCCAGGACAACAACTGGCGTTTCGAGGGCGACTCGGCCGAGGATCCATTCCACCTGGACTGGGTAGTGATATCTCATCCGGACGAGGACCACTTCGGCGCGGGCAAGGAAATGCTGGAGCGCCTGGGCAAGTGGTGGAGCATCGGCACGGTGTACCATTGCGGCCTCGGCCGCTACCAGGGCTCGACGATCAGGAAGTACAAGTCCGCGTCCGGGGGGCAGGGCAGGGTGCCGGGCTTCTCACAACTCGGGGTGGTCGACGGCAACTCGTCCAGGCAGCTCTACCTGACCTCCCTGCTGGATCACTTCGGGGACGTGGGTCGGCTGCAGAAAACCACCGCCAATCGGGACTGGACGCTGACCGGCACGAGTTATGCGACATTCCTCGGCGGGCTGCGCGACCATCGCGGCGGGGCGGTAGGCGCGCTCAAACGGCTGTCTCACCGCTCGGACGGCTCGGCGCTCGGATCGGGCGGAGTCAATTTCAAGGTGCTCGGTCCCATCGAGGAGGATTCACCCATCGACGGCAAGCCGGCACTGAGATACCTGGACAGGAACTCGACCGACCAGAGAAGGGGGTATTCGCTCCACAGCCCGTCCCTGTCCCGCAACGGCCAGTCGATCGTTCTGCGGATGGACTTCGGGGACGTCCGCGTCATGCTCACGGGTGACCTCAACTTCAAGTCGCAGGCCCTGATTCAGAACCACTGGAGCGCGGATGAACTCCGTTGTGACGTGGCCAAGGCCTGCCACCATGGCTCGGAAGACATCTCCTGGCGTTTCCTGCAGAAGATGTCCCCCATTGCCACGATGTTTTCCAGCGGCGACCAGGAGACGCACGTGCACCCGCGCGCACTGGTGCTGGGAATGTCGGGCGCGCTGTCGCCGATGCTGAAGGTGCGCGCCAAGGATTCACCGGCCAGCGGTCCCGGTCAGGAGTTCGAGACACAGAAATTCGACGGCTTTGAAGAAGAGAAGATCGTTTCGCCGCTGCTTTACTCCACCGAGCTTTCACGCTCGACCAGCCTCCGCTCGGACATGAAGCCGCACGCGCGAAGCAGGAACGCAGCCGGAGACTGGGAGTACAGGCAACTGCGCGGCGTATACCTGAAGGGCGGCAAGAAGAAAGACAAGCCCGTCCCCATCAGCCGGGTGCGCATTGCCGACGCGCTGACCTACGGCCTGATCAACCTGCGAACCGACGGCGACAGGGTCCTGATGGCGGTGATGGAAGAAGGCGACCAGACCAACCCCAGGTTCCATGTCGAGGCCTTCCGGCCGAAGGACCTGGCGCGGCTGGAATAAGGGTCCGGGCGTCTTCCCGCCGCGGCCGGGCTTTTATCCCGGCCGCCCGAATTCTTTGCGCGCCCGCTCGACCCTGGGCCGGATCACGCAACCCCCGACGTGGTCGTTGACCAGCCCCATGGCCTGCATGAAGGCATACACGGTGGTTGGTCCGACAAATTTCCAGCCCAGCTTCTTGAGGTCTTTCGACAAGGCGACGGACTCGGCCGAGGTCGAAGCCGTCTGCGGCTGCGCGAGATTCGACGGATCGGGTTCGTATCGCCAGAAAAAGGCAGCCAGCGAGCCTTCCCGCCCGACCAACTCCCGGGCCCTTCGCGCATTGTTGATCACCGCCTCGATCTTGCCCCGGTGACGGACGATCCCCTGGTCGAGGAGCAACCGTTCGACATCGCGCCCGGAAAAACGGGCGATCTGATTGAAATCGAAGTCACGGAACGCCGCGCGGAAGTTCTGGCGCTTGGCGAGGATGGTTCGCCAACTCAACCCGGACTGGAAACTCTCCAGGCTCAGTTTTTCGAACAGGCGACGATCGTCAGCGACCGGAAAACCCCATTCGGCATCGTGGTAATCGAAAAACTCGGGCGCGGCGGCGCACCAACTGCACCGTGGCTTGCCGTCGGGCCCCGGAATCGTGGCGCTCACCGCGCCACCGTTGCCAACTCGTACAGGTAGTTGACGTAGGACATCACCGCGCCGTCCCAGCCCGCGACCTTCGGGTTCGCGGATTCGATCACGAAATACTCGTCCGGGGCGTGTGCGCCGCTGCCATGACCGAGGCCGAAGTGTCCCGAGGCGAGGTTGAGCGGCGCCCCGGTGAACACGTAGCCCGGGTAGGATCCGGCGCTGCGCGGCCACAGCATCGGATCCAGCCCCGCCGCTTTCAGGACCGCGATCTGAGCCTGGATCAGCGGTGCGTCGGCCGGCGTGCTGGTCGGGTCGTAGCCCCCGCTCATGTGCACCTCGATGTCACCGAAGCCGTGCCGTTCGAGGTGCTTCTCGAGCGCGGCGAGCGCGCCGGCCGCGGTCATGTCGGGCACCAGGCGCAGGTCCAGTTTCGCCTCCGCCCGGTGCGGCAGGACGGTCTTGCCGCCGGGCCCGGTGTAGCCGCCGACCAGGCCCTCGATGTTGACCGTCGGCTGCGACACCAGGC
>Ga0209536_100016783_pt1 | contig 10398 bp, 7 predicted proteins | sample DeeMarSeWOR28_12_FD_187461 | JGI IMG/M metagenome (GOLD analysis project Ga0209536, IMG submission 187461) | Marine sediment microbial communities from White Oak River estuary, North Carolina - WOR-2-8_12 (SPAdes) (version 2) | ecosystem: Environmental > Aquatic > Marine > Intertidal zone >... | reverse complement strand
ACCGAAGGCAAGGGCACCCCGGAGGACATGGTAAACCTCAAGGACCTGGGACAGAACATCAAGAACTCCTCCCTCTGCGGTCTCGGACAGACCGCTCCCAACCCGGTGCTGTCCACCCTCCGCTACTTCGAGGACGAGTACGATGCCCACATCAAAGAGGGACGGTGTCCCGCCAAGGTCTGCACCGCGCTCATCACCTACCACATCACGGATGCCTGTACCGGCTGCACACTCTGCGCCAAAAAATGCCCGGTATCGGCCATTTCAGGGGAGAGAAAACAGCTCCACGTCATCGACCAGGCGCAGTGCACCAAGTGCAACATGTGTTTCGAGGTTTGTCCTTTCAACGCCATAGAGAAGGAATAACGGGTTATGACCGTCAGCCTGACCATAGATGGAAAACATGTTGAAGTCCCCAGCGGGACCACGATGCTCCATGCCGCCCGGAAGCTGGATATCGACATTCCCACCTTCTGCGACGACAAACACCTCGTCCCCTTCGGGGCTTGCAGGATATGCGTGGTAGAAGTGGAAGGGTCCGACAAGCTGTTTGCCTCCTGCGTCACCCCCGTCGCCCAGGGCATGGTGATCAACACCGCCACTGAGAAGGTGAAGAAGGCCAGGGAAGCCGTTATCGAGCTTCTTCTGACGTACCATCCCCTCGACTGTCCCGTCTGCCCCCAGTCCGGCCGCTGCCATCTCCAGGATCTGGCTTTCGAGCACGGCAAGGATGAGAGCCGGTTCGGGCCCATCCACATCGAGAAGAAGATCGATTACGATTCGCCCCTGGTCGAGAGGAACCATCCCCGATGCATCCAGTGCGGGAAGTGCGTCAGGATCTGCGACGAGGTTCAGGGGCAGGGCGAACTGGATTTCGTGGAACGAGGTTTCGAAACGGTTATCGAGCCCAGCTTCGGCAGGACGCTGGACTGCGAGTTCTGCGGGCAGTGTATCCAGGTATGCCCGGTGGGAAGCCTCTACAGCAGGATCTTCAAACACACCTCACCCGTCTGGGAGCTGACCCCTGTCCGCACGACATGTCCCTTCTGCGGGGTGGGTTGCACCCTCAACCTGGAGGTCAAGAAAGACAGGATCTATCATGTCCTGGGCGTCGACGACGAAGGCTCCAACAACGAAGGCTTCCTGTGCGCGAAGGGCCGCTTCGGATACGAGTATGTGAACCATCCGGAACGCCTCAAGAAACCCCTGGTGCGCAGAGGGGGTGTGCTGGAGGAGAGCACGTGGGAGGAGGCCTACCAGGCCATCGTGGAGCGTTTTAAAGCCATCACCGCCGCCGGCGGGGGGGATGCGGTGGGCGGTATTGCCTCTGCCCGCTGCACCAACGAGGAGAACTATCTCTTCCAGAAACTCCTGCGCTCGGTGCTGGGCTCCGGTAACATCGACTCGGTAGCCCGGTTCGGCCAGGTCCAGGCTATGGAGGCCCTGGAAAAGGCCTTTGGAATGGCCGCGCCGACAGACTCCCTGGATGACCTGGATAAATCCGATCTGATCTTTGCCCTGGACGCCAACGTCACCGAGGATGCTCACATCGTGGGTCTCAAGGTGCTTCGGCGGGTCCGCAACAGCGATGCGTCCCTTATCGTCGCCAATCCCCGTAAGATCAAGCTGGCCCAATTCGCAGACGCCTATCTTCCCATGAAACCGGGGTCTGCAGTCGCCCTGACAAACGCCATCGTCCAGGTGATCCTCGCAGAGGGCCTCGAGGACCGGGAATTCGTGTCTTCCAGGGTCGATGGAATCGATGGCCTCAAGGGTACCCTTGAGGCCTACACACCCGAAAAGGTCGAGGGGATCACCGGCCTTAAACCCGACGCGATCCGGGAAGCCGCCAGGACCATCGCCAGGGCGGAGGCTGTGACGATCCTCCTTTCCCCTGCCTTCGGTTCCTATGTCGGCGGGGATACCGTAGCGGCGGCGGCGAACCTAGCACTCGTTACGGGAAACGTAGGCAAACCGGGATCAGGCATCCTCCCTCTGTCGGAATACAACAACGTTCAGGGTGCCATGGACATGGGCGCCCTGCCGGATCGGCTCCCCGGATACGAACCGCTTTCCCAGGGAGTCACGCCGGGCCTGGATGCCATGGGAATGATGGAGGCGGCAGCCTCCGGAGACCTCAAGGGTCTCTTCATCATGGGAGAGAACCCCCTCACCGCGTTCCCCGACAGGGCGCTTGTTGAGGAGGCCCTCAGGAAGCTGGAGTTCCTTGTGGTCCAGGATATTTTCCTGACGGACACGGCGAAGCTGGCGCATGTGGTTCTGCCCGCCACCGCCGGTCCCGAGAAGGACGGAACCTTCACGAACACCGACCGGCGCGTTCAGCGTGTCCGGAGAGCTATCGCTCCACCGGCCAGGACGCGGGCGGACTGGAAGATCCTGTGCGAACTGTTCGAGGCGTTCGGCCAGCCGCTGCCCTACAGGGGAGCGATGGACATAACCAGAGCCATCGCCGGTGAGATCCCCTTCTATGGGGGGATAACACCGGAGCGACTGGAGAAAACCGGGCTGCACTGGCCCTGTCCGGACACGAACCACCCGGGAACCAGCTTCCTGCACGGGGAAGGTTTCCCCGGCGGCAAGGGACAGCTGAGGACTGTCGAGCAGCAAAAGAACGGAGGCGCATCGTCCGAATACCCGTTGGCACTGGTCTCGGGCATGATCCTGTTCCACTCCGGCACCACCACCAAGTGGGCGAAGGGGCTTAACGAGCTTTCCCCTGAACCGAGAGCGGAGATCAATCCTTCCGACGCGAAGGATCTGCAGGTCTCCGACGGAGACAGGGTCCGCATTACAAGCACCAAGGGGCAGATAGAAGCGGTGGCCAAGGTAACGCCGCGGATCCAGAAGGGCGTGGTCTTCGTACCAGCCCATTACAGCGACAGGTCCGTCAGTTCACTGATCGGGCACGACCCGGTCAGAGAAAAGACGGTGACACACATTTCCGTTTCCCGTGTTTGACCGCGGGAGCGGCGGGATTTTGATCCCGGCGGTTGGCAATAGGAGACACCGCAGGAAACGGTGATCCCGATCTGGGATCCGACACTCCCCGGCGGTGGAAAGCACCGGTAACACAGATCTTCGACGGGGTCGCAAAAGGGCAACTTTATGGAAAATATCTGGTTTTTCCTTCTGATAGTGCTGCTGAAGATCATCGCCATCTTTACCCTCTCCCTGGGTGGCGTGGTGGTGATGAACTGGGTAGAGCGTAAGGTCTGCGGGCATATCCAGCACCGGCACGGGCCTCTTTACGTCGGTCCCATAGGGCTCTTTCAGCCCATTGCCGACAGCATCAAGCTGTTCCTCAAGGAGGACATTACACCCCGGGATGTGGACAAGCCGGTCTTCTACCTGGCCCCTCTCCTCTGCCTCACTCCCGCCCTGCTGACCTTCGCCGTGATCCCCGTGGGGCCGCATATCCAGATCGCCGACATCAACGTGGGTCTTGTCTACATCCTGGCGATCTCCTCCCTCGGTATTTTCGGGATCATCATGGGCGGATATTCCTCCAACAACAAGTATGCCCTTCTGGGAGGGCTGCGGTCCTGCGCCCAGATGATCAGCTACGAGATCGCCCTGGGCCTGTCGATCATCGGCGTACTCATGTTCTCTGGTTCCCTCTCCCTCGCGAAGATCGTGGAGGCTCAACAAGGGACGATCCTGGGTGTTTTGCCCAACTGGTTCGTGATCCCGCAGATTCTTGGGTTCGCCGTTTACCTGGCGGCCATTTTCGCCGAGACGAACCGCGCGCCCTTCGACCTGCCTGAGGCGGAACAGGAACTCGTGGCCGGCTACTTTGTCGAGTACGGCAGCATGCGCTGGGCCATCTTCATGCTGTCCGAGTACGTGGCCATGATCTCGGGGTCATGCGTCCTGGTCACGCTGTTCCTTGGAGGGTGGCTCCCCATCCCCGGTCTCGGGATCATAGAGAACGTGCTTCCGGCCTCCATCGTCCTTTACATCATGCCGGTGGTCTGGTTCGTCGCCAAAGTGGCGTTCTTCATGTTCTTCTTCGTCTGGGTCCGCTGGACCTTCCCCCGGCTGCGTTACGATCAGCTCATGTCCCTGGGGTGGAAGGTGCTGTTGCCTCTGGCGCTGTTTAACATATTCCTTACGGGCATCGTGAGAATGGCCCAGCTCAGTTGATAAACGGGAGACTGCCGTGGGACTGATGACGAACATCTTTCAGACGGATCTGCTCAAGGGGCTCTCCCTGACGATCCGCTACTTCTTTTCCAAGCCGGTGACTTTGAGGTACCCTGAGGTCTATTACGACCTTCCGGAACGGTTCAGGGGGGCCCAGGTGCTCAAGCGCCATGAGGACGGAAAGGAGCGCTGCGTGGGGTGCGGCCTTTGTCCTGAGGTCTGCCCTTCTGAAGCGATCACCCTTCAGACCTCGGAAGGTGAGGACCACCAGAAGGTCGTCGACAGTTACGTGATCGATCTTGGTCTTTGCATCTATTGCGGGTATTGCCAGGAAGTGTGCCCGGTGGATGCCGTTTTCATGGGCAAGGATTTTGAGCTGACCATCACGGATCTCGGCAAGCTGAGGGTCGAAAGGGAAAAGATGCTCACCAAGGGGGAAGAGCCCCGTTACGAAAGCCTCTAGGAGTACGGGTATGGGTTTGTACGACATACTGTTCTACTATTTCGCTGCGGTCACGGTGATCACGGCCCTGCTGGCCATTACCAGGTCGAACCCGGTCCACGCCGTGCTGTTCCTGATACCGTGTTTCTTCCACGTTGCCGGGTTATTCGTGCTGCTCAAGGCCGAATTCCTGGCGGTGATCCAGATCCTCGTACCGGCCGGAGCACTCATGGTTCTCTACCTCTTCGTTGTGTTCCTGTTCAATCTGTCTGCCATCAAGGGGATCAGGTCCTCCCACCGTCAGTCGGCGCTGGCGGGGATCGTGGCGGTGGCCCTCCTCCTCGTCCTGGCAGTGCTGGTCGTGAGCAGCGTCTTCCCGGGACCGTTCCAGGAACTGGTGGACAAGTCGGCCGTGGACAACACCAGTGCCGTTGGCGGATCCCTTTACACCAGCTTCCTCTTCCCCTTTGAACTGGCATCCCTCGTTCTTTTGGCTGTCATGTTCGGAGCCATGGTCCTTGCCCGAAGGGAGGATAAAGAATGATCTCCCTCACCCACTACCTCGTCCTTTCCGCCATCCTTTTCACCATCGGCGTTACCGGCGTGCTCATGAGAAGGAACGTGATCATCATCCTTCTGTCCATCGAACTCATGCTCACAGCCGTGAACCTCAACTTCATCGCCTTCTCACACTACATGGAAAACCCTGTGGGACAGGTGTTCGTGTTCTTCGTCATGACCGTCGCGGCTGCCGAAACAGCCCTGGGGCTGGCCATCGTCGTGGCCATGTTCAGGAACCTGGAAACGGTCAACGTGGATGAGATCAACCAGATGAAGGGCTAGGAGACGTTACAATGACTGATGCCATAGTCCTGGTTCCCCTGTTCCCCCTGATCGCCGTTCTGGCCAATCTCGCCTTCGGCAAAAAGATGTCTGAAACAGCGGTCGGCACCATGGCCAGCGCAGCGGTAGGCGCTTCCTTCCTCGCCTCGGTGGTGGCGGTGCTCGGGCTGATCAACATGGAGCCCGGCCATCGACTCGTGGAGATGGTCCTGTACGAGTGGATCGGATCGGGCGCTTTCTCCGTGGACATAGGGTTCCTGCTGGACCCTCTGTCGGCGGTCATGATGCTTGTGGTTTCCGGAGTCAGTTTCATCATCCACGTCTATTCCATCGGATACATGCACCACGACGACGGGTTCGCGAGGTATTTCCTTTATCTTAACCTGTTCGTGTTTGCCATGCTCCTGCTGGTCATGGGCAACAGCTACCTCCTGCTGTTCATCGGCTGGGAAGGGGTCGGGCTCTGCTCCTATCTCCTCATCGGGTTCTGGTACAAGAAGGAAAGTGCCTCCGCCGCCGGCAAGAAGGCGTTCATCGTCAACAGGGTGGGCGATTTCGGGTTCATGCTGGGCATGCTGTTCATCGCAACCCAGTTCGGGTCCCTGAACTTTACCAAGGTCTTCGCAGACGCGCCACACATCTTCCACACAGGCGATCCCATGGTGATCCTCATCACCCTCCTGCTCTTCGTCGGTGCCTGCGGTAAGTCGGCCCAGCTGCCGCTTCATGTCTGGCTCCCCGATGCAATGGAGGGTCCCACGCCCGTATCGGCCCTCATCCACGCGGCCACCATGGTTACGGCGGGCGTCTACATGGTCTCGAGAAGCCACGTTCTATACGATCTGGCTCCCCAGACCCTTCTGGTCGTGGCGGTGGTGGGATGCCTCACGGCGTTCTTCGCCGGGACCATCGCCCTGACCCAGAACGACATCAAGCGCGTTCTGGCCTATTCCACGGTGAGCCAGCTCGGCTACATGTTCCTGGCTGCGGGTGTCGGTGCCTACACCGCTGCGATCTTTCACCTCATGACCCACGCCTTCTTCAAGGCGCTCCTCTTTCTCGGCTCCGGCAGCGTGATCCATGCCCTGTCCGACGAGCAGGACATCCGGAAGATGGGCGGGCTGAGGAAGATCATGCCGACCACCTACAGGACCTTTGTCATCGCGTCCCTCGCCATCTCCGGGATCCCGCCCCTTGCCGGATTCATGTCCAAGGACGAGATCCTCTATTCGACCTTCAACTCGACCCATCCGGGGTCCGCCGGGATCATCTTGTGGTCGGTGGGCGTCCTCACGGCTTTCATGACCGCCTTCTATATGTTCCGCCTGGTCTACCTGACCTTCCACGGGGAGTCGCGCATGGATCCGGAGGTGGAGGCCCATGCCCATGAATCCCCGCCGGTCATCACGGTGCCCCTGGTGATCCTCGCGTTCCTTTCCACATTCGGAGGGTTCCTCGGGATCCCGGTGCTCCTCAAGTACAACGTTATGCACAACTGGCTGGGGCCTCTCTTTGAAGCTGTCGGCGGGCACGGAGGGGATGCCGGCGGGGCCGCGCACCACAGCCTTTCTACCGAACTGGGGCTCATGGTGTTCTCGGTGGCCATTGCCACGGCCGGTATTCTCCTGGCCCTTAACATCATCCTCAAACGGCCCCAGGTGGCGGAGGGTCTGAAGAGCAGTTTCAGTTTCCTCTACAACCTGTCCCTCAACAAATGGTGGGTCGACGAGCTTTACGATGCGGTCATCGTCAGGCCCCTGTGGGGGATATCGGGAATCTTCTGGACCGAGTTCGACGGCAAGGGGATCGACGGGACCCTCCATGGCATTGCCAACGGGGCCATGGGATCGGGCGGCATCCTTTCCAGGCTCCAGACAGGCCTTGTGCAGAACTATGCCCTTTCCATGGCGGGAGGTGTTGTTCTGGTACTGCTGTGGATCCTGTTTTAGAGGGTGATCCACACCAGACGCCTTAAAGAAAAGCCTCCTTCGCCGGAGTTGGCCTGGTCAGGAACGGAAGCGACGGGGAACGAGGAAGACTGGAATCGGGGATCTGGAATCTGAAATCCGGACATTTAACCAGGAAGAGCATTAAATGAGCGAAATGAGTCTACCCATTCTTTCCATTGTCACCTACATCCCTGCTGTCGGTGCGCTCCTCATGGCCCTCTTTGTCCCGGGCAGGAACGCGGCAGCCATCCGAAAATCAGCCCTGGGGATAGCACTCCTGGACTTTGCCGCGTCCCTCGTGCTCCTGGCAAAATTCCAGGTGGGGGCTCCAGGTTTCCAGATGATCGAAAGGGCCTCCTGGATCCAGAGCCTGGGTATCCAGTACCACATGGGTGTGGACGGGATCAGCCTCCTCCTGGTGCTGCTCACGACCCTTCTGGGTGCCCTTGCCATCTGGTCATCCTTCACGGCCATCACGGAACAGGTCAAGGAGTACATGGTCTGTCTGCTCGTCCTCCAGACCGGCATGATCGGCGTGTTCTTTGCCCTTGATATCGTCCTGTTCTACATTTTCTGGGAAGTGATGCTCATCCCCATGGTTCTGAACATCGGGGTCTGGGGCGGGAAGCGAAGGATCTACGCCGCCGTCAAGTTTTTCCTCTACACGCTGGTCGGCAGCCTTTTCATGCTCATCGGCTTCCTGGCCATATATTTTACACACGCTTCCTCCACAGGTGTTTACACCTTTGACCTTGTCAAGTGGCTGGAGGGGACCCTTCCCTACAATATCCAGTTCTGGGCTTTCTGGGCACTGTTCCTCGGCTTTGCCATCAAGGTGCCCCTTTTCCCCTTCCACACATGGCTTCCCGACGCCCACGTTGAAGCTCCCACCGCCGGTTCCGTCATCCTTGCCGGTGTGCTCCTTAAAATGGGGACTTACGGTTTTGTGAGGTTTTCCCTGCCGCTCATGCCTGAGGCGACCATCAAGGCCATACCCTACGTGATGGCTCTTTCCCTCATCGGCATCGTGTACGGGGCCCTGGTGGCCTGGGTACAGCCCGATGTCAAGAAACTGGTGGCGTACAGTTCGGTCAGCCACCTCGGATTTGTAATGCTGGGTCTGTTCACCCTCACAGTGCAGGGAATCCAGGGCGGCGTCCTTCAGATGATCAACCACGGCCTTTCCACCGGAGCGCTGTTCCTCCTGGTCGGCGTCCTTTACGAGAGGCGTCATACGCGGATGCTCGACCAGTTCGGAGGATTGACGGCAAGGATGCCCATCTTCGCCGCCATCCTGGGCATTGTGACCTTCTCTTCCATCGGGCTGCCGGGCCTGAACGGTTTCATCGGTGAATTCCTCATCCTTCTGGGCGCCTTCAAGGCCAAGATGTACCTTTACGGTGCCGTTGCCGCCACAGGTGTCATCCTGGGTGCTGTTTACATGCTCCACATGTACAAGAAGGTCATGTTCGGGGTGATCAACCGCAAGGAAAACGAAGACATTTCGGATATGAACCGCAGGGAGATCATGGTTCTGGCTCCCATCGTGATCCTCATATTCTGGATCGGGCTCTATCCCACCCCGTTCCTCAGGATCATGGAGCCTGCTGTAGACCAGATCGTCTCGAGAGTAAATATGGGAACAATGGACAGCGGAACGCCTCATTCTGCCGCCGTTCAGAAACATTCAACCGCTGAAGAGGTTGCAGTCGCGGATGCTTCCGGTCCTGTGCCCTCCTCAAAGGGAATTGAAAATTAAGGGAGTGGCAGCATGCTGAGTATCGTAATGCCCGATTTCAGGGTCATTGCCCCTGAGCTGATCCTGACAGTGACAGCCTTCATTGTTATCGGCTGGGAGTTGATCACCAGGACGAGGAGCCATGCAGCCTCCGCTTCCCTGGCCGCCCTGGGTGCCATTGCGGCCCTGGTCGTTACGATTTTCACCGGTCAGTTGAACCTGTCCACTTTTGGCGACGCGGTTGTTCTGGATCCTTTCGCTTCCTTCTTCAAGGTCATCTTCCTCTTCGGGCTGATCCTGTCCATAACCCTCTCCCTGAAGCGTATCAGTGACAGCGGTTCGGGGGACCATTCGGAATATTACGCGCTCATGCTCCTGGCAACGGTGGGTATGATGGTCATGGCCGCAGGCCGAGAGCTGATCACCATCTTCCTGGGTCTGGAGCTTCTTTCCATGTCCCTTTACATCCTGGCCGGTTTTTTCCGCCGTGACACTCTTTCCAACGAGGCGGCTCTGAAATATTTCGTCCTCGGAGCCTTTGCCACCGGGATCCTCCTCTTCGGGATGTCCTACATTTACGGTGTCACCGGCAGCACCCACCTCAAGGTCATAGCCCGAACACTGCAAGCCAGCCCCGATGCCCTGACGGGCAAGGCCATGCTCATAGGGCTTTTTATGGTGCTGGTGGGTTTCGGCTTCAAGATATCGGTCGTCCCGTTCCACCAGTGGACCCCTGATGTCTACCAGGGCGCTCCCACACCGGTGACCGCCTTTATGTCGGCCGGTCCTAAAGCGGCCGGTCTGGCAGCCATCATCAGGGTCCTCATGGAGGCCGCGCCCCTGATGGGGCAGCACTGGGAGATCCTCGTCGCCGTGCTCGCTGTCCTGACCATGACGGTGGGAAACCTGGCCGCTCTTGCACAGACCAACATCAAGAGGATGCTGGCCTATTCTTCCATCGCCCATGTGGGTTATATACTCATCGGCCTGGTGGCTTCCGTGGGCGGGAGGGCGGACAGGGCTCTGTCGGCGATCATGTTCTACCTTCTGGCCTACACCTTCATGAACATCGGAGCTTTTGCAATCCTGATCTTCATGCGGCGTGAAAACATGCCCAACGAAAACGTTGACGATTTCGGCGGTCTTTCCCGACGCTCTCCCTTTGCCGCCCTCGCCATGCTTGTGTTCCTTTTCTCCCTGGCCGGTATCCCTCCAACAGCCGGATTTGCCGCGAAGCTCTCAATATTTTACGCCGACATACA
>Ga0209536_100016782_pt1 | contig 10399 bp, 7 predicted proteins | sample DeeMarSeWOR28_12_FD_187461 | JGI IMG/M metagenome (GOLD analysis project Ga0209536, IMG submission 187461) | Marine sediment microbial communities from White Oak River estuary, North Carolina - WOR-2-8_12 (SPAdes) (version 2) | ecosystem: Environmental > Aquatic > Marine > Intertidal zone >... | reverse complement strand
ACATCGCGGGCCTTCTCCCACCGGCCAGGGACGAGAGTTGGTGATCCTCGACCACACCGACGACTTCGAACAGCGCCGGTTCATCCCGCCCAACATCGACGGCCACCTGACGCCCCACGGCTCGCTCCTCTGGGAATACGAGTTCGGCAGTGAACCGAGTCAGAACGATGACGGGTGGAGACCCCGCCAGGTCGCTGGGCTCCAGGACTCGCCCATCCAATAGCGGGATCTCCATGGTCGCGAAGTAACCCGGCAGCACCACGCGCCGGTCCGCCCAGGGTGTGCTGGTGTTCGTCTCAGGCGGTCTTTCCGGCGCCCAGATGGCGACGTTGCCCGCCGTTTGTAGAATCGGCAAGCGATTGACCAGACCCACGGTTTCAACGCCAGGGAGCGCCTCTATGCCCTCTCGAAGACTCCGGAAGAACTGGATCCTGGCCTCCCCATCCTGGTAGCCGGCCGGGAGATCCACCGTGGCGGTGAGGAGGCTCTCGGTACGAAAACCGGGATCGACTCCGCGCAGTCGAGCGAAGCTTCGAATGAGAAGCCCCGAGGCGACCAGCAGCATCAAGGAGAGCGCGACCTGAAGGACCACCAGTCCACTGCGAAAGCGAGTCCCGCTGCGTGAGGTAAACCGCGAGCCACCTTTCTTGAGATCCTCGGCCGGACTTGCCCCGGCCGCAGCGATGGATGGAAAGATCCCGAACAGAAATACCGCGCCCATCGACAACGCCAGAGCGATGCCCAGCATACTCGAGGAAAGTCCCGCCTCTCTGATTCCCAATCGGTCCATGGACACGAAACCCAGGATCAGCTTCTGGAGCCAGACTGCCAACACAGTCCCGAGGCTGCCCGCCACCAGTGCCAGGATCACGCACTCCACCAGCAACTGGCGCGTCAGCCGCGAGCGGGTGGCGCCCAGGGCCGCCCGAACGGCCAACTCCGCTGTTCGAGTGGACCCACGCGCCATCAACAGGTTGGCCACGTTACCGCATGCGATGAGCAGCACCAGGACGATGGCTCCCGACAGCAGAAGGAGCGAACCCCGGTACCCTTCCACCATCGCCGCGTGAAGACTGTCAAGCTGAAGCGCCTTGTCGGTGTTGGAGTCCGGGTACGATTCTTCCAACTGGGCCGAGATCACATCGATTTCTGAACGAGCGGCTTCGAGCGTGGCACCCGACGCCAGCCGCCCCACCAACAGCCAGTTGTGGTATCGTCGGGTGATGGGGTTGCTGTTTCCGGGCCAGGGTGGGACCCAGAGATCCACGTCGTACAGAAAGCGGAAGCCGGCGGGCGCCACCCCCACGACCGTCAGAGGACCACCGTCCACGACGAGCGTCCGGCCCAGCACGTCCGGCGAGCCGCCGAACCACCGTTGCCAGAAACCATAGCTGATGACGACCTCTCCGCCTCCCGCTTCTGGGAGTTCATCGATCGTAGGGGGCCCGCCCAAATGGAAGGCCACACCCAGCGTAGAGAAGAGGTTATTGGTGACGAACGTGATTCGTGCCTGCTCAGGCTCACCGGTTCCCGTAACGGTCGCCAAACCAGCACCCCCGCTGATGGTGGCGAGGGATTCCAGCGATGCGCTCTGGTCCCGGTAGTCCATGTAGTCGGGAAAGGAGACCCACGGGTTCACGTTCCCGCTGAAGGTCGCCCTGCCCATCACCAATCGCTCAGCTTGCGGGAACGGTAGAGATCGTCTCAAGGCCGTGTTCAGAACGGAGAACATGGCGGTAGTAGCTCCGATGCCGAGCGCCAGCGTGGCGAGAGCAACCAGAGTGAAGCCCGGCGTCTTGATCAGAGCGCGGGTGCCGTAGCGCAAATCTCTCCTCAAGTCAGAGAACCCGCTGCCCGCGATGCCGTCGCTCTCATTCATGGACTCTGTCCTGTCGTGGTGAGGGCTGTTCCTTGATCCTGCAGGCGGACCGCGTCGCGTCCGAGCTCGCCCTCTGGCAAACGAGGAGACCTGGAGATGTGGGGCTGAAGCCGGTGTTTCTACCGAATTGGATGGCCGAGAGGCCAGAAAGGTTGACGTCCCTCGCCGCACGACGTCTTCTTGGAAACGATCGCGCCAGCGACCCCGTAGTGGTCCCTGAAGGCAAGGTGAAGGGAGTGCCTCGGAGGATCCACGATGAGAAACAATAAGAAGAATCGTTTTGACTGGATGAGCCGCGGACTGGTTCTGTTTGTCACGCTGGCTGCTGCTTGCGGAGATGATCCACAGGACCCATCTCCGCCCACACCCGCCCCGACGCTGACGGCCGTCTCGCCCACCGAGGGTTCGGAGTTGGGCGGCACCGAGTTGACGCTCACAGGAGCCCATCTCGACGGCGTCAGGGGCGTGACCATCGGTGGGGCCGACGCGAGTGGCATCCAGATGATAAGCACGACGACGCTCACCTGTGTGAGCCCTCCGGGTACGCCGGGACTCGTCGACATTACCGTAACCACCACGGGCGGCACCGCGACTCTGGCGTCGGGATTCACTTACCTCACGGTCGTCTCCCTCGAAACGGTAGAGCCGCCGTGGGGGTCGAGCTTTGGCGGAACGACGCTCACACTGATGGGAATGGGCTTCACTGAGAACGAGGCGGGCGATAATACCGTCACAGTGGGCGGCGCAGAGTGTACCGACGTGGTTACCGTCGACGACACCCAGATCACCTGCACCTCGCCGGCGAACCCGGGACGCTTCGCGGACGTCGTCGTAACCAACGCCAACGGGTCGGCCACGCTGGCCGACGGATACGAGTACTTCAGCACGATCCTGCTGGCGGACGGCGGAGGTGAACCCGCACCCGCGGTTCACAATCTCTGGGCGTTCGACGCCCGATCCGGCAGATTCGAACTCGTCGGCCCCATCGGCTTCGCGGTTACGGCCATGGATTTTCACCCCACCACCGGGGTCCTCTACGGAACAACGGCGACGCGTACAGGATGCTGCCCACCCAGCGGGCGTGAGCTTATCACGATCGACCCGGCGACGGGCGCGGGCACAGTCGTCGGACCCACAGACGATGCAGGCGGTGTAAACCATTTGATTCCAGGGATGACGTTCGTCGGCGAGGTCCTATACGGCACCGACGGACCCGGAGGCAACCTCGTCACCATCGACGTGACCACGGGGTTGGTATCCGTCGTGGCCGGCGGAAGGCCGCTGGGTCCTGGCGGCGCCTTTGCCGCCGACGCCGCGGGCGCCAACGTCTATTACATGACCGGTAACACCTCCCCGCTGTGGAGCGTGGACGTGAGCACGGGTGTGTTTACCGCGGGCCCGCCACTGCAAGGGTCTGGCGGTGACCTCATCGTGATATCGGGTGCCGCTTACCATAACGGCTGGATGTACGCCGTCGAAAGCAGCTCGGGCATCGGTATCCGCCAGCTGGGTGTCGTCAACCCCAACGACGGTTTCTTTTCCCCTGTTGGCACGGTCATCGAGGCGAGCGCAATCAACGCAATGGCGAGCGCGACCCGGTGACCCGCGCTGGCCAGCGATGGCGAGTGGAATCCGACCAAAGATCTGTGTGACGTGTTGAGATACATCCTGGCCACAGCTGGCTTGATCGCCGCAAGCGGGGTAATCGCTCAGCCAGCGGTAGGCCAGGTCCGCGATATCGTCGGGACCGTGCATGCCACAGAAGACAGCTCGGCGGTCTTCGGCGTGGCGGTCGAAGTTGTCGGCCTGCCCAACACGGCGTCCAGCGACAGCAGCGGGTTCTTCGCGCTGCGCGGACTGCCTGCACGCGATCACCGCCTGGTTTTCTCGCGGCTGGGGATAACCCCCGATACGCTCTTTGTCCCCCTCGGCACCGATTCGATCGAGGTGTTCTTGGTGGTGCGGCCTGTGGAATTGGCCCCGGTCGTGGCAACCGTCGAAGCAGCGGCACGCGAGCGTTTCGAAAAGTCTGCACAGGCGAGCGCCGTGACGATCGATGCAGAGGACGTGCAATTGACACCGACTTTCCTCGAACCGGATGTCATGCGCACGGTCCAGTTACTTCCCGGTACCATCGCCATCAACGACTACACCGTCGGCTACAACGCTCGGGGCGGCGAGGCGGATCAGAACCTGATCCAACTCGACGGTGTCACGGTCTTCAACCCGTCCCATGTCGGAGGGTTATTCTCGACCTTCGACGCCATGGCGGTCGGAGAAGTCGACTATTTGACTGGCGGGATTCCGGCCCACTACAGCGGCCGGCTGAGTTCGGTCCTCGACATCGGCTTGCGGCCCGGACGCACAAACTTCGGTGTGATGGGGATGGTGTCGTTGCTGGCATCGAAGTTGTTGGTCGAAGGGCCGCTTCCCTTCAAGGGCTCTTCGTTCCTCGTGTCCGGACGCCGCACGTATGCCGACAAAGTCATCCCGCTGTTCACCGACTACGAACTGCCGTACTACTTCAACGACGGGTCGGGAAAGCTCGCCTTTCCCTTGCCGAGCGGCGGGTTGGTCACCGTGACCGGGTACATCGGCAACGACGTCTTGAGTTACGACTTTGCCGACGCGGTCTCGGGCGCTGCAGGGTTGACGCTCCGCGTCGATTGGGGCAACCGCTTGCTGGGCCTCAACTACGACGACTTCCTCTTCGGGAAACCGCTCAGACTGGGTGCAAGCATCACGGAATTCTCGACCACCGTCGGCATACTCCCCAGCATCGTTCAAATTGACAACGATGTGCGTTTGCTCACCGCGAAGGCCGAACTGTGGTTGTCACCCGGTCGGATCCACGATGTACGCGTTGGTGCCAGCGTCGAGGACTACCGCATGCTGTACGATTTTCGCAGCGAAGCGTTGAGCACCACGTTCCTGAACCAGGGCTACCAACCGCAGGTATGGTCCGTGTTCGTCGACGACCTGTGGCGTCCCAACAACCGGTTGATGATCCGGCCCGGGGTTCGCATGGAAGCGGTGGCCGGCGGTGCCGATGTCGTGACCTTCTCGCCCCGCATTGCCGGCAAGGCGTTCCTTACGACTGACTTTGCCCTGACCGCGTCTGTGGGTCGCTACTACCAGCCGATCCATTCGCTGCGCGACCATAACAGCCCGTGGTCGTTCGTGGACTTCTGGATCGGCGCGGATGCGGTTACGCCCGTGGGTCGTTCCGACCACCTGGTGCTGGGCTTCGAGCGTTGGTTCGCCAAGAGTATATCGGTTTCCGTCGAAGCGTATCGCAAGACGTTCCAGGATGTCCTGAACATCAACGTCGCCGATGACCCGGCCGTCCTGGGCGACGAGTTCGTGCCGATGACCGGTGACGCATACGGACTCGACGTCTTGCTGAGGAAGTACTCGGGGAAGTGGAACGGCTGGGTGTCTTACAGCTTGGGCAAGGCGACACGGCAGGATCCGATGCAGCGGTTCGCGCCGGCACACGACAGGCGGCATTTGCTGAATCTCGTCGTCAGCGGGCCCGGCCCCCTGGGAAGTCGGATGAGCCTGCGCTGGGGGTATGGGTCGCCACTACCGTACTCACAGATCGTCGGTCAGTGGGAACACCGTGACTACTGGGTCGATGCAAACGGCTTCCTCGAGAATGGAGTGGAACAGATCGCAGATCCGCAACTGAACGGCAGACGTTATCCGCATTACTCGCGACTCGATCTCGGCTTCCGATGGGAGACGGGGCTGTTCGGTGGCGTCGCCCGTCCGTTCCTCCAGTTCATCAACCTCTACAATCGCAGGAACGTGTTCTTCTACAACTTCGATTATACGGAGTCACCGGCTTCTCGTGAGCCCATACCGCAAGCGCCGTTCATCCCGAGCTTCGGCGTGGAGTTCGAGTTTTGACGCGCTGGGCGTTGTGGGCCGTCGGCCTTGTGATTATCAACATCTCTTGCGTCGGTGACCCCCCCACCGAGCCCGTCGAGTCAACCGAACCGTTCGTCCTCGTGCAGGGAGTCGTGCGAGCCGACCAACCACAACAGTGGATTCTGCTGGAGCGGACGTTCAACGGGACGGTCTCCGGGACCGCCACGGGATTCGTTCCGGGGGCGGAGGTCGCTGTCCCCCTGGAAGGTGCCGAGGTCACCATTTCCAACTCGAGTTTCCCCGAGGACCCCTGCGGCGCCAGCGTCAGACTCCTCGAAAACGCCGGGCCTCCAGACCGTCTCCAACCGGGGGTATACTGGTCCCCGGATGCATGTCCGACGATGCGCCCGGGCGACATCCTGGACTTGCTCGTCGTATCCGGTGACGATCGGGTGACGGGTCGAACGACCATTCCCGGCACGAACCGCATGGAACTGAGCAACGGAGAAAGCTCGGTTCTGGTGCCCGGACCCGCGCTGGAGTTCAACCGTGACAGCGATACGCTCCTGGCCACGGTCGATCCCATCGAAGGCCGCGTGCTCCTGATCGAGATTCGCGATCGGATTTTCGCCGAGACCCCCGACTTCAGGGCGGAGGCGAGCTCTCAGTTCTGGGCCGATGGAACCGCGCTAACGGTACCCGGAGACTTCTTCGACCTGGAGCACTTCGACGACGATGACGACGAGCCGCTTCAGGATCTCTTCAACGCGGGACGCTGGCTGGCCGCCACGCTCGCCTATGCGGACCAGAACTTCTACGACCAGTTGCGTTCGTTCAATTCGCCGCTGACCGGCCGCGGATTCATCAACAACCTCGATGGAGGGTTCGGGTATTTCGGAAGCATGACCGCGGCGCGAAACAACCTTCGCGTGATCGGTGACGTCGATGATTCGCGCGAGGGTGTCTACTTGACCACCGGAACGGTGGAGGGTGTTGCAGTATCGTTGGACTGGGAGCTGTATCTCAATAGCGGCACGGATGAGGACGAGCTGCCGTTTTCGTCGTTCGCCGAAGGCGAGTGGGTGTTGGGCACGTACGATGCCTATGTGACCGGTACGTTCTCCGGCTCGAGCCTCGCGACATGGATCGTGCAACCCACCGGCGGCGTAACGCCCGAGGGGGAGATGGAGCTGCGGTTCTGGGAAGTCACCGGTCCACTCAGCCCGACCGGGTCAACGACGCTGACCGTGCGCGTCGACGGCGTGGAAGTGGGCACGTTGACGGCCACGAAGCAATAAGCCGCAACGGTCCCCGATCACGCCAGATTGGCTATGGCGTCGACCGCTCTATCAATGTCCTCCAGCGTATTGTAGAAGTGAGGCGAGTAGCGGACGTTGTCACCCATGATCGCGCAGCCGACATCCTGCTCGTACAGGGCGTTCAGCGCACTGCCGGTGTCGAGTTCCGGCACCTTGAAGACGACCACGCCCCAACTCATCTGATGAGGGATCGGCGTCACGATCTTCGCGCCGGGCAGTCTCTGCTGTACCCCCTCTTTCACCGCATCTGCCAGCTGCCTCGCACGCGATATCACACGTAGCTCGCCGATCGTGTTGTGGAAGTCCACGGCCTCGGTCATCGCCGATATGCGGGAATCGTCGCGCTGCCCCAGCGTTTCGAATTTCCTGGCGCTGTCTTGTATCCCATCGCCCCATCCGACGCCGACCGACAGCGGCCAGAGGTCCCCGATTCGCTCCTTCCGTACGTAGAGGATGCCCACCTCCTTCGGTCCGCAGAACCACTTGTGCGAGCTGGCGGTGTAGAAGTCGCACGCCATTTCATCCAGCGCGACTCGATAGGTACCGAAAGTCTGTGCGCCGTCAACGAGAGTCAGGATGCCTCTTTCACGGGCCACCGGGCATAACCTATCGGCGTCGATCCTGACCCCAGTGACGTTCGAAACGTGCGAAAACGCCAGCACTTTCGTCTTCGGTGTAAACGCATCGGTGAACGCTCTCATCAGTTGCTCGGGGCTCTCAGGATTCTCGGGCGTCGAGACGCGTTTGACCGTGAATCCGTACCGTTCGGCCCGAACGTCCCACGAGACGTTCGCCGTGGGATGATTCTGGTCCCAGATTACGACTTCGTCTCCCCTCGCCAGTTGCAGGCCGCCGACCACCGTGTTGTTTGCCTCACTCGTGTTTCGGACGATGGCGATCTCGTCGGGGGAGGCTCCGACATACTCTCCCAGCGCGGCACGAGCTTCTTCCAGTTGATCACTGAACTTGGCCCTGTTCGTGAACGACGCGTCCGCGTCAACGTCACGGGCAAGCTCGAACACTCGCTTCTGTACCCGCCTGGGTGACGGGCAGAGGTTCGCCGCATTTAGCATGATCAGGCCGTCCCTGACCGGAAACTCCCGTTTGACAGCATTCCAGTACGATTCGTCGCCAGAGTCCATCGGGTCTGTCACGGCCGCAATCGCATCGAACGATTCGCCCTGCGGCTCGGCTTCGGCGCACCCCAGCATGGGCAGTGATGCCGTAGCGGCGGCCGCGCCCACGACCTGCTTCAGGAACGATCTACGCGGAAGGCCGGGAACGTCGTCCGGAAAATTCAAGATCGTCTTAGGATACATGGTAGCCTCGCGAAATGTGTTCAGTTTTAGGCGTATCGATTCCCGTTCACTATGGCTCTTCCCGTTTTGCCAGTTCTGACACCTGACCCGGCTCGCGTAGCAAGCGATAGTGACCTTTCAAACTCCTGAAGGACCCCACTGGGAAATCCTCCAGCTCCTCGATCGGATAGTGGATGAGTCCGACGTGCTCGGGTGCGAGGATATCCAATATCTGACGTCCAACTTCCGAGAACGGGAACCAGAAATGCACCAGAGCCAGATCGATCGCGACACCTTCCTCAACGACGGCACGGAACGAGTTGACTTCGTAGTCGGAGTCACCCTCATGGAAAACCGTCCACCCCCCCATCTCCACGCGGTACATGACGTTCATCGGGCTTTCCCGCTCCCCGCTATGCAGCGTTCTGAACGCGTGCACCTGGATCCCCGCATGTACCCGCGTCGAGTGCTCGCCAACGCCGAGATCGATGGGCACGACCCGATCCTCGTACACCGACCAATGCTCCGCCGAATCGCGCAACATCTCCACCGCATCCATCGGGGCGACCAGCACCGCTCTCGGATTCCCGAGGAGAAAGCGTTCCGCGACCGAAGCCCGGAAATGGTCCGGATGGCTGTGGGTGACAAGGCCGAGATCGATATCGCCAAAGGGAGCCTCTCCAGCGACCATCTTCTCAAGCAGTCCGGGGGGAGGTGCCAGGTAAGCGGGGTTCGGGGAGTCGAATAGCGCGTCGATCAGGATCCTGTGCGACCCCACATCCACCATGACCCCTTCGTTGGCGATGGTCGTCAGCCGGAGGGTGCTATCACCGACCGAACATGCCGCGATGAGCGCCGGGATGACAGCGAGACACGCTATGGCGAAGTGGCGGGCTCGAGTTGACGGAATATCAGTTTCGTGACTCATGGAGAAGCTTCCTCATTAGAGCACACCCGACCTTCAACGCTGAAACAAAACGACGGCGACATCGTAAAGCCTAACGATTCAAAGCAACCAGCACCACGCCTGGCACTAATCGAGGTTCGACCGGTTGACAGTGTCTCCGACGGGTCCTAGGTAGGATGAAATCAAAAGGGAGGACATCGACGATGTTCAAGAAGATTTCAGTGCTTGTGCTATTGGTATCGGCGCCCGTTCTTTCCGGGTGCACGACCGGCGGTGCGTTTCTCGCCCAGAATCTGACCAATGTCGAGTTGTCCGAAGCCAACTTCGAGATCATCGCCAAAGACGTAGCGGGGTCCGCGCATGCGGACTATCTCCTCGGCTTCAGCAGCTCCGCTGGCGCTGTCACCAATACTCTAGCGCTTGTGCGAGTCGGCGGTACAGCAACGCTCTACAATGAGGCTTTGAACAACCTGTGGAGAAACTTCGAAGAGAACTACGGCAGCGCCGACGGCAGGAACCTCGTGCTGGCTAACATTCGCTACGACGCAGACATTCTCAACTTGGTCGTTTTTACGAAAACGACCCTGTACGTTCATGCGGATGTTGTTGAATTCGATCAACAATAACCGCGCATAGCTTTCCCGGTGTTCTTGGGCAGGCTGCGGAAGCCGGTCGACAAGCTGACCAGGTCGCTTAGGCTGTAGAAGACGGCCGCGTTCACGAACCAGGCGAACGACGATCCGCCCGCCCCCGCATCGACGCGTGCCGAGACCATTCATCGATTCGACAGCGCCGACCGGCTGCTCCTTCGACGAAGATCTGCTTCTGGTTCAGAGTGAGCGGCGTCTCCGAGACTGGCTCCTCTGCGCTGAAGCTGATATCGACGTAGAAGGTGTCTGCCAGAAGCGTCCCGGGTCCTGGGGAAAGAGGCTCGGGCTAACCACAGATCGGGCTGCGACCCTTGAAAAACAGGGGCCTCCCTAACCGCTACCTCACCCCATGAACAAGTTCTTCGTGGCGAAGTCCGGCTCGCTCGTGAGGTTCACGCCGAGCTTCCTGAGTCCGGCCTCATCGCCGGGCGTCGGCATGTGGGTCATGTGAACCTCGCAACCGCGTAGCTCCC
>Ga0209536_100016781_pt1 | contig 10399 bp, 12 predicted proteins | sample DeeMarSeWOR28_12_FD_187461 | JGI IMG/M metagenome (GOLD analysis project Ga0209536, IMG submission 187461) | Marine sediment microbial communities from White Oak River estuary, North Carolina - WOR-2-8_12 (SPAdes) (version 2) | ecosystem: Environmental > Aquatic > Marine > Intertidal zone >... | reverse complement strand
AAAAAGTCCCCGATTTCCGGTAAAGACAAATCGGTTAATTCCCTACTTAAATACATTGCGACCTGTCTGGGGATAACAATGTTTTTATTACGTCTTCTGGTTTTTAATTCATGCAAAGAAATACCAAACTCCTCAGCCACACAGCGCTGGATAAAATCCACGGTAATTAATTTTTGGGGTTCTTTTAATAGTTCTTTTAAAACTTCTTTGGCAAGGTCTAGGGTAACGGGTTTTTCCTCAAGTAACGAATAGGCTATGGTTCTTACCAGGGCACCTTCGAGTTCTCTGATGTTGGTTTTTATAAGTTGGGCAATAAAAAATATTACCTCATCGGGAACGCTGACTGGTTCCCGCTCCACCTTATTTTTTAAAATAGCCACACGGGTCTCCAGGTCCGGCGGTTGTATGTCTGTAGTAAGGCCCCAACCAAAACGCGAAACAAGTCTTTCTTGTAAGTTGACTATTTCTTTTGGCGGTCTATCTGAAGAGATGATTATTTGTTTATGTGCATCATATAGAGAGTTAAAGGTATGAAAAAATTCTTCCTGGGTCGATTCCTTGCCGGCGATGAAGTGGATATCGTCAATTACCAGAACGTCGACGTTGCGGTATTTTTGGCGAAAATTTGCAGTAGAGTGATGTTGTATGGCTTCGATTAATTCATTGGTAAATTTTTCTGATGGTAAATAGCAGATTTGTAATTTATCCGTAGTGTGCTGCCGCACATAATGACAGATGGCCTGGATTAAATGAGTTTTGCCCAAACCCACCCCCCCATAAATAAACAAAGGATTGTAGGTTTTGGCCGGTGATTTAGCTACTGCCAAAGAATAGGCGTGTGCGTGACGGTTAGACGGTCCCACGACAAATGTATCAAAGGTATAGCGCGGGTTTAATGCGCCTTGTTCTTTTGGGAGTGTTGTTTTTACAAATCGGCTCTCGGTGTTTTGGGACGCAGCAGGTTGGGGGATTTGTCGAATCTCCGGATTGGTTGCAAATGCCAGGGCTACTCCGTCTTGCACGCAAAGATTCAGGGCTTCCTGAATGGCCTGCCGGTAGTGCCCTTCCACCCACCCCTTAAAAAAGTTGTCTGGCGCCTGCAGGATGAGTTCGCAGCCGTTTTTGACTGTTGGTTCCAGGGGCACAATCCAGGTATCGTAGACCGCCTCGCCCAAGGCGCTCTTCAGATGCTCCTTACTTTTTGTCCATACCTGTAGGATATCCATACACATACAAGCTCGTCGCTAATTTACAATATCCACAATTTATACACACCTTGAATAACTCTGTGGAAATGGGTCTTTGCGGCCGGTTCTGCCGGAAAAATCCCCGGCTTAATCAGCGGAGTTATAATTATACAATAAATTTCTCGCCAGTCAACAACAAAAATTTTTGCTTATTAAACAGTGGCAACAAAGACGGGACTTTGGCGGCGGGAATCTCCTGTGTTTTTGATTAAGGATTAGGGTAGTATTAATTCGCCTAAAATCAGCCCTGCTGCACCGCGGTATAAATTTTAACAGAGAAGAAATCGCTTGCGTTATTGCGCGGTTACGTTTCTGTAAAAAAAGAGAATGTTGTCTTGACTAAAAAACCCTTTATGTTATAATTATGAACAATTTTCTAACTTCAGGAGCCGAAATTATGAAAAAAAATTTAAAGACACCTACACGCATCGTCGGGAAAAGACGACAGGGATTCTTACGCCGCATGGCGACTAAAAGGGGCAGAAAGCTTTTGCGTCGCCGCAGGCAAAAGGGCAGAAAGAAACTTACTATCTAGAGCTGTGATTAAAAAAATAATAATCCAGTTATTAAATTTCTATCAACAATATATGAGGGTTGCGTTTCTTCCCGCTTGTAGGTTTTGGCCGAGCTGTTCTGAATATGCTAAGCTCGCGGTAAGTAAATACGGTACGACCAAAGGCTTGTTCAAGGCGGCAAAAAGGCTGGTGTGCTGCCATCCGTTTTGCAATAAATCGGGATACGATCCATTATTGTAACCCCTTGTGATATCCTCGTTTACAACGCCGAGGTATTATTTTTTGGGCTGCGGCTGGCGGATTTATTTTAAAAATCGTAACGGGTTCGCGTCTTTTGGGCGCGAATATTTAGTCTATGAATAAACGTTTATTTTTAGCTTTAGTGCTTTCTTTCGCGGTTTTATTTGGCTGGTCAGCCCTGCTTTCAAAATTCTATCCTACTGATAAATCTACAGTTACGAACATTACTTCCCCTGCCGGAGTTGAGCAAAAATTAACTCAAGCTGGCCCGGCGGCACATGTTGAGCTGCCCGAAGCCGAGATTAAGCCCGGGAAACTTTGGAATTATGAGCAGGATAGCTTCGTGCTCGTCTTTGAGGAAAATAGAGCTGCCATCAACGAGGTAATTTTTAAAGACTACCAAGGATACAAGTTTCCCTTGGGCGCTGGTTTATTGCTCAAGAATTTCGTCTTTCACAAAGAAAGCTCTAACGCCAAGGCCGTAGTTTTTGCTGCCCAGGATGAAGAAAAGAGAATAAGAAAAGAGTTTAATTTTTATAACTCTAATTATAGCATAGGGTTAGAAATAGAAATCGAAAACTTATCTCCGCATCCTTTGAAAATGAACTTGCCGCTGTTGTTGGGGGCTACTGATTCTAAGGATAAAACCAATGTTGATCCACGCGGTTTCCAGGTGCCCATGCAGGCAGTAGCCAGCTTACAAGAGAAAAATCTGTATTTAGATACGCGTAAGGACAGGGATTTCGCGGGGGTCAATTTTGTTGCGCTTAAGGAAAGATATTTTTGCCTCATACTCGAGCCTGAACAAGGTAACTATTCCGGGTATGTGCGTAAGTTGAATGGCCACGAGTCAGAGGTCGGCATTGTATCTCCTGAATTTGTGCTGCTGCCAGGCGAAATCGCGCGGCATAAGTTTCATATCTACCTGGGGCCACAAGACTTAGGAGTTATTAAGCAGATTAAGCCGGAATGGGCAAGCATAATGCATTACGGTATGTTTGATTTTGTCGCCCAGTTGCTCCTGCAGGTTCTGAACGCCGTTTATACTGTGACAAGTAACTGGGGATGGTCGATTATTCTTTTAAGCATTCTGGTTTATTTTGTCCTCTTTCCGCTTACGCTAAAACAGATGCGCTCTATGAAGGCAATGCAGGCTTTGCAGCCGCACATGGAAGAGTTACGCAAAAAACATAAAGATAGTCCTCAAAAGCTAAATAAAGAGTTGATGTTGCTATATAAGGAGCACAAGGTAAACCCCCTAGGAGGATGTTTGCCGTTTATTTTACAGATTCCTATATTTTTCGCTTTGTACCGCGTCTTGATTAATTCGGTTGCCTTAAAAGGAGCTGAGTTCCTTTGGATAAAAGATTTATCCGCGCCCGACGGGTTGGTATTATTCGGCAAGGCAATAAATATTCTGCCTATAATTATGGCCGCGCTTATGTTTTTACAGCAGAAAATGACTGCTGCGAGCGCAGGTCAAAAGGCTGCCCAGCAACAGCGGATGATGACTTTCATCTTTCCAATATTCTTCGCCTTTATTTTTTATTCCATGCCGGCAGGACTAGTCTTGTATTGGCTGGTGAATAGCTTCATGATGCTGTTCAATCAGCTTTTAATTCAGAGGAAAAAATGAAGCGGGTGGCGAGTATCGAAATCGAAGGGAATACGGTTGAGGAAGCAATTGAAAAGGCGCTGGCCGAATTGAAATTGAAGCGTAATCAAGTACAGATAGAAGTCCTTACCGAAGAAGAAAAAGGTCTTTTTGGCATGCCTGGCGCAAAGCCAGCAAAAATCAGAGTAAGCCTAAAAACAAAATAGATGCCAAGAAAATACTTGACAAGCGTATTGCCCAGGATAATAATAGATACAAATATGATCGATGTTTCACGTGAAAACGTGCCAAATAAAACACTTAAGCGCAGAACCTTAATATGTTAAATCCTTGGTATGTAACAGGTTTTTGTGACGGAGAAGCCGCTTTTACTTACAGCAGAGGAGCCGGAACATTTGGCCTGTATTTTGCAATCAAGCAAAGAGAAGATAATCTGCAAATAATCGAAGAAATCAGAGAGTATTTTCATTACACAGGCTATATTTACAGAAGCAAAGAGGCGCTACCCACAAAAAACAGTGGTTTTTCTCAATCTGCGGCGTATTATCGCGTAACTAAAATCAGCGACCTTAAGATCATTGTCGAGCATTTTGATCGCTATCCGTTGCAAAGCAAGAAAAAACTTGAGGCCTATCTAGTTTGGCGACAGATGGTGTTGTATAAATTTGAACATTATCGAGACGTAGAATATGACAGCCTCAGGCTATTGGCAGAAAAACTATCAAGCTTGAATTTGCAGAGCAGAGCGTTTAAGGTACACACAAGGTAATGGGTAAGATAATCGCAATTTGTAATCAGAAGGGCGGCACCGGTAAAACTACCACCGCGATTAACTTGGCCGCATATCTGGCCTTAGCACAAAGAAAGGTTTTGCTTATTGATTTGGATCCGCAGGCTAATACTACTAGTGGCCTGGGGTTTACTCAGGCTGATGTAAAAAAAAGCACTTACCATATTCTATTAGAAGAAGCTGCGCTCAAGGAAATTGTGTTAGATACCGGAGTGGAAAACCTTTGGTTAGCTCCGTCCAGTTTGGACTTAACCGGTGCAGCGGTAGAGCTGGTGAGCGTTCTAGGTAGAGAGTACCGCTTAAAAAAAATTTTATCTACAGAAAAAGAGAGTTTTGATTTTATATTTATTGACTCGCCACCGTCTTTGGGGTTGTTAACCATTAATGCTTTATGCGCTGCGGATTCGGCTTTAATTCCGGTGCAGTGCGAGTATTATGCGCTGGAAGGATTGTCGCAACTCCTTAATACTATTAAACTTGTGAAAGAAAATTTAAATTCTGCCCTGGATATTGAAGGAGTGCTTCTTACCATGGCGGATTTTCGTACCAACCTTACTAAAGAAGTTATTGAAGAGGTGCGCAAGCATTTTCCTAATAAAGTTTATAATACTATCATACCGCGCAGTATTCGTCTCACCGAAGCCCCAAGTTTTGGCAAGCCCATTGTTTTTTATGACAAAGATTCTATAGGTGCGCATAAGTATGCGGAATTGTCCAGAGAGATTTTAGGTATAGCGCGAGAGGAGTTTAGATTGGACAATTCCTCAGAGGAAACCCCTACAGTTGTCCAATCTAAATCAGGAGAATAACCATGGAAAGAAGAGCTCTTGGAAAAGGCATTAGTGCTTTGATTCCGGAACGGCAAGCAGATACGAAGGCAGAAAGCAGCGTTTCTGTTTTAAAATTAGACTTGATTAAGCCAAGCACCTTGCAACCCAGAGAAGATTTTGATGCCCAGGCGCTTGAGGAACTAACCAATTCTATTAAGCAAAAGGGGTTAATTCAGCCCTTGTTGGTCAGGCGTAAGGCAGACCATTATGAATTGATTGCCGGCGAAAGACGCTTTCGCGCTGCGCATGCCTTGCAGCTAAGTGAAGTACCGGCAATTATAAGAGAGGACGTCGACGATCAGGAGGCCCTGGAAATTTCTTTAATTGAAAACATCCAGCGACAGGATTTAAATCCTATCGAAGAAGCGCGCGCCTATCAATATCTGATGAATAAATTTCAAATCAGCCAGGAGCGTTTAGGCGAATTATTGGGAAAGGCCAGGGTTACAATCTCCAACGCAATGAGGTTATTAAATCTTCCCGCAGAGATTCAGGAGGAAATTAAAAAGGGAAGGATTTCTTACGGTCATGGCCGCGCACTTTTGGAAATAGACGATATTAATCGCCAGCGCAGGCTGGCCCAGGAGGTAATTAGCCAAAAATTATCCGTGCGCGAACTTGAAAATTTAATAAAAATGTATCGCCCGCGCAGTGCGCGTCAGGCCATACGCCCGGGTATGCGTCAGCCGTTCGTGGCGGTTTGGGAGGAACAACTGCAGCAGATTCTGGCTACTAAGGTGAGGATCAGCATGCGCAAGAAACGCGGCCACATCCGCATAGAATTTTATTCTCAGGAAGACCTGGAAAGAATCGCTAGCATAATAAAAAAGGACAAGTGAAATGGATGAGGCGACTTTAGTTTTGATTAAGCCCGACGGGCTGAAAAAATCGTTGACCGGCAACATCTTGACCCGGCTGTCAGAAACAAAGTTAGAAATCGTTGCCGCTAAAATCACTCGCGTTTCAAAGGAATTAGCTATTGCGCACTACCAGCATTTGAAAGACAAGCCTTTTTTTCCAGAATTAATTAAATATCTACAGGGCGAGTTGCATAATCGCAGAAAGGTAATGGCCTTAATTTACTGGGGCGAAGGAGCGATTGGTAAATGCAGGGAGCTGGCCGGGGCCACGAATCCGGAAGAGGCAGACTCCACCAGCATCAGAGGTTCCTACGGCAGGATTACCACGCAGGGAATTTATGAAAATGCAATCCACGTTTCGTCCAATATTGCGGAGGCAGAAAGAGAAATAAAACTTTGGTTTGCGCCCGAGGAGGTTATCGTGGATTTATATCCTACCAAGGAGATCGAGCAGAAAAGCAGAAAGGTTATGGTCTGGATCTAAAACGACCATGGATAGGGAGAAAGCGGGGTTTTAGAATATGCTAAGAAGCATGACGGGGTTTGGTAGCAGCCAGAGAAAACTTAACGCTCTGGGAAAGGCTAGCGTGGAGATACGTAGCGCCAACCATAAATTTTTAGAAATTATTTTACATCTTCCCGAGGGATTCCTTTCCCTGGAGGATAAGGTGCGTCAGGTTATTGAGTCCAAGGTAAGGCGAGGCCGCTTGATCTGCGTAGTTACCCTGGTCAACGGTAAGCGCAGCCGCGTTTTTATTAATAAAAATTTGGTGAAGGGGTATATTTCTTCGGTGGCGTCTTTGAAAAAACAGCTACAGGTAAAAGATGGGCTTGGCATGAGCGATATCCTGCGCCTTCCCGGGGTATTATCTTTGGTGGAGCAGCGCTTACCTGCCGAGCGAGCCTGGCCGCAGTTGAAACCTTTGATCAATGCGGCGCTGGAGAATTTAATCGTTGCCCGCCAGAAGGAGGGCAGGGCCCTGTATGTTTATCTTAAAAAACGCGCCCAGACCCTAAAGGTGCACGTAGGGCAGGTAAAGAAGCGTTTTGGCAACGCAATTAAGCAAAGACTGGCTAAAATCAAGGATAACGAAGAGCGTGCCAGTTTTTTAAAAGGGACGGATATCGGCGAGGAGCTGCAGAGGCTGGTTTTCCATATCCGCAACTTCCAAAATAAGATCGCCAAGTCCGGTGCTGTCGGCAAGGAATTGGATTTTATTGCTCAGGAAATGCAGCGCGAGGCAAATACTATCGTTGCCAAATCCTTTGATGCGACTATTTCGAATCGCGTGATCCAGATAAAAAGCCAGATTGAGAAGATCCGCGAGCAGACGCAGAACGTAGAATGAAAGCGCGGCGCCGCAGGGCTTACGGAGCAAGGGGTAAGAACAAGGGGCTGTTGTTTGTAATATCCGGGCCTTCCGGTTCCGGCAAGACCACGCTTACCCAGGCCCTGGTAAGGGATAGACGGCTTTCGCCCAGACTAGCCAAATCTATCTCGGCTACTACCCGTCCAAGGCGGACAGGCGAGAGGCAGGGGCGGGATTATTTCTTTGTGAGCCGGGTGCAATTTCTCAGGCAGCGCCGTGAGAAAAAAATTCTTGAATGGACTAAGTATTTAAGCTATTATTACGGAACGCCGAGGGAGTTTGTAGAGAGAAAGTTGGCAGAAGGCAGGAGCGTGGTATTCTGTCTGGATGCGCGCGGAGTTAGGCAACTGAAGAAATTTTACCCCAGAGATATCCGCACGATTTTTGTGGTGCCTCCGTCGCTGGCGGAGTTAGAAAAGAGGATAGTCAGGCGCCATCCGACAGTAGCACCCGAGGAGATTAAGAATCGATTAGGGTTGGCCAGGCGCGAATTATCCCTGGCCGGTAAATATGATCACCGGGTTGTAAATATCAAGTTTGCCCAGGCCCTCAGGGAATTAAAGAGGATAGTGAGGCAAGAGCTAGGTTAACAGTTAACAAGGTCCCGCTTTCTGCGGTAGCGCCCGACGCTATAGGATGCGTCGGCGTCCCGCTTTCTGCGGGAGAAAGGTTTAAGTAATGATTATGCCGTTAGAGCAACTTTTAGACAAGGCCCGCGGTTCTGTTTATAAAACCGTAATCCTTGCCTCCAAAAGGGCCCTGGAGATTGCCGAGGGTCAGCCGTCTTTGATACAGGCGGGCGTAGCAGCCAAGCCATCCACCGTTGCATTGCGCGAGATTGCCTCAGGAAAATGCCACGTAAAGAAATAACCAGAGATGCCCAATAAGAAAAATATTGTTTTAGGTGTTAGCGCCAGTATCGCTATTTATAAAGCCTGTGAGATTGTGCGCCGCTTAATCGCCGAAGGCTTCGGTGTTACCGTGGTAATGACCGAGGAGGCCACGGAGTTGATCAGGCCGGTGGTCTTTCAAAGCCTCTCGGGTAACCGAGTTTATAGCGGGATGTTTAACCAGCCAGAGGCCTGGGAGATAGAGCATATTTCTTTGGCTAGGGCTGCGGATTTGGTTTTGATTGCACCGGCAACCGCAAATATTATCGCCAAAATTGCCTGCGGCATCAGCGACGATCTCCTAACCTGTACGGTCTCGGCTACCCAGGCGCCGGCGGTGATCTGCCCAGCGATGAATGAGAATATGTATTTAAACCGGATTACCCAAGAGAATATCAAAAAATTGAAATCCCTGGGATATAAGTTTATCGCGCCGCAAAAAGGCAAGCTTGCCTGCGGTGAGGTTGGCCTGGGCTGCCTGGCAGACGTTGATACGATTATAAAAGAAGTAAAAAAGGTTCTTTGAAAGTCTGGCGTGGTAGCCAAGGGGTAAGGCAGTTGTCTGCAAAACAACTATTCACCGGTTCGAATCCGGTCCACGCCTCCATCAAAAATTTCTGACAAGGAAATTTTTGATGGTACCTGAACGAGCGTAATCCGCCGACAAGGCGGATAGCGAGTGAAGGTGCATACCGATATACACAAGTCACTATCGCCGGGGTGGCGAAATAGGCAGACGCACGGGACTTAAAATCCCGCGCCCGTAAGGGTATGTGGGTTCAACTCCCTCCCCCGGCATTTATAAAGAAATGGGGATTATTGGGGTATTTTTTAAGCCGAACGCTCGACGGATACTTGTCACCGCGATATTCATCTTATTATCGTTGTTATATTCGAGCAGGGAAGAGCAGCGCCCTTTTAAGACCGAATGGATTTGGAATGACCAGCCCTTATATCATAGCTCGTCTCCTCTGACGCATGTGGGGCTGCCTGGTCCATATTTGTCTAAAGGAGACTTTCAGGCAGCGGGGGTATCCAAGCCGGAGTTTATGTTTTTAGGTTGCGATAATAACGCCTGTATTTTTGAGTTATCGGGACAGAGGCGCTGGTTTCTGTATCACCTTAATATTGGTTTAAATTTAGTTTTTTGGTATCTTTTTTCGTGCCTACTGATTTTTATTTTCGCTAAATTTCGCAAACGGGCTCATAGCTGGGCTGGTTAGTAATGATTCGGAATACGATCTGGGCGGTTAGCGCAGTTGGTTAGCGTACCACATTGACATTGTGGTGGTCACTGGTTCGAGTCCAGTACCGCCCACCAGATTAACAATGTTGAAGGAAGAGACATTAAGAAGACATTATTGCAATAGAGAACTTTCGATGTGGGATATCGCGAAAGTTCTTTCTGTAACGCCAGCCACAGTGAAGTATTGGATGATTAAGCATGGGCTCAGGCGGCGCTCGGCGAGTGAGGCCGCTTATGTAAAACAGAATCCCAACGGAGACCCATTCAAAATAAAAGATAAATTGACCTCCAAAGACAAAGAGTTATTGTTATGCGGTTTAATGTTATATTGGGCAGAGGGCAGCAGGAGAAACAAGCATGTAGTTCAAATGGCAAATTTAGATTCCAGATTACTTTCAGTGTTTATAAACTTCTTAAGAAGAATTTGTGGGGTTAAAGAAAGGAAAATTTGTCTTAACATCCAGTTATATAAGAAATTTGATAGGCATAAAACTCAGGATTTTTGGTCTAGAATTCTTGGGGTGCCCAGGCGTTTTATTGCAGTTAATATTCATTCCGACAAGAGAAGTAGGCCCGATAGGCAATGGTCACAACATGGAGTTGCTAGAATAGAAGTTCGCAATATGAAATTAAAACAATGGATGGATAAGACGTTGGAAGCATATTTAGGAAAATTGTTATAAAGCGTGTCTGGAGGTTCGAACCCTCTTGGGCCCAATTGAAAATTTTATGGACCAACTAATCAATGCCGTTTTTTATGCCTGCGTTGTTTTTCTGGAGGGCTTGGCTCAATTAA
>Ga0209536_100016779_pt1 | contig 10400 bp, 11 predicted proteins | sample DeeMarSeWOR28_12_FD_187461 | JGI IMG/M metagenome (GOLD analysis project Ga0209536, IMG submission 187461) | Marine sediment microbial communities from White Oak River estuary, North Carolina - WOR-2-8_12 (SPAdes) (version 2) | ecosystem: Environmental > Aquatic > Marine > Intertidal zone >... | reverse complement strand
CCGCAGGGCGAAAGCTCACGAATCCCGTCAGGACCCCGCAGGTAGCAGCGGTAAGTGCGGTGATCGTCGCTGCGGGTCGCCTGGGGCACTTTTTTATTGATACAACACCTGAACGGAAGCGCGCAGGCAGTTGAGCCACAAGGCGTTAGCTCGTAGGTACCGACCCCGCTCCTTTGCAGAAGTCGCGACGCAGGAGCACGTCTCGGAGACGCTTCGCCGCGCCGTTGCGACGGACCGGGTGGGGCACGCCTATCTCTTCTGCGGGCCCCGCGGCGTCGGGAAGACGACCCTGGCCCGTGTGCTCGCCATGGCGCTCAACTGCCCGGATCGGACCCCCGAAGGTGAGCCATGCGGGGTGTGCGAGAGCTGCGCCCGGATCTGGGGAGGGCACACGGCGCTAGATGTCGTGGAGATCGACGCGGCCTCGAACCGCGGCGTGGACGATGCGCGGGACCTGCGCGAGCGGGCGATGTACGCTCCCTCGGCGGAGGGCCGGACGAAGGTCTATATCGTCGACGAGGCGCACATGCTCACCCGGGAGGCATGGAATGCGCTCCTCAAGATTCTCGAAGAGCCGCCTCCGAGGGTGATCTTCGTCTTCGCCACGACCGAGCCTCAGAAGATCCAGCAGGCCGCGGCACCGATCCTTTCCCGTTGCCAGCGGTTCGACCTTCGTCGGATCGGTGTGTCGGACATCGTGGACCAGCTCGCGCGCGTGCTGGAAGGGGAGGGCGCTGCCGCGCCCGAGGACGCACTCCGACTGATTGCACGGAAGGCCGACGGAGGGATGCGTGATGCGCTCTCGCTGCTCGACCAGGTCCTCTCTCTGACCGGTGGCGAGGTCGGCGTCGACGCGGTGCGTCGTGTCCTCGGTCTCGTCGAGGAAGAGCGATATGTCGAGCTGCTGGACATTCTGCGGGACGATCGGCACGACGCCGTGTTCGGACTCGTCGAGCGGCTCGTCGACGAGGGGTACGACCTCGTCGAGTTCTATCACGGCCTTCTGGACGTGCTCCGTTTGATGCTGAGGCTCCGCCTGGCGCCGGACGCCGCGGTGGATCTGCAGGAGGACGTACGGGCTCAGCTCCTCGAGCGGGCGGCGGCGTTCGAGCCCGGAGATCTCGTTCGGATGCTCTCGGCCGCTGCGGAGCTCGAGAGCCAGGGAAGTCTCCGGCGCAGCCCGAATCCACGGCTGCCGATCGAGATGCTGCTCCTGCGGATGAGCTTCCTCGACCGCACCGTGTCCCTGGAGGAGCTGATCGGTGCGCTCGGTGGCGCGCCCGTGCCGTCCGGTGGCGCGGGAGCGGGCGGAAGCGGCGGTGGTGCGGGGGAGAGGGGGCATCCCGCCGCGCAGGGGGAAGTGAGCGCCGTCTCCCCGGAGGCCGCGCCTTCGGAGCCGCGCTCCTCCGGGCCCGACGACGTCGCGGGATCGGGAGAAGAAGGCGAGGCTCCCGAAGCTCCGTCTCCGCCCGCGGAGCCGACCGACGACATCGTGGAGGCGTGGCACCGCTTCCTGGAGGCGGGCGAGGGGGTGCCCGCCGGACTCGGGGCCTTCCTCCGGTCGGCGCACGTGCACGAGTCGGAGGACGGGGGACTTCACGTCCGACCGATCCCGGGCCCCGCGTACGATCGCATGGCGACCGCGCCCGTGATCGCGGCGCTCACGGAGGGGATGGCGCCCCATCTGGTCCGCCGCCCCGCGATCGTCATCGAGGATCCGAGTGACGTCGCGGAAGCGCCGGATCGGGTCACCCGGGAGGAGGTCCGGGAAGACACCCTGCGGGCCCTCTACCGGCAGGAACCGCGCCTGGAGCGGGCTGTACAAGAACTCGACCTCGAGCTGATGGACTGAGGGGCACTCGCCTTCCTGCACCGTCAGCCGATTTCAACCCTCGAGCCCTTCAGCCGGATGACCGATCTCTCCCAGCTCATGCAGCTTTCCCAGCAGCTGCAGGCAAGAATGACCCAGCTCCAGGAGTCCCTGGAGTCGAAGTCGATCTCGGCCTCCTCCGGTGGCGGCATGGTCACCGTGACCGTCGATGGCAAGGGCCAGGCTCGAAGAGTCCAGATCGACCCCACCTGCGTCGATCCCCGGGACGTGGAGATGCTCGAGGATCTGGTGCTGGCCGCGATCACGGAGGCGCAATCCAAGGCGCAGGCGGAGTACGAAGCGGAGATGCGGAAGGCCACCGGCGGTCTCCCGATGAACCTGCCCGGGTTGCCCAAGCTCTTCTGACGGCAAGGGCTCCGTGTCCGCGATCGATCGACTGACCGACGAGTTCGCACGCCTGCCGGGGATCGGCTCGAAGACCGCGCTGCGCCTGGTCCATCACCTCATGAAGGGATCGAAGGACGACCCGCGGCGTCTGGCAGCCGCTCTCGTCGACCTGGCCGACAAGGTCCGGAGCTGCGAGGTGTGCGGGAACTTCTCGGAGCACGACCACTGCGAGATCTGCTCGAATCCTCGCCGGGACCGATCGGTGCTCTGTGTCGTCGAGGAGGCGTACGAGGTGGGAGCGATCGAGCGGACGGGGCAGTACAGGGGCCTGTTCCACGTGTTGGGCGGCCGCCTGTCGCCTCTCGACGGGGTCGGTCCGGAGGAGCTCAACGTCGCCGCGCTGCTTGGGCGCATCGACGCCTCGGGAGGGGAGATCCGCGAGGTGATCGTGGCAACGAATGCCAGCGTGGAAGGCGAAGCGACGTCCGTGTACCTGGAACAGGAGATTCGCCCGCTCGGGCCTCGGGTCACGCGCCTCGCTCGCGGGATTCCGGTGGGCAGCGATCTCGAATACGTTGATGGTACGACGATCGCTCAGGCGCTGGCCGGAAGACGGGAAATGTGATGATGGACCGGAGATATCGAGCGGCAGGGCTCACCGTCCTTGCCGCGGCAGCTGCCGGGGCGATCGCGGCGATCCTCATTCGAGGACAGATCAGCCGGCATCAACGCGACCTCTTCAGCCCGAGGGCCTTCAAGCGGCTGGCGGCTCTGGGTCACATCAGTCGCGAGCCGGCGTCCGTCGATCTGATCCGACTGCTCCGGGATTTCATTGCCTGGGAGCCTCGCAAGATGCTGCGCGAGAGGGCGCAGGCCATCGTCGACCGGATGCTGGACGACGCTGAGCGCCTCCGCCTCGAGGGACGGGCGGAGCACGCCTGAGTCAACGACCTTGCACCTGCCGCCGGGCAGGCCGAAGTTTCGATTTGAACCCGCTTTCCGGCTCCCGCGGCCCCGAATCGCCGCCCGGCGAGCCCACCCACTGGCATCGATCGGAGATTCCGTGCCCGTACGAAACACACACGAGGGGAGGTAGCGTCGACCGATGTCGATGATCAACTACGCTTCTCGTGAGATCAACTGCAAGATCGTCTACTACGGAACGGGTCTGGGCGGTAAGACGACCAACCTCGAGTACATCTACTCGAAGGTGAACCCCGAGACGAAGGGCAAGATGATCTCGCTCGCGACGGAGACGGAGCGAACGCTCTTCTTCGACTTCCTCCCGATCGACCTCGGGGAGGTGCGAGGGTTCAAGACCCGGTTCCACCTGTACACGGTGCCCGGGCAGGTGTACTACAACGCGAGCCGTCGACTCATCCTCAAGGGTGTCGACGGCATCGTCTTCGTCGCAGACTCGCAGGCGGCCAGGGCGGAAGCGAACATCGAGTCCATGCACAACCTGTACGAGAACCTCGAGACCTACGGCTACGACCTCGAGAAGATCCCGTTCGCCATCCAGTACAACAAGCGGGACATGGAGAACATCTTGCCCGCCGAGGAGCTGCGTGCTCAGATCAACCCGATGGGTGTACCGGACTTCGAGGCAACGGCGATCGAGGGCGCGGGCGTATTCGAGACGCTGTCGTCCGTGAGCAAGGCGGTCGTCGAGACGCTGTCCTGACGGGAGGAGCCATGAGCCGCGCCGTCGCTCGAGCGGGGGCATGACCGACAGCCGAGTGAACCTGCCGAACGTCATCACGGTCGTACGGATCGTGATGTGTCCGGTGATCTTCTGGCTCGCGATCTCCCCGGGCGTAGCGGCCAGGTTCGCGGCGTTCGTCCTCTTCGTGGCGGCCGGACTCTCCGATGTGTGGGACGGCTGGCTCGCCCGCAAGTACGATCTGATCACGGACCTCGGGAAGCTCCTCGACCCGATCGCCGACAAGCTCCTGCTCGTGGTCACGCTGATCCCGTTCTACCTGATCTCACACCGGGGAGGCCCGCTCGATCCGGTCCCGTGGTGGGGGCCTCTTCCGATGTGGGTGCTGGTCGTGATCTTCGGACGAGAGCTGTTCATCACGCTCTTCCGGAGCTACGCGGCCGGGAGGGGCGTCGTCATCGCGGCGGGCAGCTCCGGCAAGCGCAAGGCGATGTTCCAGATGTTTTTCATCGGCGGACTTCTGCTCTGGTATCCGCTCGCGGAGGTCGCCACCGAGGCCGGATGGTCCGGCGTGGCCTGGACGACCTTCGCGTTCCTTCTCCGGGCCTGGGTGGCCCTGCATCTGGCTGCGGCCCTGGTCATGACCGTCTACTCGATGCTCGACTACCTCTGGTCCTACCGGCGCGTGGTCGGGGTCCAGGACTGAACCGGGCGCCACCGACGGTGGATGGGGGAGGCGTGCGCGCCGCGATCGTGACCGTCGGCAACGAGCTGCTGTTCGGCGAGACCGTCGACACCAACGCCGCCTGGATCGGGCGGGAGCTGGTGCAGCGCGGGATTCCGGTCGTTCGGCGGTACACCGTGGGAGATGTCGACGAGGACATCGCCGAGGCCGTCGAACTGGCACGCGGCGCCGCCGAGCTCGTCGTGGTGACGGGCGGTCTGGGGCCGACACCGGACGATCGGACGAAGCCCGCGCTGGCCGCCCACCTCGGGCTTGCCCTGGTCGCGGATGCAACGGCTCGCAGGGACGTGGAAGATCGCTTCCGGGCGGCCGGGATGAACGGGGTCCCACCCCTGAGCTCCGGTCAGTTCGAGATCCCCGAAGGTGCTCGCGTCCTGCGAAACCCGAGGGGCACGGCGCCAGGGCTACTGCTGAAGTCCGAGGGAGGGTGGATCGCCATGTTCCCGGGTGTCCCTCGGGAGCTGAAGGCCATCTTCTCGGGCGACTTCGCCTCTGTCCTCGACGATCTGATGGGCGCGTCGACTGCCATACACCACCGTGTGATCCATACGACGGGTATCTTCGAGACGAAGCTGGCGGAAGCGCTCGAACCGGTGATCGGTGCTCTCCCGGCCGCCGTGCGGGGCGGTGTGGACCTGGCGTACCTGCCCGACCTCCTGGGCGTCGATCTGCGCCTCTCGATCCGGGGGAGCTCGGCGAAGGAGGCCGACGATCGGTTCGACGCGTGGATCGAAGGGGTCGCCGAGGTGCTCGATCCGTGGCGCTTCGACGCACCGAGCGGAGATCTGGCGGAGGCTGTGGTCCTCGAGCTGAGACGCCACGGAGCGAAGCTTGCCGTGGCGGAAAGCTGCACGGGGGGATGGGTCGGCACGCGCATCACCGCCGTGCCGGGCTCCTCGGAGGTGTTCCAGGGGGGCATCATCGCCTACGCGAACGAGGCGAAGGTCCGTTTCGTCGGCGTGTCTTCGGAGGCCCTCGAACGGGACGGGGCGGTTTCGGAGCGCGTTGCCATCGAGCTCGCGAAGGGTGTCGCCGAGCGGTTCGGGACGGAAGCGGGCATCGGCGTCACGGGGGTGGCGGGGCCCGGGGGAGGCAGTGACGAGAAGCCCGTCGGAACCGTCTGGATCGGAGTCTGTCTCGATGGAGAGACACGGGCATTCCTCCACCGGTACCCCGGCGACCGGGGCGACGTGCGGGCGCGAGCGGCCCAGACGGCGCTCGCGCTGCTCTATCGGCGCCTGCGCGGTCGGCCACAGGACTGAACCCGACACGTGCTCCGTTATATCTTTCAGAGTTTCGGCCGCTTTTTGCGGCTTCCACGCTGGAGTGGCGGCACCAGGATTATGAGCGAATCGGTACGCGAAGACGGAGACGTGGGCGTCGGCGACGCGGCGGTCGAGGACGAGATGGGGGAGGGTGCGGGTGCGCAGCCGGATCGGCCTGCGGCCGAGGCGGTTTCCGGGGACCCGGACTCGATCCCGCCGGCGGACGCCCCCGCGGGTGGAAGCGTGGGGTCCCCCGAAGGCTCGGACGGCGAGGCGGAGCTTCGCGGTGACGTCGAAGCCCAGACCGAGCTCAAGGCACTCCGTGAGCAGTTCGAGGGGCTGAACGATCGGCATCTTCGGCTCGTCGCGGAGTTCAACAACTTCAAGCGCCGCAGCGAGCAGGAGCGTCTGGGCGCCTGGGCGAGAGCTCAGGCCGAGCTCACCGGGCGCCTGGTCGACGTTCTGGACGATCTGCAGCGGGTAGCGGAGCTGGATCTCACGAACGCGACCGTCGAGGCCATCATGGAGGGGATCGACCTGGTCGAGCGGAAGTTCGTCCGCACGCTCGAAGACGCGGGCATCGAGATCATCGAGCCGAACGGGATCCCCTTCAACCCGGAGTTCATGGAAGCCATGATGCGGGTGCCGGCGGAGGCCGAGGAGCAGGTCGACCAGGTCGCCCAGGTCTTCCAGAAGGGCTACATGCTGAAAGGCAACCTCATCCGGCCGGCCCGGGTGAGCGTCTTCACGCAGAGCTGACATGGCTCAGACGGGGAAGGACTTCTACAAGGTCCTGGGGGTGAAGGAGAAGGCGACCCCCGACGAGATCAAGAAGGCCTACCGCAAGCTGGCGAAGAAGTACCACCCCGACGCCAATCAGGGCGATCCGAAGGCCGCGGAGCGGTTCAAGGAAGTCGGTGAAGCGTACTCCGTCCTGAGCGACCCGAAGAAGCGGAAGCAATACGACCAGATGCGCCGGTTCGGCTCGCTGGGCTTCGGTGCCGGACGGCCCGGTCGTCCTCCGCCCCGAGGCGGGGGCGGCGCCGGACCGGAGTTTTCGTTCGACGACCTGCAGGGAGGCTTCGGGAACATCTCGGACCTCTTCAGCTCGCTGTTCGACCTCGGAAAGAAGGGAGAAGGCTCAGCCGGCACGAAGCGCCCCTCGGGTCGCCAGAAGGGCGAAAACGTCGAATACGTGGTGGAGATTCCCTTTCTGACCGCGGCCCGCGGCGGGAAGATCTCGGTCGACGTGGCCATCACCGAGGACTGCACGACGTGTGGCGGGGACGGTGCGAAGCCGGGGACGGAGATCCGTCGCTGCGAGGAGTGCAAGGGGACCGGAAACGTGTCGTTCGGGCAGGGAGGCTTCGCCGTGAAGCGGCCGTGTCCGGCGTGCTTCGGACGGGGGCGCATTCCCGAGACCGCCTGTCCGTCCTGCTCGGGGCGCGGCACCGTCCGTCAGCAGCGGAAGATCTCGATCAACGTCCGACCCGGAGTCGAGACGGGCTCGAAGGTGCGCCTGACGGGGCAGGGGGAGCGGGGCCGCCAGGGCGGGCCACCGGGTGACCTCATCCTGACGTACAAGGTGAAGCCGCATTCCTTCTTCCGGCGCGACGGGCTGCACGTTCACGTCAAGGTGCCGATCAACATCGTGCAGGCGACGCTTGGCTCGAAGATCCGAGTGAAGACGATCAGCGGGAAAAAGGTCGTCCTGAACATCCCCAAGGGCACGCAGTCGGGGACCAAGTTCAGGATTCGTGGTCAGGGGATCGAGAAGGGTGACCGCGTCGGAGATCAGTACGTCGAGGTCGTCGTCTCGGTGCCCGACGAGCTGTCCGAGGAAGAGCGCAAGGCGATGGAGGAGTTCGCGGAGGCCAGCGGGCTGAAGCACTGAGTCGCCCGGCGACCGCCAGGACGTCCGGCGCGAGATCGATCCTGGCCGGGGCTATGCAGCGGTTGCGGCGCGGAACGCGCGCACGATGCGCCCCCCTCCCAGTACGCGGGTGCCCTGGAACACCACGGCCGACTGCCCGGGCGTGATGGCAGCGAAGGGCTCCGCCAGCTGGAGGCAGAGGGTCTCCGACCCCGCGGCGTCGGACCCGTCGCACGAGACCACGGTGGCGGCGACGACCGGCGCCCGATAGCGGAGCTGGACGTGGACGTCCGCACCCGCTGCCGGGGGCTCGCCGAGCCAGTTCAGCTCGCCGACCAGCACGGCATCCCGCATGAGCTCGTCGCGCGTGCCGACGACGACCTCCCGTGACTCGGGGCGGATCTCGAGCACGTACATCGGCTGAGGAGAGCCCCCGCCAAGCCCCCTCCGTTGACCCACCGTGAACCCGGCGAAGCCCTGGTGCCGTCCGACCACCGTCCCGTCCAGCAGAACGATGTCGCCGGGCTCCAGAGCCGGATGTGCCGGGCGTAGACGCGTACGGAGGAGGTCCCGATAGTCGCCCGTGGGAACGAAGCAGATCTCCTGCGACTCGGGCTTGTCCGCCGTGACCAGCGACAGGGCGCGGGCACGCTCTCGTACCTCGGCCTTGGTCAGCGCTCCCAGCGGGAAGAGCAGCTGCGGGATCATGTCCGCCGGAAGGCCCCACAGGAAGTAGGACTGGTCCTTGGAGGTGTCGAGACCCCGAGCGAGCGCGGGCCCGGCGGGGCCCGACTGGATGCGCACGTAGTGTCCGGTGGCGATCCGGTCGCAGCCCAGTAGCCGTCCACGCTCCAGGAGATCACGAAACTTCGTGTTCGAGTTGCAGCGGACGCACGGATTCGGAGTGCGGCCACGGGCGTACTCCGCAACGAAATCGTCGATGACGTCGCGCGTGAAATCCTCTTCCACGTCGAAGACGTGGTGCGGAATGCCGAGCGTGTCGGCCACCCGACGCGCGTCGGTGATGCCGTCGAGTCCGCAGCACGTCTTCCCGTGTGCCGGCGTCTCGGAGTAGCAGAAGGTCTTCATGGTGACCCCGACCACGTCGTGCCCGGCCTCGACGAGGAGGGCTGCCGCCACGGAGGAATCGACGCCTCCCGACATCGCGACCAGGACCCGGCTCACCTCAGTTCACCTCGAGAACCGAACGTCTCGGACTCGCCGTACAAGGAGCTCACGCGGGCGTTGCGAAGCGGGCGGCCAGCTGTGCCGTGACATCCACCGCGCGACGCGTCTCCGCTTCGGTCGTGCCGATCCCGAAGGAGAACCGGATGGTGGCGAGCCGATCGTCGGATCCGTAAAGAGCGGAAAGGACGTGACTGGAGCGATGGGCGCCGCTGTGGCACGCGGAGCCACCCGACGCGGCGATGCCCTCGAGGTCGAGTGCCGCCAGAAAGGCAGCCCCGTCCGCTACCGCAAGGCCCACGCTGGACACGTGAGGGGACCGGTGGGCATCACCGCAGTTCACACGAAGGTCGGGAATCGCCTGGCGGAGCCGGCGCTCGAAGTCCGAGCGCAGCTTTGCGAGCCGGTCGGCCGTCGCCTCCTGCTCTTCGATCGCGAGCCGAAGCGCGGTGGCGAAGCCCACCGCTCCGGCCACGTCTTCCGTGCCGGGACGTCGCCGCCTCTCCTGACCTCCGCCGAAGAGCAGGGGGGTGATCGGCGTGCCCTCGCGGACGAAGAGGATGCCGGTCCCCTTCGGCCCGTTGATCTTGTGCCCCGTCGCGGTGAGCAGATCCACGGGCGTGTCCGCGACCGAGACGGGCACCTTGCCGACCGCCTGGGCCGCGTCCGTATGCACGACCGCGCCGTGCTCTCGAGAGAGCTCCGCCACCCGTTCGACCGGGAGCGTCATGCCGGTCTCGTTGTTCACCCACATGACCGAGACGAGGGCCGGACCCGAGCGGAGGATATCCAGGAGCGACGCGACGTCGAGGCCGTCGGTCGGGCTGACGGCGAGCCGGAGGACGTTCGCTCCCTCGGCCGTCTCCAGGTGGACCGCCGCGTCGAGCACGGCGCTGTGCTCGATGGAGCTCACGACGACGGCACGGGAAGAGGAGCCATCGCGCTGCGCGAGCCACGACCCGATCAGGGCGAGGTTGTCCGACTCCGTGCCGCCCCTCACGAAGTGGACCTCCGAGGGCCGCGCTCCGATCGCTTCGGCGACTTCGGCCCGAGCCTGGTCCAGGGCGCTCCGGGCCTCACGTCCCCAGCGATGCAGACTGGAGGCGTTTCCGAAGCGGTCACCGAGGTACGGCTCCATGGCCGCACGCACCTCCGCGCGGAGGGGCGTGGTCGCGGCGTGATCGAGGTACACGGGGTCCATCGGAGGAACGGTTTTGTTGCCTGAGTGCGGGGCCGCCGTAACTTACACTCCAGGACGTGATGCGTCCCCTTCTCCTCCGGCTGAGAGCCCGCATGCCACAGCCCTGCCCGCCGTTTCCCGAGGGCCAGCCGCCGCGGTTCCGCTCGACGATCCACGGGACGGTGTTCGCCGGACGCGACCGATACGTCGAAGATCTACACGAGGGTGACGAGGTGAGGCTGATCGCCGATCCTCCGGTTCAGGACGAGCC
>Ga0209536_100016778_pt1 | contig 10400 bp, 9 predicted proteins | sample DeeMarSeWOR28_12_FD_187461 | JGI IMG/M metagenome (GOLD analysis project Ga0209536, IMG submission 187461) | Marine sediment microbial communities from White Oak River estuary, North Carolina - WOR-2-8_12 (SPAdes) (version 2) | ecosystem: Environmental > Aquatic > Marine > Intertidal zone >... | reverse complement strand
GCGCGCTGGTATTTTTTAGAAAGCTGATCCAGCCACACATAGATGCTCTTGGCAAGCAGAACAACCCGGGGCATCCAGTCTTTATCCTGGCTGAAACGCTCCGGTTCAAAATCCCGCTCGCCAAAGCGATATACTTCTGAGATACCGGGACCCAGAAAACGGGCCCTCTCCTCTTCCGAGATCAGATCCAGGCTACGCAACAGGCGGAAGAAATATTTACCAATGAGAAATCCCCATTTGCGACGAATATAATCCAGTTGTCCGGTGAGGGAATAGGGTTCAGAAATAGCAGGAGCCCGCAACATATCCAGCAGGTTCTCATTATCCGGTCCAAACCGGGGCTGCGTTTCAAGAAACTCATGGAGGGCCTTCATGACCTGTGGATAAGCCGTGACTTTTTCTAGTTTTTCATCATCGAACAGTTCCTGAAAAGGAGAAAATGCCGGATTCACATTCGCAAGCCAGAGCATGATCAGCTCCTCCAGAACAATCTGACGATGCGGAATCCCTGCAGTCTTTCCTTTCAGATAATCCGTCTCCGACATTCCCTGCTGGTAAACAGCCAACGGGGGATATTCCTGCACAAATGTGAGCAGGGTTTTATCCAACTGAGCATTACCCACTTTATTCTCCAGCCATTTCAGGGCCTCTCCCATAACTTTTACATTCTTTTGCTCCCGGAACAATAACATCACGTAGTGTAAAATTTCATCGATGAGGCCCATCGCATTCAATTGACCAGCGCGGATGGCTTTTTCGGGGAACTGAATCACATCCCGCTTCTGGTTCATTTTCTGAGCGAATAGCCGCACTGCATGGAAATTGGCGAAAACAACATTGCCACTGGATTCAAACAGGGATTCTTCAAACTGATAGGTAATGCGGGCGGATCGGGAGATGTGAAATTCGCGTTGCACTGAATCACCCGGTGTATAAAATCTGAATGAATCTTCCAGGTTTACCAGAGAGATTGCCAGATATTTACCCACGTGCTTATCCAAATTGACCTCCAGAAACTTTATAAACAGGGTTAGCAGATTTGCAGATCATTTTTTAAATTTAGCGAAAGGGAGTGGCAATATGAAGTCAAAAAAGTTAATTCTAAAATTAAATTTGATCTTTTTTCTTCCGTTATGCCTGTTATTTGCACTTCCTGGTAAGTCCTTCTCCCAGATGCAATCCGTATTTCAACTGGTCGAAAGCGTCCCGTTGGAAACACAACTCGGATCTGCAGAAACTGCCCGCACCCTTGATGTGTGGCTGGAAATGATTGACGCTGCCCGCTATAGCATCGACATGGAATTTTTCTATCTTTCCCATAAAACCGGCGAAACTCTGGACCAGGTAATACGAAGCCTGGAACGCGCTGCTACTCGCGGTGTGAAAATACGCATGATTGCGGACGCACGTATGGCCGGCACTTATCCCGAGATGCTCGACTCTTTAAACAAACATCAAAACATAGAAGTCCGCAAAATTTCTTTTTACAACCGGAAAAACGGTGTCATGCACGCCAAGTACTTTTTAGTGGATGATGAACAGCTGTTTCTGGGCAGCCAGAACATGGATTGGCGGGCATTGTCCCATATTCATGAGCTGGGGGTACGAATTTATCATCCTGTGCTAACCCAGAATTTAAAAGTCATCTTTGAGACAGACTGGAAACTGGCTGAGTATTCCGATAGTGAGCCTCCACCTGAAATATCGACCACTCCTGCTAATCCATCTTTCAACCGGGATCAACCGGCAAAGCTTCCATTAAATTCCCAGGATACCATCCGGATCTATCCAACAGCCAGTTACCCGGAAGTTACCCCATCCGGGATATCCCATGATGAAACCGAAATTATCCGATTAATTGAATCTGCCCGGGAAAAGATTGAGGTGCAATTACTGTCATATAAGCCGGGATCACGCGGTAATTTTTACGAGAAGCTGGACAATGCGCTCCGAAAGGCTGCCGCGCGGGGGGTTCAGGTACGGATGATTGTCTCCAACTGGAATACCCGGAAATACGACATCCCCCATCTGAAAAGCCTGCAGGTGTTACCAAATATTGAAATCAGAATCAGCAGTATTCCGGGATATTCTGGTGGATTTATTCCTTATGGCAGGGTGGAGCATTGTAAATTTATGGTCATAGATTCCGATCAGGTCTGGTTGGGAACCAGCAACTGGAGTTGGAGTTATTTTCACAATTCCCGCAACCTTGGCCTAGTGCTTACCAATCAAAGGGTCAACCAAACTGTTCATGACATTTTTCAGAAGAGCTGGAATTCTCCCTATTGCCAGACTGTAGACATTTGCCGGGAATATATCCCGCCTGTTATTTCAGGCGAGGAAAATTAAGATTTTTATGGACATTCCGTGAGTATCAATATGAAAGATCTGTTCTGGGTATCGAGAAGACAATTTTATAATATACATGTGTTTTTCATGTTTATTTTATTGCTTCTCCCGGATTTACATGCGGATCGTCCCAAAATCGGACTTGTTCTCAGCGGAGGAGGGGCAAGGGGAATTGCTCATATCGGTGTCCTGCGGGTGCTGGATTCGCTGCAGGTACCGGTGGATTACATTGTGGGTACCAGTATGGGATCGATTGTTGGTGGCCTTTATGCGTTGGGATACTCCCCGCAGGAATTGGATTCCCTGGCCCGCACCATGGACTGGCCGGTTCTCTTTTCCGATACCCCGCTCAGAACCAATCTGAGCTACCTGGAGAAATGGGACACGGAAAGATTTCAGTTAACCCTGTCCATGGAAAAATTCAGAATAAAGGCACCGTCAGGCCTAATTTCAGGACAAAAGGTCTCCCAGTTATTAAACCGGCTGACCGTTTCCCATTCAGAAACCGCGGATTTTAACCAGCTTCCTATCCCTTTTCACTGTGTGGCCGTGGACCTGATTACCGGAAACGAGGTAATCCTCAGCCATGGATATCTGGCCCAGGCTATCCGGGCGAGCATGTCTATTCCCTCAATTTTTACTCCGGTAGAATGGGGAGATTCTCTGCTGGTGGATGGCGGCGTATTAAACAATCTGCCGGTGGATGTGGTCAGAAAAATGGGTGCAGAATTTGTTATTGCAGTCAATGTGGGTACTCCTCTGAGATCTAAAGAGGAGATTAACAATGTGGTCGATGTGCTGATGCAGTCATTCGGCGTAGCTGCACGCAAGAAAGAGCAGGAAAATTTACGGCTGGCCGATATCGTGATCACCCCGGATTTAGACGGCTACAGCATTTCCGATTTTGTGAACAGTAAAATTCCCCCCATGATTGAAAGGGGCATTCTGGCGGCTCATTCCCATATTCCCGAATTGCAGGTTATCAGTGATCCAGCAGGCCCTGACGAAGGCGATTTGGGTAAGCGGCCCTCCTTCGACAACGGGATTATATATGGTGTCCATATCTCTGGAAATAAAAAGCTCTCCTTTCGTTTTATTTATCAACTTTTAGGTTTAAAACCGGGCCAGTTTTTTGATACCCACATCCTGGAAAAAAGGATTGAATATCTGTATAGCCTGGGATACTTCCAGAAAATTGACTATCGCCTGGAAAAAGAAAAAGACGATCTTTACAGACTCTACCTGAGTATTGAGGAAAAACCGGGTGCCTTATTACGCTTTGGTTTTCGCTATGAGGATGACAAAAAAGGGGTACTCGGGATAAATGTCCGAGTGAAAGATTTGCCCTTTGCCGGCATAATGAACGATATGACTGTACTTTTTTCAGGCCTGCAGTTATGGGAGTGGCAACTCAGTTATCCCCGCAGGCTCTGGGGAAATTACATTTACCCCTATGTCTATGGTTTTTACCAGGATATCCCGATCTATATTTATTTTGAAAAAGAAAAGATTGCCCGCTATCATAAAAGAAGTTATGGCGGCGCAATGGGATTGGGTTTTATTATTAAGAACTGGGGAGAACTGCGGATTGATTATATGCCGGAAAAATTACTGGTTACTCCCAGTATTGCTTACAGTCCGGGATTGGAATGGCCGGAATGGAACTATAATGTACATCTGGGGCGGATTTATTTTGATATCGATTTGCTGGATGCCACTCTGACGCCGCAACATGGTTACTGGGCTCAACTCGGTTACGAAAAGACTCTGGATTTTATCAATCAGCAGGAAAATACCAACCGGCTCTACCTAGAACAAAGATTTTACGGAACCCTGTTTCGACGAAACATCAGCAGTATTCAGCTTTTCCTGGGATTTACAGAAAATGCGGAGTTTTACCGTTATTTTTACCTGGGGGGTGCCTATACCTTTGTGGGTTATAATTACGATGAGTTCAGCGGACCCAACGTCGGAATTTACCGCTATGAACACCGCTATCGCTGGCGTAACAGCATTTCGGTAGTGGGAATATTCAATGCCGGAAATATCTGGGAAGATTACCGGAATATCAGTTTTAAAGAAAACTTCAAAACCGGTTATGGTATCGGGATACAAATTGACAGCTTCCTGGGACCTTTTCGTTATGTCCTGAGTTTTAGCCGGGATCATACCATACAGTATTTCACGCTAGGATATACGCTGGCAACACAGAACGACAAGCGGAAATAGACTCGTCTCAATGAAATATGACTCTAAAAGTTTAGCAATATACCAGTATAGACATCAGTCGTCTTGACTGACTGAGCACTCATCATTAATTATACGGACAGACATCATATTAATCGTTATAGAATATTGATAAGTCAATTTATAAAGACCACTATTGGAAAGAAGCTCCTCATATGATGAACACCTGCATTAGCAATTGAAACTTTAACAACATAAAGGTGTTTATAAGGAAGTGGATGAATTTATCTGCTGACCCTGCAGCCGGATTTCTAAAGAAGTCCGGCTGTTTTTATTTAACTTAATATATCATTGTGAATTTGTCACGTTGAATATTTCGTCCCTAAAGGGACTGACTCGTTTTTTATGATGTTAAAGATATTACGTCCCTACGGGACTCATTATTCTAAATTAAAACCATGATAAAACAGTGCTTTATCTACCCAAGGCATCTTCTACAAAAAAATTCCAACATTTAATGGTTAAACCAAGCCCCATCAGGGGCGGAATATTTTTAGAACAACGATGGATCCAATATTTATAACCCAGCCCCATCGGGGCAAAATATATTTTTGGTAGTTGAATATTCAGATTTTTGCCCGTTTCAGCAAAAAAAACGAAGCAGTAAATGCCGCATAAAGCGGCATAAAGGTCGCCAGTGCCAGCGAATTATCCTGATCAAACGGAGGAAAAATCTTCAGGATAAGCAGTATTATGCCCAGCCCCAGATGGAAGTACCACAGATTCCGTAACCACTTCTCGGCCCGCTTTTTCTTGAACATATAAGCCAGCGCTGCAACTGGAATCAGCACACTCAGGGGATGAGTCAAAAAGAGGTTTTCATTGTAATAGGCAATCACATGATCCGTGAACAGACTGACCAGGGTGAGAAATAATCCCAGAATACTCATGAAAAATCCCATGAGGAGATTCATCAAACCGAAATATATCTTCTTTCCTTTCCGGTCCAGATAAGCAGTGAATAAAACCAGTGCCGAGATAAATATGCTGATCAGTAAAGTTCGAAATAGAAAATTGGGGGGGGAATCCGGTATGCCCGCTCGTCCTTCCGCTTCATAAACAGTGAATTTCTGGCTGACCAGCAGTATCAACTGTCCGCTGGAATCCGTATAGGAAAATTCATCGAATATTTTTTCCATCTCAAGCGGCAAAAACATGTCCCCCCAGCGCTGCATTGGTTTGTCGATGGAATCATTCATAGGAAACATCAGCAACCAGGTCCAGATATAGCTATGGGATGAATAGCGGCGGGTGAGTTCGCGCAGGGTGAATCGGGCCGGTGTACTCGTATAGTCTTTTAATTGTCCATTCACCGCCTGATCGATCAGATCCCGGATGCGGGTGGCACAATTATCTAGATAATGGTGATACAGATAGTCGCGGTTTTCCGGCAGGATATTATCCTCCAGTTTCCGGGCTAGCTCCAGACGCTTATCCGGCGACAAATTCAGGGTTTGAATCCGGATACTGCGGTTCTCCCCGCGGTAGTAGTTGATGGCCCAGTCGGTCTGAAACGCACCCACCTGAAAGATCAATCTTCCCTTCACAAAATTATAGATAAAATTGTCATCGAATGAATAGAGACCGTAATTGTAGAAATAGGACTCCCCGCTGACGGTATCCTCCACGATGATCGCATTATGTCCCCACCAGTTGGTAAGTTCGTCGCCCGGACCGATAGTGGCCAGTTGTATTCTGAGCAGTTCTCCGCTCTGCAGATTCAGCGATGCCCGGGAATAAGAAGGATGAATAATCAAAAACAATACAAAAAAAAGAAACCACCGGCATTTTGAATCTATTTGAAGCTTATTCATCTTTTTTTATCCCCTTATATAAAAAGTCGGAATTTAAAGCCCCTTTAGGAAACCGGCCCCGAAAAGTATCATTATTTTCAGGCAGACATCAGCTTTGACGTTGTGCCCTCTCTCTAAAATTTCACAATCATCAAATATAAGCTGTTTAGGCTTGATGGAAAAGAACCAAAACCGCTGAATTCGGAATTGTATGTCTTTTTTTACCAAATGGACAAAATCTCAGGAGAACTTTTGAGGTCTTACTTTCTTTATTCCTTGTTCAGTAAATATTGATGCTGTAAAAGGGTTTGATTGCTTGCCATCATCCGATAGGGAATTTTATCCAGACTAATCCTTAGATCGTTTTCTCGGATAGGAAAAATTCTATGTCCGATCATCCATCTGAAAAAATTTAAAAAGGTTGGGGGAGCCAGGGTGAGAACCATAAAACCGCCCGGTTTTAGCAAATCCCAAATTTCCTCCAGAAACCTATTCAAATCTTCCAGATATTCAGATACTCCGACACAGAGAACCAGATCGAAGCTTTCAACTGCAAATGGCATCTGCCGGGCATCTCCCCGCACAAAACCGATATTTGTAAACTGTTTCCTGCAACTGCGAATCATCCGGTTAGAATAGTAGATCGCCATCCAGCTGGCATCACCCGGCGGAATCAGTTCCAGGCTGTTTCTCCGGTCGGAACCGATATCCAATCCGGTTGTAATGGGATGATCTGCAATAGACTGGAGCAGATTTTTTATGGCTTCATTCTCCTGTCTTAATATCCGGGCCGACAGGGGATTCTTGCGAAACAGATGATAAAAGGAGGATTGGATGTGCCAGAGAGTTTTTGCCATTGAAACCGTATTCCCTCTGAAAAATAATACATAATTTCAAGTAAGGTATTGCATCAAGCATCACGCAAAGAAAGCAAAGTCGCTGTGAATAAATAGGTTTCTAATATCTAACATAGACAATCGATTTTTCATTAGCGAAAATAATTTCCGTTACTTGGTCCAGTCAAAGTAAACCATTGCTTTCATCGCAGCTTTGCGTGAAGAAAAAATATGTCGTAACCAGTTGAAGGGAGGTGATGAATCCTTGTTCTATAAAGGTACTTTAATCAGCCGGATGTCATCAATCCACACCGTGCCGGTCCCATTCACCACCACATTTAACTTCACATGATCCGGTTTTTCACCTTCTTGCAACATAAACGGTGCCTCATGAGAAGACCAGTCATTGTCGCCAGATAACTTGGTATTTAGTGCCCGGGAGAAGAAATCCCCTTTTCCCGGAAAGTGGCACCACATCTCAAGATAAGCATCCCCCTGCAGAGCTTCTGTTTTCAATTTAGCCTGATAAATAATGCGGCAATTATCAACCTCCATCTTGCCGATCTCATATAACTTCACCACCATGGGTTGTTTTGCATCGACCCTGATAGAACCGCTTCCTTCGCTGAACACCGAGCTGTCAATCTTTACGCGGGACAGGTTTACGATATTCTCCGGATTATCAGCAGAATAAAATATCAATTCTTCCACTTTTACAGATTCTTTTTGAGAACAATTCATGAAAATAAGCTGAATCATAACCATGATACAGATAATTGCATATCTCGAGCGCATCAGGACTCCATGTAATTTTGACTAATTTTGTTCATTAAAAATCGATGCCCTTATGAAATATTAACCTAAAGTGTATTGTGAATATATTACTGCCCATAATACAAAATGATTATGATACTCAAGAGGTTTAATTTTATTAAATTGCCTTCGTTCTATTGTCTTTCTCAAATTTCTCCTTTTGTAAGTTACCTAATTTCCGGCGAAATTCTGTTTGAGGCCCGGCTTGCCGGGACGAGTTTATTTCGCCAGAGGACTTTTGGGTTACTTTTTGGTCCGTCAAAAAGTAACAAGAAAGAATGAAATTTTAAAACCGCAACGACAAACAACTCAATCCCCCGTCAATCTTTCGGAACTCAGACATATTCAGTTCAATCACCTCAAAGCCAGCCTTTCGAATCGCCTCCGAAACGCGGGGATATCCCGCGGCTACCAGCACCTTTCCGTTCAACCACAGGCAATTTGCTGCATAGGATTCAGATTGGCCGATTTTGATCTGCTTGAATTCCTGGAATTGAGGATGTTCGATAAATTCTCCGGCAGTAACCAGATATCCTTTTTCAAGGTAAGCCACACCAGATTTGAGATGTAACATCTCCCGGAAATGAACTGTGGAACATGGCAGATCGTACCTTTTAAGTATACTGATAATCTGATGGGCGCCCTCAGGATTAGTTCTGCGGGAAAGTCCGATATAATAATGGTCCTCCACCTTGAGGATATCGCCCCCATCGAGAGAGCCAGGTGATTGAATATGTTCAATTTTCTGAAAATAACGTTCCACAATTTGTTCTATGGCGGAAACTTCTCCCTGGCGGGAGAGAGCACCCGGTCTTGTCATGACAGCACAATAGGGGGTTAGTAAGGCTGTATCTTCCACAAAGGTCGAATCAGGATAATGGTCATCAGCTTCAAGGACTATAACCTCAAGACCACATTGCCGGAGGGCTTCCACATATTGCCTGTGTTGATCCAAAGCCTTGGAATAATTTGGTTTTCCCTGGTCAGAGCTGCTCAGTGCTTTTGATATGTTTTTACATGGCAATCTGACAATAGCCCTCTGGAAGGACATGAAGGAATTTTGTTTTAGAAAGATTCGCATTTTTTAATGATAGATAAATCTATTACAGCTCTCTCTCGGCCGGTCCGTCATACTCCGCCTGGGTAAAATCGATCCGTCGCATGGGGCGATACCGGGTTTTTTCCTCAGTAATGTGTGCCAGTAATCCGGGCAATCGGGCCATGATGAAAAAGGCATTGGCTAATTCTGAGGGGATGCCGATTTCACGCAATACTGCTCCGATGGCACCATCCACATTGATGGGAAGATCTTTCCCGCCCAACTCTTTAAAAGCCTGCTGGATGGCCAAGCTCATCTTTACATAATCACCCGAGAAACCATATTGAGCAGCCAAGTCAAATAACTTTTTGGTGCGAGGATCAGCGGTGTGGACACGATGGCCGTAGCCCATAATTTTCTTTTTCCTATCCAGGTAGTTTCTCACAATTTTCCTCGCTGCCTCTTCGATACTTAGTTTTTCTTCAATCATTAAATCAACCGCTTCCTGCATCACCCGCATGGACTTTTCGATGGCACCGCCATGAAATTCATTGATCGCCAAGATACCGGAAGCAAGTGCCGCATTGAGGGTTGCGCCGGTGGATGCTACAGTGACTGCCGCTTGGCAGGAGGGGGGTGTGACTCCATGATCCACGCTGGATACCAGAATCGCATCGATCATTCTTCCAATATTTTCCGATGGTAATTCCCCCTTAATGAGTAAATAGACCATCTGGGGATAGGTTACTTTACCCATTAGATCTTGCAGACGATACCCCCGCACCAAAATTTTATTCGGTTCAATTTTGGTGATGGCAGTTTGCCAGTTTTCCCCGCTCATAGTATTCTCCTTTAATATCTTATTTAATAGAACGCTGATGACACGGATGAAGCGGATGACCGCGGATATTATATGTAAACCCTTTTAAAAAAATTGCATTTTTAAGAATATATTATTTATCTGTGTATATCCGCGTCTTTTCCGCGTCATCCGTGTTCTATCTCTATTAATGAAGTTCGGACAATATTTCCAGAGTTGTATCGGGTATATCCTGAAACTCTTCCACCACCCGCGCACCCGCTTCCTGCAACATTTTCACTTTTCCCTCATAGGTCCCGCGGTTTCCTTCAATAATGGCGCCAGCATGAGAAAAACGGGTACCTTTCTGGGCTGCCCGACCTCCGATGTAGGCCACCAGAGGTTTGGTCACTCTACCACTGGAAATCAATTCCGCCACGGCCTCTTCCTGCGAGGTCCCGATTTCTCCAAACATCACGATGACCTTGGTTTCCGGATCGTCCTGAAATCGCTTCACCACTTCC
>Ga0209536_100016777_pt1 | contig 10401 bp, 5 predicted proteins | sample DeeMarSeWOR28_12_FD_187461 | JGI IMG/M metagenome (GOLD analysis project Ga0209536, IMG submission 187461) | Marine sediment microbial communities from White Oak River estuary, North Carolina - WOR-2-8_12 (SPAdes) (version 2) | ecosystem: Environmental > Aquatic > Marine > Intertidal zone >... | reverse complement strand
CTTTTTGCTTGGTAATCTGCTTCTTCAAAGCTTCAATTACATTATCGGTTGACTCTTCAAAGGTCTTGCTCTGTTTCTTTGCAAACAATGGTCCGCGTGGGCACTCAACCCGAATTTCCACGAGCTTATTCTCCCTTTCCTGATCCTTGGCCAGACGCAAAAAAACTTCAACAGCTATAATATCATTACTGAACTGCCTTAATTTGTTAACCTTCTGCTTGATAAATACCAATAATTTCCGGTCGGCATCAAATTTAACTGAATGGATCTGGATATTCATTTTTCGTCCTCCTCAATTTTATTAGCTCTTGGATGAGCCTGTTTATATACTTTCTTTAATTTCTCAAATGTATTATGTGTATATACCTGGGTGGCTGAAAGATTGCTGTGCCCAAGTATTTCCTTTACTGAGTTAAGATCAGCACCATGATTCAACATGTGAGTGGCAAATGTGTGCCTCAGCACATGCGGACTCTTCTTCTCAATGGTAGTTACCATATCAAGGTATCTTTTCACTGTATTGTAGACAAACTTGTCATATAATTTGTTTCCCCTGTCTGTAAGAAATAACCATTCTTCAGTATGGTCAGGAAAATTCTCTTTACGTAATACAATATACTCTGAGAGATTGTTGCAGAAACTAGTGATAAGGGGTATTATTCTTTCCTTGCTTCGTTTGCCAAGTACCCGTACAGTCCTGTTATCAATATCTACATCATTTATTACCAATCCAATAAGCTCAGCTTTACGCATGCCGGTTGTATATAATAGCTCTATTATTGTACGGTCACGCATTCCGCTGTACCCCTCTCCAAAATAGTAACTGTCAAGTAACCTGTCAAGTGATGTCTCCTCAAGAAAAACCGGCAACCTTTTATGTCTTTTGGGCAAAACAATATTTTCAACAGGATTGACCTTTACCAATCCGGCCCTCATATTAAACCTGAAAAATGTCCTTAGCGAGGAGATTTTCCTGTGAACGGTTACTGTTGAGTATCCATTCTCAAGCATAGAGATCATCCATGAGCGAACGTCTGATGGCGTAATCTCACTCAACTTATTGTAATGCGTATGCATATTTATAAATGAAAAAAACTGCCCGATATCGTTATCATACGAACGAACAGTATGTTGAGAATAATGTTTCTCAAAACGCAGGTAATCAAGAAATGATTCCTTATTCACCATAAAAGGAACCCTGTAGGTTAAAAAACAGACTTACTCTTCTCCTTCCTGTAATCTCTGGATATAAATAGCTTTCTTAACTTCTTCCCTGCGGCGAATAGAAGGTTTGACATAGGCTTGGCGATTTCTCAATTCGCGCACAACACCGGTTTTTTCAAACTTGCGCTTGAACTTCTTGAGTGCCCTGTCAATGTTTTCACCTTCTTTTACTGGTACAATTATCATATGCTAATTAATGTTTTTTAAATTGAGCCGCAAAGATAGAAAGTGTAATCATTTTTTCAAAAAAATATTACACATTATTGCTTTTAGCTTTAAATCTCCCAACGCAATAATAGACCAATCAATTATAAATTTAATCAAATAATAATTTAAAAGCAAAATATTAACATCTGCAGGAAGTGATTTTATTCTAGTTCAAGGTAAGGCCTTATCCTTACTAATTCATCATTACTGAAAATCCTGTTATATATAAGTTCGGACATATCGGTAAATGATCCTGACAGCCGCCTGAAATTGATTATGGCCTCTACCTGGACCTGGTTAATATAGGGGTGCCTTAACAGGTCAGAGTAGGCGGCAGTATTAATATTTATTTTTCTTACCATGCTGCTGTCGCATTTAAGTCTGTCGCGATTCATCTCAATTACCTCCATATCCAAACCATATACTTCGTTCAGCTGATCAATCCTGTAGAAGTACCCAATCAGATAACGGTATTTCACTATTCTGGCTGACAATACAGGACCTATGCCGGGTAATGCCTCCAGCCCAGCCGAATCAGCCCTGTTAATATCCACAGAATCCCATCCTGGATTCTTTATATTAATTTTAGCTGATGAGGTGGATAATAAAGCGCTATGGCTCATCTCCTGCCCATTACCATCCTCAGCCTTACCCTGTCCGCCGTATCCGGGCGCCGATCCCGCCTCCGCAAAGCTTTGGCGGACAGGGCTGGAGATCGGCGCATGCGAAAGTGGAGCCTCAGTCTCCCTGTCCTCCGACTCGGTCCCCGAGGACTCGGGGCTCCGTCGGACGGAGTCCGAAGCCCGAGTACTCGTGGCGAGGGAGGAAACCCTGACATCTTCTCCGCCTCCACCTGTCCTTATAGTCCTGATGGTTATTACTAACAAGAGTACGAACAATAATACAATTGAACCCGTTCTCTCCCTCCTGGTATATCCCAGCCATTGCTTCAGGAACTTTCTGAATTTCATAATTTATTATTTGCAGTGAGACACTACAATATACTAAAAATAAATATGATTAAGTGTAGCAAGGATAGAAAAAATATGCTCTCTGATATGTCCCGGTGCTATCTTGGTATTACGAACTTCTTAACATTATGTATTGCTGAAGTTGAAAGCGCCATAATGTATATCCCTCTCGGCAGATTTCCCGTATCAAACTGGCAGGTGGTGCCACTGATTATTTTTTTCTGCTTCAATTCGCCCATAAGGTTATATAAACTCAGCTGATAGCCTGTATGATCCTCATCAAAAAATACCTCAACATAATCCTCCCGGACAATTATGTTGAAATCATTATACTGCGTGTATTCTATGAGTATATCAAAGGTTGAGGTAATACCTGAGCCATCATTTGCTGTAGCTAAAGCCGTAACATCTCCCTCACTGATGGCTGTCACAAGTCCTGCCGGGCTTATAGTTGCCTCCCCTGTTCCATTCACAATCAGCCAGGTCACCGTTTTATTCGTAGCATTGGATGGTGTTATTGTCGCAATAAGCTGTAAAGTTCCATTCTCCTCGGTAATTGAGGTTAATCCTCCAACGCTGGTTATAGATATTGCTGTAACAGGAATTGACTGCTGGTTTGATATTGTTATTTCAAGTGTACCATAAACGCCTGAACCATCATTTGCTGTTGCCATTACCCTGACAGTACCGTCTGAAATTGCTCTGACAAGGCCGGTAGGGCTTATAGTCGCCTGGCCCGATATATCAGATATCCACCAGGTAACCGTTTTGTTCGTGGCATTGGCCGGTAATACTGTAGCAAATAACTGTAGTGTACCATTTTCGGTATCAATGGTTGTGGATCCTCCTTCTCCGGTAATCGTTATACTTGTCACAAAAATTATCTGGTTCAGAATCGTTATTTCTATCGTTCCGTAAACACCTGAGCCATCATTGGCCGTTGCCCTGGCTGTAACAGTTCCGTTGGTAACGGCTGTTACTATCCCTGTCGGGCCTATACTGGCCTGACCTGTACCATTGGTAACAGACCATGTAACTGTCTTATTCGTGGCATCTGAAGGTGTTATTAGTGCGTTAAGCTGAAGAGTTCCACCTTTGGTATTGATAATTGTTGCGCCTCCATCCCCTGTAACTGTTATGCCTGTAACCTGAACAAACTGATTTGATATTGTTATCAGCAGGGTACCATAAATACCAGAACCATCATTGGCTGTTGCCCTGGCGGTAACAGTTCCGTTGGCAATGGCCGTCACAAGTCCTGCTGTGCTTATACTGGCCCGGCCAGTACCATTGATTACTGACCAGGTCACAGTCTGGTTTGTCGCATTTGACGGCGCTATGGATGCATTCAACTGGAGAGTACCATTGTCAGTATTTATTGTTGTCGATCCTCCGGTACCGGTTACCGTTATACTTGTTACCGGTATAACCTGGTTCGAGATTGTTATCACCAGTTCGCCGTATACCCCTGAACCGTCATTTGCGGTGGCCCTTGCTCTAACCGTACCATTATCAACAGCCGAGACAAGGCCGGAAGAACTTATTGTTGCCTGACCTGTGACATTTGTAATTGACCATGTCACAGACTGGTTCGTGGCATTGGAAGGAAGTATAGTGGCACTTAATTGAAGGGTACCGCCCAGAGTAGCTATCAAAGTTGCACCACCTGCCCCGGTTACTGAAATATATTCAACCGGTACAAACTGATTTGACAGAGTAATAATAAGTGCACCGTATACTCCTGAGCCATCGTTTGCTGTGGCCCTGGCTGTAACCGTTCCATTATCAACAGCTCTTACCAGACCGGCCTGATTGATGGTTGCTTCGCCTGTTCCATTTATAATCGACCATGTCACTGTCTTATCCGTAGCATTTGAAGGCGATACGTTTGCATTTAGCTGGAGTGTACCATTGTCAATAGTTATTGTATTTACTCCACCTGCTCCCGTAACTGTTATATCTTCAACAGGTATAACCTGGTTTGATATAGTTATCACAAGCCCGCCGTACATACCTGATCCGTCATTTGCTGTTGCCCTGGCGGTAACCGTACCGTTATCGATAGCAGTGACCAGACCAGTGGAATTTACAGATGCCTGTCCTGTTCCGGGTATGATAGACCATGTCAATGTCTTATCCGAGGCATTCGCTGGTAATATGGAAGCACTCAACTGAAGAGTACCGTTATCGATATTTATAGTTGTCAATCCACCAGCTCCTGAAACTGTAATGCTTTCAACCGGTATAAACTGGTTAGATATGGTTATAACAAAGTCGCCATGTACTCCTGAACCATCATTTGCTGTTGCCCTGGCTGTCACTGAACCATTGTCAACAGCAGTAACCAGACCGGTGGAGCTGATGGTTGCCTGGCCTGTGCCACTTATGATCGACCATGTTACAGTCTTATCTGTGGCATCTGAAGGTGAGACGTCTGCACTTAACTGAAGAGTACCATCATCCGTGTTTATAGTTGTTGATCCTCCTGCTCCGGTGACATTTATGGCGGTTACCAGTATTACCTGATTCGATATTGTTAAAACAATCTCTCCGTAAATTCCTGATCCGTCATTAGCTGTTGCCCTGGCGGTAACGGTACCATTTGCAACAGCGGTTACCAATCCTGCTGAGCTTATGGTTGCCTGGCCTGTTCCATTTATTACTGACCAGTTGACAGTCTTATCAGTGGCATCACCTGGTGCTATCTCCGCATATAATTGAAGTGTACCGCCCAGTGAAGTCATTATAGTCACACCCCCAGCACTGGTTATTGTAATACTTTCTACTGGCACAACCTGGTTTGATATGGTTATCACCAGGGTACCATATATGCCTGATCCATCGTTTGCTGTTGCCCTGGCGGTAACGGTACCGTTAGCAAGGGCAGTTACAAGTCCTGTTGAACTGATTGTTGCCTGTCCTGTTCCTCCAGATACCGACCATGATACTGTCTTATCAGTGGCATCACCTGGTGTTATCCCGGCATATAGTTGCAGTGTTCCACCCGTTGTACTTATTGTAGATGCCCCTCCCTCGCCTGTTACTGTTATACTTTCTACAGGAACAAACTGGTTTGATAAAGTTAACTCCAGGGTTCCATAAACACCTGATCCATCGTTTGCTGTTGCCCTGGCGGTAACAGTACCGTTGGCAATGGCAGTTACCAGTCCTGATGAACTGATGGTTGCCTGACCTGTTCCTTCAGATATCGACCATGTAACAGTCTTATTGGTAGCATTTACGGGCAGTACATCAGCAGTTAACTGTAATGTTCCATTCAAAGTGCTTATTGTTGTTGCTCCCCCTTCTCCGGTAACGGTTATACTGGTTACAGGAATATTTTCACCACCATCCCATCCTGCTATTCTTGCAAGCATCCACCATTGAGCTTTTGCCAGTCTTATTGCTCCGGCATCGGAAATATGTCCAAAAGTTGTGGGAATTACATTTGTTGAAGTTATAGAAGGAAATATATGACCATTCCATGTTTGTGTTGTTAAACTGCCATCATCATCATAGGATAATATATCTGCATAATCAAAAAGTATCCTTGATGCATCTGCGTATACATAATCTCTTATTGCCTCGTGCTTAATATGTCCCTGGTATGCATTCTCCCCTGTCCACCAGCCGGCTTCATCCACGGGACCCGTTGTAAATACCATTTTTGTATTAGGACTGTTTGTTGCACAGTAAGCAATATATTCCTCCATGGCATTGAAGTAGGTTTCCAGGTTTACCCTGTTCCCTGTTATGGAATAGTCTCCATCATCCAGCCCCCAGCAAATATTTCCGTCCGGACCGCCATCGGATGCTCCATACCAGTGAACTCCGTACACCGGATCAGTAACGCTACTCGGATCATCAATAGTCATATCCGCACACCATCCGAATCCGAGAGCGCTGAATGGGTGACCATCATCACTATATGCTGATATGGCATCCTTTATCGACCAGGCGGTGAATGGTCTTGATCCCACATCCCATGCGTACCATGTGAACCAGGTATCCTCTCCTATCCAGCCATAGTTTTCAACCCTGACATACTGATCTGTATAACTCTCACCAGTAGAAATATTACATACATATGCAGGATATAAATCCTCCAGTAACTCCATCCCTGTTCTTAATGCTGCAGAATGAGACTCACCCATAAATGCAACCATCATCTTTTTAACCTCATCAATATATTCCTGTGGGATATCATCAAACTTGTCAACCACGGTATGATCAGCAATAATTTGCCCGAAACCAACAAGTGAAACCTGTATATAAAAAAGAAATATTATAGCCTTTTTCATGCAAGAAATATATTGTCAGGTTGCAATTATTCTAATTTTCAATCCATTCATCAAAAATATAATAATAATTCCTTAAGCACCGAAAAGATATACTAAATTTTGATTAACATACTAAAAACGCTGATGACTGGCGTTTAGTTCATTACTTATATCTTTTTATTAACCCTGCTTTGTATCTTTTTATATAATCCTTCATATCATCGGATATTTCGGGAGCCAGTATAAGCAGGCCGGTTATATTTGGAAAGGCAAGGGTAAGAACCATCATATCTGAAAATGCTATCACATTATCAAGGGTTGAGGAAGCCCCGACTATAGTAAAGAATAGAAAGATAGAGTAATAAATATAAGCTGTCAGGTTCTTCATTCCGGTAATTCTGTATATATATTTCTCAAAAAGAAATTTAAACCCGTTCAACCCGTAATAAGACCATGATATCATGGTGGAGAATGCAAAGCACAATATAGCCAATACCAGCAAATACGGGAACCAAGGAAATACTGATGCAAAAGCCGCTGATGTCAGCTCGGTTCCCTCCAGGGTTGATGTGGATTCATGGAATCCGGTAAATATTATTACAAGGGATGTCATAGTACATATAATGATGGTGTCTATGAAGGGTTCCAGCATTGCTACTATGCCTTCCTTAACAGGCTCATCAGTTTTTGCTGCAGCATGTGCAACGGCAGCTGAACCAACACCTGCCTCATTTGAGAATGCACCTCTTCGAAAGCCAGTAATAATGACACCAATGATGCCGCCCTTAACAGCAACCGGATTAAATGCACTCTTCAGGATCAATAAAAATACGTCATCGATCTTCCCAAAATTCATGCAAATTATAACGATAGCGGATCCAATATAAAGGACCGACATAAAGGGTACGAGCTTTGCGGTGACACGCGCTATGCTGCGTATGCCTCCTATGACCACTATTCCTATAAGTATTGATAAGATAACACCAAACCAGAAACCATGTGATTCAATTGCCGGGAAGATAGTGGTAAACTGTGCAAACGACTGGTTAGATTGTAACATATTACTACCGCCGAAAGATGCAAGCACCATCATTACAGCGCTGAATAATGCAAGTATTTTTCCCAGTGCACCCAGTTTCCTGTTCCTGAGCGCTGTGTTTAAATAATACATCGGCCCCCCTGACACTCTTCCGTTTTTGTCAATTTGTCTGTACTTTATTCCCAGGGTGCATTCGGTAAATTTTAATGACATTCCAAAGAATCCTGCAAGGATCATCCAGAACGTCGCTCCAGGTCCACCCACGGTTATGGCTATTGCAACACCGGTAATATTTCCCAGTCCGACCGTTGCTGAGAGTGCCGTGGCCAGAGCCTGGAAATGACTCACTTCCCCTGATGATCCGGGTTTATCATATTTACCCCTTATAAGTGCAAAAGCATGTTTGAAAGCTCTCAGGTTAATAAATTTCATCCTGAAAGTAAAGAAAAGGCCACCAAAGAGAAGCCAGAGAACAACAATCGGTACCTGTGCCTCAATGTCAATACCTACAGAATTTACCGGATCCCAGAAAAAAACCTTATCAAGGAAACTTACCACAGGCTCAAACGCATTATTAATGCGCTCACTTATGGTCAGTGGTTGAGGGTCGGGTAAAAACATCTGCCTCTATGTTCGGCCTATCAGACCAAGACCGTATATAAATACCAGAGTTATGGCTATTGGAGCCACAAATTTTACTATCACCATAAACACATTTACCAGCCTGCCCTTTAATTCCCCCTGGTTGGATATTTCATCCTTAACATTTTTCTTACCCAGGTACCAACCAACAAACAGGACAATAAATATGGCTCCCAGGGGAAGAAGGAGATTGGCAGACAGATAATCGAACCATGCAAATATTGTTTTGCCGAATATCAGGGCATTTCTGAGTGGCCCGAATGACAGGGTGGCAAAAACACCTACCATACTTATAGCGATGGCAGCTATGACAGTTGCCCTGCGCCTGCTCATATTAAGTTCTTCAGAAAAATATGCCACCACCACCTCAAGCACTGATACCGTCGAAGTTAAAGCAGCGATCGCAAGCAGAATAAAGAATAGTATTGAAAAGAAATAGCCTCCTGCCATCTGCTCAAATATGTTTGGAAGGACGATAAAAACAAGGCCGAATCCCTCTGCAGGATCAATGTTGAAAGCAAAGACTGCAGGGAATATCATTATACCTGCGAGTACAGCAATAACCGTATCGGCTGTGGTTACCTGCAGTGCAGTAGCCGACAGATTATTATCTTTCTGTATATACGACCCATATGTTATCAGGGTACCCATACCAATGCTTAAAGAGAAAGCAGCCTGTCCGAGGGCATCCAGAACAACTGGCCACGTTATCTTGGAAAAATCAGGTTTGAAAAGAAATGTCAGCCCATCCTTCGCTCCATCAAGGGTAAGCGATCTGATACATATTATTATTATAAGTAATAGGAGTACCGGCATTAATATTTTTGTATATTTTTCAATTCCTTTTTTTACGCCCCTGTATATAATAAATGCCGTCAGGAACATGAATACAAGTTGCCACAGGACCGGCCTGAATGATCCTCCCTGGAAAACCTCGAAAGACTCTTTTAGCTGATCTGAACTCTTGCCACTAAAACCATTGGAAAATGCCTGAACAAGATATTCGAGTGTCCATCCTGCAATTGTGCTATAAAAGGCAAGTATCATAAACGCTGCCACAATACCCATAAGGCCAATCAGATACCAGGGTTTTCCAGGAGCCAGTTTCTTGAACGATCCGAGTGCATTCTTCTGTGCCCTTCTGCCAATTGTCAGTTCAGCAAGCATAACGGGAAAACCTATGCCAAAAATAAAACCGAGGTAAATAAGTAGAAAAGCTCCGCCTCCATTTTCTCCAAGCACATAAGGAAATCTCCATATATTACCAAGACCTACCGCTGACCCTGCAGCTGCAGCTATGACTCCAATTTTACTCCCAAAACTATCCCTGACCGGTAATTCGATATTCGCCATCTTTGTTGTTTGTTAGAAATTAATGCCTATACGGTTAAAAGAGCGGACTAAATTGGTTAGAATTGTTTTTATTTGCAAATGAATTATATTGTTCTACACACAGATTTCACAGATTCTTACATATTACACAGAAGATCAGTCCCTCCGCCTCTAAGTTTCTTACCATGCATCGTCCCTTGAAGAACAGAGTATACAGGCAATCTCCCTGCTCCCTGCTCCCTGCTTCGTCAGCCGAAGCTGGAATTCCTGTGAAAGCAGGAATCAGCGAAGGCTGGCTTCTTAGAACGGATAACCAATACTGATATTCAATGTAAAATCATTCCTGAAGTTCAAGCTTCGCCTTTGCATTATCCATTTTGGATTGCCCGGCAACTGTGGATCCCTCAGTTTCATACCAAGATCCGTCCTGAGAATTACGAAGTTCAGGTCAAATCTCATTCCGAGCCCTGTACCAATGGCAAGATCCTCGTAAAAACTACTGAACCTGAACTTTGTTCCCGGTCGGTCTTCAGCTTCATAAAAAGTCCAGATGTTACCGATATCAAGGAATGTTGCTCCTTCAAGTATCCAGAATAACTTAAACCTGTATTCAGCATTGAATTCAAGCTTAACATCGGCAGTCTGATTAAAGAAAGAGGAATCAACAGGGGTATATGATCCTGGTCCCAGGGAACGAACATGCCAC
>Ga0209536_100016775_pt1 | contig 10402 bp, 7 predicted proteins | sample DeeMarSeWOR28_12_FD_187461 | JGI IMG/M metagenome (GOLD analysis project Ga0209536, IMG submission 187461) | Marine sediment microbial communities from White Oak River estuary, North Carolina - WOR-2-8_12 (SPAdes) (version 2) | ecosystem: Environmental > Aquatic > Marine > Intertidal zone >... | reverse complement strand
ATGGCAAGAAGAGAGCCTGTGATATAGGCTATCACCCACCAGATATAGGCATACCGTGAATAGAGGTGTACGCCTCTGGGGACCTCTGCACCCATTCCCAGTTTGCTGTAGGTGCGCCAGATCCTCGTGAGTTCAACGAGCATAACCAGGAGCGCCGAATATCCTATAAAACCATGATAGGTAAAGGGAGAATTCATGGAGCCCAGGATCATAAATATGGTTGCCGTAATGTCCAGCGCAACCCCCAGTGTAATGAAAATCAGCACACGGGGAATTAATTTCTTCTTAAATTGCTCGCTTAGTATCCCGATGCTATATGAGATCAGGGCCAGCGTTACGATGCTGGCACCTATAATGGACAGGGTATTCATTTCTGGTTTTTCGTCGCAATATAGATAATTTGCCCAAGGATTCAAGCGACTATTTGTTCCAGAGGTCAGGGATACTATGGTGTCCCCTTGCCTTAACGGGTGCCTGGTCCGCAGGAGCCAATGTGCCCGAATGGATCTCATAAAGTCTTTCGGCGCTTTCCGAAACAGCATCCACCAGGTAGGGGTAGGGACGGTCGGTCACATCCACCAGTCCGCAGTTATAGTTCTCCCCGTCATACCCGCGCCCGGTCAGGTCCTGGTCACACCACTGGAAATAAGAAGTGCCTATGAGGGCCGGGTGTTCATAGGCCCGCTCGGTGTAAAAGCGATAGGCCACGCCCCTTTCTTCCTGTGAATTTACCTGCCAGAGGGACTGGGCCATGCCGCGGTCCACCGTTCCGAAATGGTACTCTCCGATGAACAGGGGCTTACCCGTTACCCGGTGGAACCTGTCCAGCATCTCCTTGTCAGGGTACAGGTCATAGCAGTTAAAGCTGAATACATCAAAGACCTCCTTGCACATTTCCAGGATCCTGCTATCCGCCTCCTGTCCGAAACGGATGCCCAGGGTAAGATGGTTCGGATCATGCCTTTCCAGAATGCGATCCACCGTTTCAATAAAGATCCTGAAAGTGGTATGGATAAATTCCGTCCTGCTTTCCGGGGTGTCGTTCAGGTCAAGATGTGCCAGAAGCGCCTCTTTAATGGGCCTGTCCTCTCCCTGAAGGATCAGGTCGCAGAGCCGTTCTTCACGACCCAGGAAGGAGGGTTCGTTATAGGTGAAATAGCCCAGTAACCAGGGATTGTCCCGGTAGGCCTCCACGGTCGACCCGATGGCAGCCTCCGCTTTCTCCTCAAAATCCGGGGCATAGACATCGGCCAGTCCCATCAGTCCGCCCTCGATGCCAATGTCGTTCAGCTGCAGGGTAAAGGCTTTCTGGTTCAGGTCGTAGACCGCTCTGTTTGACCAGTTGGCAATGGTATTGAGCCCCCAGCGATCCATGCGGGTAATGATGTTGTCTATGGAAAGGTCCCTGTAATCCGCTCCGTAGCGCCTGCTGAGGTTCCAGCTGCCGTAGGAGGGTGCCCGCCGCCGGCCGCTTCGCTGGGAAATATCCTCGGGAGGCAGCACCTTGTAGAGCCCGGGTCGCTGATCCAGCCTGTATATCCCGCCGCCCCCGCCGGGACCCACACAATTCACCCCGTGGGAAAGGAAAAGGTATCCCTCCGGGTCCACGAACCACCAGCGCCCGTCCACCAGTTCGGTCCGGAAGAAGCCGCTGCCTTCATCTATCCTGGCTTCCAGATAGCCTCCGTACCTGGAATACCTGTAGCGGTCACTTTCCACCGGAAGCTCATCTTCCTTTTCCCACTCCTCCTGCAATTGTTCCAGGGAATGGATCTTGCCTTCCCAGTCCCCCAGGTTGTACTGGCCGAACTCGTCCACCACGGGCAGCTCACCCAGGTACTGATCTCCCGGATCCTCTTTGGCCAGATCTATGGAGCGAAGTTTCATGACGGGATCACCGATGGGAGCCTGCATGCGGATGCCGATGGAATCTATCCCCTTCAGGGGCATCCGCTCACCGCTCAGGTTGATCCACCCCGTATAACGTGGCTGGTTAAAGGTTCCCGCCAGATCCCCCTGGGCTGCAGGGGGTTCCCTGTAAAACCTCAATGGGATGGCCAGCCTGTTCCATGCACCGGGGGTATAACTCATTACCCGCAACTCATTGTAGCCTGTTTCTGTGTTGAATCCCACATGAAATCGCTGTGGTGTGCTGATCATAAATTCCAGAACCACATATTCATAATCGTCCCAGTCGGCGGGCAGACCGGGCGATATTTCCTCCAGGGAGAACTTTTTCCCTGATACCTCCATTTCACTGTCAAAACGGATGGTTACATGATCCTGGCTGCAGGAAAGAAGGGCCAAAAGCAGGGACCCGATTGCCCCTTTTACAATGGTTTGGATGAACGGGTGCATGGTGTAGTATTTTATGTGCAGTTATAAGACGGTGAATAAAAATAAGGAATTATTATTTGTTACTTTTATGGAAGCGTGAACGGAATAGCATACAAACCCGGTTATATTTCCCTGCATCGCAGCGGGGAACTTAGAAGCAGGGGTGAAAGCCTCTGGGAAATCTATAAGGATTGCCGGCTGTGCCCCAGGGAATGCGGAGTAAACCGGCTTAAAGGCGAAACGGGATTCTGTAATGCAACATCAAAACTCAGGGTAGCTTCATATAATGCCCATTTTGGAGAAGAAAGGCCGCTGGTAGGGGTGGGAGGGTCCGGAACCATATTCCTGTCTCACTGCAACCTGGGTTGCGTTTTCTGCCAGAACTGGGACATCAGCCACAAGGGTGCGGGGACCGAAGTGGAAACAGCGGATCTTGCATTGATGATGCTGAGGCTGCAGGAGGAGGGCTGTCAGAATATCAACGTGGTAACCCCCACTCATTATGCCCCGCATATTGTCATGGCACTTGATATGGCAGCAGGGGATGGATTGCGCCTTCCCCTGGTTTACAATACCTGTGGATGGGAACGGGCGGATATGCTGACTGCCCTGGATGGCATCGTGGATATCTACCTGGCTGATCTTAAGTACATGGAGGCGGACAGGGCCGCCTTATATTCAAGTGATGCAAGCAACTACCCTTCCGTAACCCGCTCCGCTCTTGTGGAGATGAACAGGCAGGTGGGGGTGGCCAGGCCTGAACGCAATGGCGTGGTCTACCGGGGTTTGATGATCCGTCACCTGGTGATGCCCGGAGATGTAGGTGGTTCCCGGGAGGCCATGCATTGGATCGCCGAAAATCTTCCTGTGGACACCTTTGTGAATATAATGATTCAATACCGGCCGGCATACAGGGCCCATCTGTATCCGGAGATCGATGCATATGTGACAAGGGACGAATATATGGAAGTTGTAGGGGAGGCGAGGAAAAGCGGTCTGTCAAACCTGGATGTGGATATTTAACTTTGCTTCAAGGGAATGCAGGGACACTCATTAAAACCGGAAGCCGTGGACAGGAAAAGAGCGAGCTATATTGAAGGTACCCTTGCCATCGTTGGCAACACAGCTTTGTTTGCCCTGAAGTACTGGGCAGGTATCGTATCCGGTTCCATTGCGCTGCTGGCCGATGCCTGGCACACCCTTTCAGACTCCATAAGCTCTGTTGTGATCGTGGTGGGGGCAAGGCTTGCATCAAAGAAGCCCGATAAGGATCATCCTTTCGGCCACGGGAGATGGGAACTGGTCTCGTCCCTGATTGTAGCCATGCTGCTTGTTCTGATCGCCGTTGGATTTATAAGGGATTCAATTTCAGAACTGCAGGTAAGGGAATCTGCAAATTTTGGAACTATTGCCCTCGTGGTTACCGTGGTTTCCATTGTCGTGAAGGAAGCCATGGCCCAGTATGCCTTCTACCTTGGAAGGAAATCCGGCAGTTCGGCAGTAAAGGCAGATGGCTGGCACCACCGCACCGATGCATTGTCCTCTCTGGTTATTCTCATTGGAATCCTTTTCAAAGACCGCTTCTGGTGGATAGACGGAGTTCTCGGGCTTCTGGTATCACTGATGCTCATCTATGCAGCCTATAGTATTATGATGGAGGCGGTCAGCAAGATCCTGGGCGAGGAACCGGGAGAGGAACTCATCAGGGAGATCAATGAGATCGTAAGCTCGCTTTATGACTACGAGCTTCATCCCCATCACTTTCATCTCCATAATTACATCAGCAGCAAGGAGTTGACCTTTCATATCATAATCGATGGCAGACTCACTGTTGAAGAAGGGCACGCCATCGCCGATACCATTGAGAAAGAGATCAGGGATAAGTTATCCATAGTGACAACCATACACATGGAGCCCGGCCATCATACCCATCAGGATGACTGAAGCCGTTTTCCGGGTCTTATTCTTCAATGATCCGGACTATGGAGGGGCCTGATCCGTACTGGAATTTCACAATCTGGCCCACAGGCAGATCTCTGAATGTGTCCGGACAGCAGATCTCGTAGTTTCTTTCCTGGGATGTCCGGCTCAGTATAACCTTACAGGATAGCCTGATGTCGTTCTTATGGAGGTAGCTTTCGTAGGATGCATCATTCATGGAAAAATACCTGTCAATTACAAGCAGGGTATCGCACTGGTCCCCGTGATCCTGCAGGATGAACTTCTGATGGATGCGACCGACTTCGATATTTCTTTTCTCCGCCATTCCCGAAAGCATCACAATGCCCATGCCTGTAAACAGCAGGGCCACACCGGTAAGCGAAAAGACCAGTTTCCTGGTAAATCCTGTTCCGGTGGGATTATTTTCTCCGTCCATGGCCTTGTTGAATGCCCTGTAACTGGCAAGGTAAATGGCGGTCCGGGTGGTTAAAGCCAGGATTAACAGCATTCCTGCCCCCAGGAGCAGCCAGGAACCGGCACCAGCTGGATCCGCAATAACTTCGCGGATCTTTTGCAAGTAATACATCACGAAGTAAAACAGGAAAAAAAGGAAGTTGAAAATATTGAAGGAAAAGGTGTATTTGTAATTGTCCTTGAGATAGGGGCGGGTCTGGTAGCGCATTCCCCGGAGATTCAGGTACATGAACCAGGGGAAGAGCAGAAAGAGATAGATGATCCATTGCTCGATCCTGAGATAGAAGAATCCGTAAAGGAAAGCAAGGGGCCCGAGCAAGAGCTCCCAGAGCGGATGGTAGATCTGGTGCAGCACCTTGAAATTCAGGTCCACTGCTACCTTGTCCCTGGTTTCCAGGGCCAGCTCCCTGATCTTTTTCTGGTTGATCCTTTCATCAATGAATTTAAAGGGACTTACCAGCAGTATCAGGAGCAGAACTATATATCCCAGCTGCAGCTCTTCAGTGAGGGGCCCGGTAATGAGGGATATGATCCAGGCTGAAAGCAGCATCAGCAGAGGCATGAGAAAAGCAATAAGGACCAGTCGTATGGTATGGCTTCGTCTCAGGTATGCGATATATTTTTCGCTGTGCCCTTTTCGTTGCAGGGATCGCCTGTTGGTAAGAATAAAATAGAGGATCAGAAGGGCCACCCACAGCATGATGACCGTGAACCAGAATATCTTGATAAAAAATGCTTCCATAATCTTTAATTGAATATTTGATCCAAATGGCTGTTAAATACCCGTTCAATTTCTTTCCGGTCATGACCCTCCCGGATCATGGCAATGATTATATCCTTCAGTTCGCGGGTAAGGGAGGGTTTGGCGGCCTGCCGTTTTACAAAGGTCCCTTTTCTTCCGTTGCCGATGATGAGGCCCTTTCTCTCCAGTTCCTGGTAGGCACGCGCCACAGTATTATTGGCCACATCCAGCTGGGAGGCCAGCTGCCTGATGGAGGGGAGGCTGTCGTTTTCTGCCAGTTGACCCGAGGCAATCATTTTCTGAATTTCCGAGATCAGTTGTTCGTAAATGGGCTCAGGTGCATTATGTTCTATCTGTATGATCATAAAGAACCGTTTATGCAATATTACGTAATAATATGTATTAATACAAAAAATATTCATTATTTTTTACAAATACAGGGTAATTCCTTATTCATTTTTGCATGTCAAGTAAATTCTCGAGGGAAACTTCCGTTCCGGGATCAAAGCGTGGAGAGTGCATATAGTTTTTAAGGCTGTGCAGCAATTGTTTAGCTTCCAGCCTTTTATCAAGGTCTGTGAGCAGATCGCTTCCACACACCAGGATCTTTCCATCCCCCGCCTTCGCTTCAAAAATCAGGGCCAGCGACCTGTTTTCAAACCAGTCATCTATGATGCGTACAATGGGATCGATCTTTTCTTCAAATCCGTCCAGTCGGATGGCCCGGCCATGGTGCATGGCATCCCACCATTGCCAGTTGGAGTGATATTCGGAGGGGAAAGCCTCCAGCGCAGGATGATCCGGGTTGCACAGAAGCCCCAGCGTATGCGGGGCCTGACCCCTTGTCCAGGCGGTATTCCAGAATATGGAAGAGAACCCCAGGGCGATATTTCCGCCAAATTCCCCGGACAGTGATCCGGGCCCGAGTGTCCAGAGCACCTTGCCTCCTCTGCCCAACAGTTCCAGTGCAGTCTGGTCCAGTGTGCCGGTGACATGGATATCATCTGCATACTGATCCGGTAATTCAGCCGGGTAAACCCAGAAGTCCCAGTCATTGGAGTGCTGGTTAACGGAGAGCTCCAGCTTCAGTTTTTCCGGACCTTTGATCGGGTTCAGCGGGACCTGGATCCTGCCCAGGCTTTGATTATTATCCAGGAAGATCTCCTGCCTGTGAAAGCTGCCTTCGGCTATGATATTCCCATCCGGGGTGCTGATTGACCAGCGTATATCAGGGTCCCTGAGGGTGCCGCTCCCGAAATGAGCCACTTCAAGTTCTGCCTCCAGTGTTTCTGCATTGGAGTAGATCCGTTTTTTCATGCGCGCCAGTGGGACAGTTTCATTGCAGAAGCGCCTGTATTCTTCCGGGGAGATATACCCTTTTTCTTCCCAGAAGGGATCCAGGACCCCCACCAGGGCCGTACCCTGACCAGGAAAATCATGGAGGTCCAGCAGCTGGAAGCCTGCCATTTCCGGGGTTCTCAATGCAGCTTCTATATCAGCCTTGTAACAGAGCGCCTGCAACTTCCCGGATGCGAGCAGGAAACTGTCTGCTTTTAGACCCAGTCCGTTTTCCTCCAGGCTTTCTCTGAAGATCTCAAAATTCCTGGCCTTCAGCACACCCTCATACTTCTCAATTTCCCTGAAATTGGGATATACACACCACTGTCCGATTTCATGGCTCACATAGGGCATGGGGACCGCATCGACGATATGCCTGAAGTCAAATTCAGTTTGCGGTGCCTCCCGGTTGATAATGCTGTTCAAGCCTTCACCCCAGCGCTGAATACGTGCCCTGGGGTCGCTGAAGAAATCGGCGGATTCCAGGTAGGGCCATCCGGCCCCGCTGGTATACGCCCTGCGGGGATCTTTTTCCTGAAAGTGTGTAATAAATGCGTCCAGGTATGGGATTTGCCTGCTGCCTCCAGGTTCATTGCCGTAGGCCATCATGCAAAAGGAGGGATGGTTCCCGTAGGCTGCCAGTATGCTTTCGGCTTCATCCAAAAGCCATGAATCAATGGGTTTATCGTCACCCAGGGTGCTTCCCTGGTTGGCCCAGCTGGAGCATTCCACATGCAGGTATATGCCCGTTTCGTCGGCCGCGGCAAAGGCTGCTTCCGGCGGACACCAGGAATGGAAGCGAATATGATTCAGTCCGTGTGCCCTGACTGCCATCATGATCTTTTTCCAGGATTCCTTATCGGTGGGTGGATAACCGGTCCTGGGGAAGATGGCGCACTCCAGGGTTCCTCTCAGGAACACGGGCCTGCCATTGATGGTGAACCGCTTTCCATCGGCCCTGAATTGCCGCATTCCAAATCGGACCTGCCTGGCATCAGCTCCTTCGTCGGAAGTAAGTTCAAGGAACATGGTATAGAGATTCGGTTCGAATTCATCCCATAATGCGGGTGAATCTCCCATGGGATAGCTGAGCTCGATGACCTGCTGGTCCACTCCATCCGTCAAACTGAATTCGTGTTTCGCACTTTCCAGTTTTTCTCCCGGATCCGGGGCCACGGCTTTGATTTTCAGGGAACAGTCCTGCTTATTGCCGCTGTGGTTACGGATATGGACCTGTACCCTGACAAGCTTCTGTTCCACATGGGGAAAAAGCCGGACCTGATCCAGGTAAACCAGGGGCGAAGCCTTCAGGCTGAGATCTCCCGCCAGGCCGTTCCAGTTGGATTGGGTATGATCGGCAATGCTGTGGGAATTCACACCGGGGTTTATGTCTTTGATCCTGTTATCGACACGGATGGTGATGGTATGCTCCCCCGGTCCCAGGAGTCCGGTTAAAGGGTAGGAATGGGGGGCTCCCAGGCTGTTTTGCATGCCGAGCTCCTTATCATCGATCCACACCCTGGTCTCCCAGTGGGGCCGTTCCAGGCGGAGGACCACATGTTTCCGGATCCAGTTTTCAGGGATGCTCAGCTCCTTCTGGAACCAGGCTGCTCCCACGTATCTTTTTTCAGGTTGTAACCAGAAGGGGATCTTTATGTTCCCTTCCTCCCTGTATGGGGCATATTTATCAGCCGTGTACCAGGAACTGTCCACGATGGTGCTGGTCCAGACCGTATGTACGGAGATATCATCTCCCAGGCCGTTTTCAGCCAGCGAACCCGGCAGGAGAACCGTGTTTTCAAATTTCTCTCTGAACCACTCCTCCGGGATCCCCTGATCGTTCCTGTCCAGTCTGACCATCCATTGGCCGGAGAGATCCATGGTCAGGTCCGGCCCCTGCTTGCAGGAGAACAGCGCGGACAGGATGATAATGAAAGCAGTTATTTTTTTCATGCTGCTGAGTATTCCAGTCATTTTAATTGTTGTTAGGCAATAGTTCTTTTTCAATCTTTTCCAGTGTCTTGCCCCTGGTCTCGATCAGCCTGGCCCTGATAAATACGAAACCTGCGGCACAGATCAGGGCAAACATCCAGAAACTGCCCGAGGCATTGATCCTGCTGTTTATTATGGGAAAGAAGTAGGCCAGCAGGGCGTTTCCGGACCAGAGTGCAAAGGTGGCCGCGGCCATGGCTGCTCCCCTCACCCTGTTTGGGAATATTTCTGAGAGCACCACCCAGGTGACCGGCGCCAGGGTCATGGCATAGCAGGCTATGGCTGCCACCACAAAAACAAGCAGAGGCAAGCCGGTGGATCCGGTGAAGTAAAGCGCTCCCACGATGGAATAGATCAGGGCAAGGCCCCCTGCACCGGTCAGCATAAGTTTTTTACGTCCGATCCTGTCCACCAGGGAAAGGGCCACAAAAGTGAAGACAAGGTTTACGCTTCCGGTGATCATCACATTGAAGAGCATGTCCGATACCGAGTACCCGGCTGCGGTGAATACTTCTTCGGCATAGAGGAAGATCACATTTATGCCGCACCATTGCTGGAAAAGTGCCAGGATAACCCCAATCAGGACAATGGGCATTACAGATTTGCCCAGGATGGACGTCTTGATGGCAGGATTACCATCCGGCTTCAGGGAGGCTATGATTTCGCGGGATGTATCCTTTGCGTACTGCATGCCCCCGATCCGTTCCAGGATGCGCCGGGCCCGTTCCTGGGATCCTCTTTTGATCAGCCATCGGGGACTTTCCGGCACAAACCACATGCAAAGAAAGAAAATCCCTGCAGGAATTACCTCGGCCCAGAACATAAAGCGCCAGCCCTTCTGTCCGTTCCATGAATCCAGGATGAAGGCTCCTGAAGCATCATCGGGTAGGGGTTCAGCAATCACCCAGTTGATGGTCTGGGCCATCAGGATACCGATAACGATGGTCAGCTGGTTCAGTGCCACAAAACGGCCACGCTGTCCGGCCGGTGCAATTTCAGCAATGTACACGGGTGACAGATTTGAGGCCAGTCCTATTCCGATCCCCCCGAGTATCCTGAAGGCGATGAACGTGGAGAAATGGTTTGAGCCGCCGGTTCCTGCCGCTGAAATAAGAAACAACACAGCTGCCAGGATCAGGAGTCTTTTCCTGCCATATGGCCCTGCAAGCATGCCCGATACCAGGGTTCCGATGATGCATCCAAGCAATGCGCTGCTCATGGCAAATCCCTGCAGGGCGGGATTCCCGGCGATCCGGAAGAACTGCTCATAAAAGGGCTTGGCTCCCCCTATGACCACCCAGTCGTAGCCGAACAGCAGTCCGCCCAGGGCAGCTACCAGGGATATACCGGTAATGAACAGAAAGTTGAAACGAGGCTTTTCCATGCCGGTAAAGAATCTAAGGAGTGTAAAGTATAAGGAGTGTAAAGTACATAAAACAGCATAAAATCTTATACGAAGTTTTTACTTTTAGGCATGAGACTTATCCACGCCTTTGAGCAGGGGACGATGCAGATGAGGGAGGAATACAAGCTCCCGCTTTTCTATTTTCTTGTTCTTGGAGCTTTTGCAGGCTGGCA
>Ga0209536_100016774_pt1 | contig 10402 bp, 9 predicted proteins | sample DeeMarSeWOR28_12_FD_187461 | JGI IMG/M metagenome (GOLD analysis project Ga0209536, IMG submission 187461) | Marine sediment microbial communities from White Oak River estuary, North Carolina - WOR-2-8_12 (SPAdes) (version 2) | ecosystem: Environmental > Aquatic > Marine > Intertidal zone >... | reverse complement strand
AGCAATGGGCTTAACGATCCAAATGCATCAACTCGAAGCATTTAAACAAGGTAAATCAACTTGGATTATCAAAGAACGGGTTTGGGGATAAACTCCCCGACCCCTGAATTAATTAACAGGCAATATGACCTCAACACTGGTTCCGGCAACCGGTTTATTGGCAATTCTTACGCTTCCTTCATGTGATTCGATAATGTTTTTCACGATACCAAGTCCCAGTCCGGTTCCTTTTGCTTTTGTGGTAAAAAAGGGATCCCATATCTTTTCCATTATGTCCTTGGGTATACCCTCACCTTCATCTTCAAAGACAATTGTTACTGTGTTATCGCCTGCACTCACTTTCACATAAATGGTGCCGCCTTCTGGCATCGCCTGCATGGCATTTATTAAAATGTTGAGAAAAGCCTGATAAAGCATATCAGCGTCAGCGTTTATCTCCTTTAGATTATTATCGTAATTCTTTTGTATAATATAACCTTCCTTTTCAATCTGTGATGCCAGAAAAGTGATGTTTTTTTCGAGAACATCTTCGATTTTACAGGCTTTGAGATATGGGCTTTTGGGTTTCGCAAAATTTAAAAAATCCGTTATTATGTTATTTAACCGAACGGATTCTTCAATGATGATATCCGGAATTGAACTTGAAGGATCGCAGACAGCCATTTTCTTCTTTAAAAGTTCAGATGAACTCTTTATAATCCCCAAAGGATTACGAATTTCGTGGGATATTCCTGCTACCATTTCACCCAATGTCGACAGGTGTTCTGCACGATTCAGCTGTTCTATAAGCTTAAGTCTCTCCTGGGCACGCCTTTCTATGATGCTTTCACCCCTTTTAACCACAAACAAAAGAACCAGAAAGAGTGCTCCCATAACCACTGAAGCGGTGATGATAACACGTATTTGAAAATTGAAAATCGCTTTATAATCTTCGGTTAAGTCTTGTACGATTTCCACAACCCCCAATACCGGACCCGATATCCTGGAAAGCGGCTGCTCAGCACGCAAAGGAGCAAATGAAATTAATCGGCTGTTCTGTGGAAATCCGAGTAAAATCTTAAGCCAGTTTCCGTTTTGAATCAGTTTTGACGTTGATTTCCCCAAAAGTGCATCTTTATACCCTTTGCCCCCAAAATTTTTTTTGCCGATCACCGTATGGTCAAAACTGTATGAAATTGTATTGTCCATGTCATATATATTGACCATGTCGATATTAAAACTGTGAAGTGTACTTCTGACGACCTTATCCATGCGTTCAAACTGTTTTTCGTCACTCAGTTGAATCTTGCCGAATTTCAATGCCACAGGAATGATAAACTGTAAAAAGACCTGATGGTTAAGATTTTCGATTAGAAGGCGGGCGTATTCTTCGCTTTTTTCTTTCTGCATGGTTTTCGCCCAGTGCGTGTTGAGCAAAGAAAAAACCAGGGTCCCAATAAATATTACAATCAGGCTTGTAAAGGTAAAGTATTTGACCAACCTAAAAGGCTTGACTTTTTCTTCTGCTAAGTAGCGGTTCATAGACAAGGTTAAAGTTTTAAATGTTTGATGCCGATATTTCAGATTAACGGTATCTCAATGCAAAAAAACATTAAAATAATACCGGTTTCGAATAAGGTTGACTAAACTGTATTTTTTCAATCATATAAGGAAATCGACCTTTAAAGTCAAGATAATGCTTTTTTCAAACCCACTTAAGCGATTCATCATTTTTAATAGAAACAATTCGGTTTGTGTATACATAAGTCGTAATAACAGAAACTTCCCTTGGCATTCATTCAGTCGCAAGGTACTTCAGCATGAATTTTTATGATATTATTTCATTGTAATTATTTTATCATTAGACATATAATACAATATATAGTATTTAAATTTAAGAAACCACAAAATGAAGTAATTAATTAAAATTTGCCTATAATTATGCATAAAAGTTCTTGAGATCGACAATAATATAAGGTAAACTATTAGATATTGTATTTGGTTCTTTTATTCAAAAGATATATTGGCCGGCACTTAATACTTTTATTTCAAAGGTTTTTGAATGAAAGATAACCGCTTAAAAAAAATACGGGAATCTTTGCTGATGAGCAAGACCGAACTTGCTAGAAAGGCCAGTGTATCTCCGATTACCATCGCACGTATAGAAAAAGGAATGCCGTGTCGACTTGAAACACAACGAAAAATTATTTTGGCCCTTGGTTTTAACCTTTCTGACAAAAAAAAGATTTTTGGTGATTAAGAAAATATTATGTTTTTTTTGAAAAAAAACAGACTTGTTGGCCTTGACATCGGATCCCGAACATTAAAGCTTGCTGAAATTATCGATTCAAAAGCTGGATCCACCCTTAAAAATTTCAATACCATCGACATTGAACCCGGCCTCATCGAAGAGGGGTCTGTTAGAGATCCTGAAGCTGTATCCGGGTATATCCGTGAACTCTTTAAATCCATCAAACTAAAAGATAAAAACGTCGCCATATCCATTGGAGGATATTCGGTAATTGTAAAAAAGATCAACGTCCAGACCATGACGGAAGATGAATTACACGAAACGATCCACTTTGAAGCGGAACAATATATCCCATTCGATATCAGTGAAGTTAACTTGGATTTCCAAATACTAGGAGAAAGCGAACACAATCCCAATCAGATGAACGTGCTTCTGGTTGCCGCCAAAAAAGAGATGATTAGTGAATATATCAATCTCATGAAAATGGCAAAACTTCACCCCCGCATAATAGATGTAGACGCTTTTGCTCTTCAAAACATTTTTACATTTAACTACTCAACGGAAGACGAAAATATCGCCCTGATCGATATCGGAGCCAGCAAAACATCGTTAAATATTATAAAAGATAATGTTTCTGAATTTATGCGTGATGTTTCACTTGGATGCGAACAAATTAATGACAAGATCGCGTCTACAGTCGGTTGTACAATTGAGGAATCAGAAGCGATCAAACTCGGCAAAGAATCCGATCTTATGTCTGCTGAAGATTTGAAAGAAATTGAGATATCCGTAGTAACGGATTGGTGTATTGAAATAAAACGCGCGCTTGATTTCTTCTACTCTACATATCCTGAAGAACAAATTAACAGGATTGTGCTCAGTGGTGGTGGCGCCAATATTAAAAAATTTCTTGAACTTCTAGCCGCCGAAACATCAGCAGACGTTGAAGTTATTAACCCATTCGAAAATTTTACTATTGACAGCAACCGTTTTGATTCAGCTTATCTTAAAAAGATCGCGCCACAAGCCGCGATCTGTATGGGACTTGCAACACGAAAAATGGGTGACAAATGATACGAATCAATCTGCTCCCTTATCGCGAATCGAGAAAAAAAGAGAGTATCCTCAGGCAGATTAACATATTTCTTGCGGTCTTCCTTATTGTGTTTTTGATCCTGATTTACTATAGTATATGGCTGGGGAACAGAATCGATGATCTCAATACAAAAATAAATAATACAAAACTAATGCTGACCCAGGCTGAAACGCAAGCGAAACAGGTTGATCATATCAAAAAGGAGCTCGAAAAATTAGGACAGAAAACAGAAGTGATCAAAAATATCGAAATGAATCGAAGGGCCCAGGTTATCCTTCTTGAAAACATGACAAAAATGGTGGCTGAAGGAACATTTACGTCGACTCCCGATATATCAGCCGAAAACGACAACAAACCCGTTAAAAGATTATGGCTTACCAATTTTGAGGCATCTGGCGAAATTGTAAACATCAATGGGATTGCATTGGACAATAAGACCATTGCCGATTTTATGAGTCGCCTGGAAGAATCAAATTTTTATAAAAACGTAAATTTAAAGACCATAAAACAACAAAAGATAGACAATTTAAATCTTAAACACTTTGAAATCGGATGTGTAAAATCTCCTTTAAAAACTCCGGAAAAGAAAAATGATGTCGGATCAAAGCCGAACCAAAAATAATGAAAAAAATCGACACCTCTAAAATAACAAGCTTGTTTTTCACAACCATCGATAAGATTGATAAACTGTCTAAGCTATACAAAATCTTATTGTGCCTGGGTCTCTTTGCGCTGCTTATCGGACCTTTTGTATATTTTTCCTTTCTTCCCAATATTAACAAAATCAAGGGGTTAAAAACAGAATATTCCTCGCTGGAAACTCGGCTTGCCACTGCAAAAGCCAAGGCAAATCAATTGAAATATTATCAGGATAAGCTAAAAAATGCAGAGATGGAATTTAAAATTGTTATGAAAAAGCTTCCTGAAAAAAAGGAAATACCGGGTTTATTGTCAAGTGTATCCCAATCCGGTCGTGACGCCGGTTTGGAATTCTTGCTGTTTCAGCCGGAACCCGAACAAAACAAAGATTTTTATGCTGAAATCCCTGTATCAATTAAAGTAACTGGGAATTATCATAATGTTGCTCTGTTTTTCGACAAAGTGGCAAGGTTATCCAGAATCGTAAATATAGATGACATTAAAATGACCTCGACAAAAGGCGATATGAGTTTAATGACTTCATGTAAGGCCGTTACTTATCGTTTTGTTGAAATGAAACCTGAAAACGTGTCATCATCAAAGAAAAAAACATCGAAACCTTAAATCATGGATAAACATTCTGTTTTTATAGGCTATATCGTTTGTGTTATCTGTTTCTTCCCTTTTTTATGGGGTTGTGAGAAACCATCTGAACCTCCTTTAAAATCAAAGCAGATTACGAAAAAAATCGTTGTTGAAAAAAAGGACCTTCAAAAAGCGACAGCGCCTGCTGATATATCAAACTCGAAACCAAAAGTGGTGGCTGAAAAATCCCAGACAGCCCCCAAAACCATCAGGCCGGAAATGACCGATTTCTATAACCCTGAAGGGAAGCTTGATCCATTTGAACCACTTTTCAAAAAAGAAACTGTTTCAGTCGCCGTTGGGAAGAAAAAGATCAAACGGCGTAAACCCCTCACCCCTCTGGAAAGAATAAACCTTAGCCAGCTAACCCTTGTGGGAATAATACAGGCTTCAAGTGGCAACAGAGCTTTGGTTCAGGAAACCACGGGTAAGGGATATGTCGTAAAAAAAGGAACTTATATTGGAACAAATTCGGGAAAAATTGTACAGATATTAAAGGACAGGATCATTATTGAAGAAGAAAGTGAAGATATTTATGGCAAAGTTTCTATCATAAAAAAACCACTTAAACTTCAGAAACCTCCTGGAGAATAGCATGAATCGTGAGATAAAAAAAACGTTGAAATTGAGAATACGAGCCTTTTTTTGGATAATTTTACTGCCCTTGTTTATCGGGTGTGCCTCGAATACCAAGGCAGTTAAAGAAACCGAAAAACTTGCCGTCGAAGCTTCTATCCCCAAGGCGATTACCCAAATAAGCGCCGTTGAAGATACCGAAACAAGCAACGTACGTGTTAGTGGAAATCAACTGCTGACCTATACATCCGTTAAACAAGCCTCTCCTCTTGGCGTCCTGCTTTATTTCCCCGAAACCAACGTTGACAATATCGATATGAACTATCGTCCAGAAAGTGATCTTGTTGCCTCAATTAAAACTTCTGAATTAACCGCTAAAGATCAAACAACCCGCATCGAAATACTATTAAAAGAAGATGTTTCTTATGAAGTCATCCGTGAAAATAATGACCTGATCGTATCATTCAAAAAACCAGCCATGGCTGCCCAGCCCTTTGAAAAATCGGAACAATCGAGTGTTGAAATGAAAGACAGTGCCCAAGGGCCAACCTCGGTTAACCAAAAGATATCCCCCATAAAAGCCGCTACGTCTCAAGCTTCAAAATCACAAGCCAATGAAAAAATGCCCGCCTGGATCAATCGAATCGATTTTTCAAGCGAAAAGGAAGGGAAATCGATTATTATTATTGGAACCACAATTCCAGCCAAATATGACTTAAAAAAGATCCATGAAAAAAAGCTGTTGCTTCACCTTTATTACTCAATGTTGCCGGATTATCGCAAGCGACCGTTAATTACCACACGTTTTGAAAGCGCCGTGGATCGCATCATACCGTTTCAGACATCTGCCATGAAAGACAAATCCGGATTTATTATCGAACTGCGCGAATCCGTGCCCTATTTTGTCGAGCAGACAGACAATCTTCTTTTCTTGCATTTTGAAGCATCTTCAGTCTCTCCCAAACCACTAGATAAAGACAAACTTCCTCCCTGGAAGAAAGTAATAACCCAGACGGTGACACAAACAGAACCCACAGAACTGGAAACGCCTGAAACCAAAATAATTAAAACTAAAACCGGAACATATACCGGCGAAAAAATAGCGCTCAACTTTTTTGAAACAGATATAAAAAACGTATTTCGCATTTTAATGGACGTCAGCGGAAAAAATTTCGCCATTGACAAAGATGTGTCCGGAAAGGTTACGTTATCGTTTGACAGTCCCGTGCCTTGGGATCAAGTTCTCGAATTGGTTTTGAAAATGAATCGTCTCGGGATGGTTCACGAAGGAAATATTGTTCGCATCGCCACCCTTAAAACATTAAAAGAGGAAGAAGAGGAGCGGCAGGACATGTTGGCCGCGGCACAAAAGGCCAAGGAACAGAAAAAAGCACTTGCACCATTGTTGACGGAATACATTCCCATCAGCTATGCAAATGCCAAAGATGATGTGCTGCCGCATATCGTGCCAACTAAAGAACGTGGCAGCGTCACTGTCGACGCCAGAAACAATCAAATTATCATTACGGACATCGCTGATAAAATAAAAAAAGCCAAAGAAATCGTAAAAAAAATCGATAAGGTCACTCCTCAGGTTATGATCGAAGCCAGGATTGTCGAAGCCACCGACACCTTTTCAAGAGAAATCGGAACGTCGTGGTCGATCTCCGGCACCAGAACAGATGGTAGCTTGGGAGGAACGCTGGGTTTCGATATGAGTGCTACCAATCCTCCGACGACCAGCCTTGGTGCCATCGGCATTCAATTTTCTAGACTGATCGGCAATACATTCCGCGTGGTGGATGCACGGCTGGCAGCCTCGGAGTCTGAAGGAACCGTTAAAATAATATCCGCACCCAAAATATTGACCCTTGACAATAAACCCGCTAAGATCAAACAGGGACTGGCTTATCCCTATAACAAGCTGGACGCCGATGGCAACACCACAACCGAATTTAAAGATATCGCCCTTGAACTGGAAGTCACCCCCCATATTACGCCGGACGAACGCGTCACAATGAAAATCGTCATAAAAAACAATGAAATCGGCGCCGTTATCAACAACCAAATATCATTCACCACCAAAGAGGCCTATACGGAACTGCTGGTAGATGACGGGGATACCATCGTTATTGGCGGAATTAGAAAAACAAGGAAAGATCTCGGGGAAGAAGGCCTTCCGTACTTAAGAAAAATGCCCGTTCTTGGCTGGCTCTTTAAAACAGAAAAGAATGAAGATACCCTCGAAGAGCTGTTGATATTTATCACACCCAGGGTCGTTCAGCTGGCACAAGTCAATGCTTTGGATTGATGAAACTGCGACATTTTTAATTGTTTTAATATCGCTTTATTCTCTGGACAGCCTTTTCCGCTTCCCTGGCCATAGCGCTGCCGGGAGCAAGTTCGATGACTTTATAATAGGCATCAAGGGCTTTTTCATAGTCGTATGATAAGACATAAACCTTTGCAAGGTCGTCATACAATAGAACAAAATTTGGATAACTCTTGACAGCTCTTTCAAGAATATCTACCGCCTCGTCAATCCTTCCCATGGCAATATACGTAAGGCCAAGACCACGTTGTGCATTAACAAACTTCGGTTCTACATCAAGGGCTTTAAGGTAGTATGTTTCAGAAAGGGTATAGTCCTTTTTGTTATAGTAAGCCCATCCCAAATTTGCCAGAGCCAAATGGGGTGTCGCATAGAGCATGTTTTCAGACACCTCTTTAAAATATTTTATGGCCGTATCCCATTCCTTTTTATCGAGATAAACTGTTCCTAAATTATTTTTTGCAGGCGCGTAATCAGGTTTAATTTCCAAGGCCTTTTTAAAATGTTTGGCCGCAAGATCCAGCCTCTTTTTGGCTTTATAGGTCAAACCAAGATCATTTTGAAGAAAGGGATCGTCTGGATAAAGTTCTTCAGATTTCAAAAATTCTCTTAATGCCGAAGTATAGTCCCCCTGTCTATAGTATTCTTCTCCAAGGTTCCTCAATGCCTCTCCTTGCTGTTTTTGCACTTTTATATTTGCTGTCGCGCACGAAACAACACAAAATGCCGTTAGCGTTAGCACCCATACAATCCAATCCAACCGATTTCTATTCATTTTTGTTACCCTGAATGTTAATCTTGATGATTCTTATATCCCTATCTGTTAAAAAACGAACGACCTGATGATGCAGCGGAGCGCGTGTTAGAAGCACACCGGATATACCGGCATGTTCCATTAAAAACCCCGGAATGGTCAGGCGGGTGTTATGATCAGAAGGCCTTTTGGCAGCCAGAAATGACGGATCTTTTATATATAAGACTTCCATCGCTTCAAGAAGTTTCTGTATGATATCATCCAAGCTGTCATTTTCCTTGACCTGTACGATAGAATATCCGCTTTTTTCGATGGCATGGATGGCATCGCCATAAAAATTTCCAAAGTCGATGTAAAATACATGGTTGCCACTAGCTGCGGCACGGTTTGAAGTCGCATTAATCTGAATGCCCGCATACTGAAATGAAATATTTTCATTGGGAGAATATTCATATCCCATGGCCATCAGTAAATTCTTCACAAAAGTCTCGGGATCAGGCGCGTCAATGATATCCGGATTCTTGTCTTCGATTTTGAAGCGGGACATATTTGATTTCTGCTCCTCAATACGTTTACCGATGAGGATCTCTTTGATGACAATATTATTTTGGTCCAGATAGCGAACCATTGACTGCGGTGTTTGCTCTGTTAAATCATCGATGATCGTTATACAAAGGTGGCGTAGAGGTTCACCTTTCTTGTGGGGTTTTTCAATAATCCATTTTCCCTGAACTTCAATTTCTACACCATGATCTGAAAATGACAAACGGCGTTTTATCATATTTCCTTCAAGGCTACCAAAAACGGTATCAAAAACTTTTTCCATGGAATCGTCTTGAGAAATGTTTACAACAATCACATCTTTCCAAAAAGATTTAATGATCTTAACATTAGAGTTTTGCGTTTCATCACCCGAGGTAAAAAAGACTCGTTTTCCATCTTCAAGCTTTAAAAAGGGGGTCTGTGAAAGATCGATTTTAACATCCTCTTGTCCGGGCCTGGGAAGGAAGTAGTCACCTTTATGAAAGAGTTTGGCATCCAACACCGAAGCAACTTTCGACAACGGAGAATCTGACGACGCCTGCCGGTTATTGACATCTGAAGACAACGATATTTTATCATCAAATGCCACGGAGCTTTCAGGACGGTCTCTTTCCGTGGTTTTTTGAACGACGCCATTGTCCATAGGGACCAGGGACGGTGACTGATTCTGAATCTTCGGATCAGGTAAGTAGATCATCTGCCCTGCATAAATGAGATTTAGGTTTTCAATCTGGGGGTTCATCAACCGAAACAGCTTTTCCCCTTTAAGATATGATGGCGTGCCATAATTTCCGTATCTTTGAGAAATCAAAATGGATACACAATCTCCTTTTTTGACGCGATAGTCTGTTGAATTTGTTGTTGCATCGTCTGGCAAGGTGGCCTTGGTTAAATATGGAATTGTAACGACGCCCGAAGCTTGTTCGGGCAACTCATCTGGCTTGATTTTTTTTAGTGGAATAACAATATGCTGTCCGGGACGAATCCGGTCTAAATCATGGATGTGAGGATTTAATCGTTTGAATATTCGTAAAAATTCCGGAAAATCCCTGTTTGAAATTTCTCCTTTTTCCCTAAAGAGTTTGAATACCCAATCATCTTTTTTAACAACATATGGATCACATAATATGTTCCAGCCTCTATCATACCGAATAACGTAACTTTTGTAAAAAAAAGCAGCATGAACACGGGTCAAGGGAATCAGACACATTAAAGTGATGATTACAAAATATATGTATACAAAACGAGTTCCTTTTATTTTCATTCTTTAGGAACCTTTTTGAGACTCAAATGTTTTGCAATCTCTTTTGATGTTTGTTCCACAAACCGATGGAAATCATCGCCTTGTAATGGTTTTCCTGGGGCAGGGACTCGTGCCAAGCTTTCTGGATGGATATAAACGGGTGCATTGATGAGTTCAGGATTTGAAGATATTTTAAACTCTGACGGAAAGCTTTGTTCAAAATATTTTTCCTGAAAACCCGAAAATTTCATGGCGTGTGCTGTTGAATCGACGATAGCAATATACGGGGAAAAGGGCATAGGAAAATCTTCATTGCTCGCGCTTATAACCCGTGATCTTCAGTG
>Ga0209536_100016771_pt1 | contig 10404 bp, 7 predicted proteins | sample DeeMarSeWOR28_12_FD_187461 | JGI IMG/M metagenome (GOLD analysis project Ga0209536, IMG submission 187461) | Marine sediment microbial communities from White Oak River estuary, North Carolina - WOR-2-8_12 (SPAdes) (version 2) | ecosystem: Environmental > Aquatic > Marine > Intertidal zone >... | reverse complement strand
TCAGTATGAAAACAAATCGATTTCTCTTACAGTCAGTATCGGTGTTGCTGGCAAACAAAATAAAGGTGAAGAAACTCTTGAAATCTTGATTTCAAAAGCAGACCAATCCTTGTACAAAGCCAAGCGGGAGGGAAGAAATCAAGTCGTTTGTTATCAAGAGAAAAGTGAAGACCTGTCCTCGTAAGCCAGGCGCGCCTGTTCCTGGGCAACTGGTCCGACTACGAAGCCGACTACAAGGAATGCTACGGCAAATCTGCCGAGGTGCCGCAAAGGATCAAGTACAGAACATTGAAACGGTAATGATTAATCTTGCGAAGGCTCAGCCCTTACAGAGTGCTACGCAAAGCCTTCGCACGATTCTTTTTCGGGGAAAAAATCCAAACCTGAATACTCGCGGTAAAATGTTCATTAGAAAAATGTTTTTTCTGATGAGGTAAGTCATGAGACGTTTCATAAAAAAGTCGCCAAGTTTCCACCCGATGGAAGTCTATGGTGACCCAAAAAGTATTGAAAGAATAGCTTATTGGTTCATCGCCTTGATCTTCCTGGGTTTGATTATCGGTGCGGTGGTGGTTTTTACAGCCAATACGCCCGGGACTAAGTTTGCGTTGACAGCTATAGGCCTTAGTCTGCCTCCAATACTGGCGTCGCTGTATTTTGTGCGTAGACAAAATTTCGAGTGGGCAGCTGTGATGTTAGCACTAATTTTGATGGCGCTCACCACCGTATTGGCAACCAACAGTCTGGGAATTCATCACATCACCACCATGGTCTACCCTGCTATTCTAATTATTGCCAGTTTGGTCATGCGGAAACGGCTCATGGTCGCTTTGACTGTCCTGACGATTGGTTGTGCGGCCTGGCTGGTTTTTGGAGAATTATCTGGCGCATACACACCGACCACCCTGGTTCGTAGTGTGCCGGGGGATTTCTTCACAGTCTCCCTGATCGTTATTGTGACGGCAGTGATGGTGCGTTTCGTTACAGAATCTCTGTTCCGTGCTAACAGGCGCTTGCAGGAAGAACTCAGGGAGCGAAAACTGGCTGACGACAAAATTCAACAACATGCTGCCCGCGCTGAAGCCCTGGCTTCCTTATCCAACTTGCTTACGCAGGCCACGCAGGATTACTCATTGGTCCTGGATACAGTTGTCCGTCGCTGTGCGGAGTTGATCGGTGATGGCGCCAGTGTTTTTTTGTATTCCCCTGACAGCGAAATCCTGCAACTGGCCGCAGTTTACAACCCGGATTCCACGGCTATTGAAATTTTCAATAAGGAATTTGACGCGCGTCCCATCCGCGTGGATGAGGGCTCATATGCCCGGGTGATTCAAGAACAGAAGCCCGTGCTGATTGAATCTGTTCCGTTAGAGAGTCTGGTCAATGATCCTGAGTATGCACGTCGTGAGTATATGCGGCAATTGCCGTTATACAGCTTAATGCTAGCGCCGCTGAGAGTGCAGGGCCAGTTGCTTGGCATCATTGGCATGGGGCGGCACGCTCCCGGGAAAAATTACACACCCAGTGACCTGACCTTCTTGCAGGATATCGCTGACCGTTCTGCGCTCGCCATGCTCAATGCAAAAATATATAAAGAACTTGCGCAAGAACTCATCGAACGGAAACTAGCCGAGCAGGCGCTCAGTTTTTCGGAGAAAAAATTCTCCGGAGCTTTTCATTCCTCGCCAGTGATGATGACGCTGGAAGACGAAGATCATCGATTTGTGGATGCAAACCAGGCCTTCTGCGATGCCATCGGTTACAGCCGCGAGGAGGTGCTTGGCCGCACTGCCTCGGACCTGAACATGTGGGTTACAGCTGAAGACGCTGAAATGTTTCGAAAACTAGCACAGGAACAAAAAGGGTTGAAAAACATAGAAATTCGATTCCGTCGTAAATCTGGGGAGATCGGCGTGGTTCTCACATCCAGCGATAAGTTCGAAGCAAACGAGACAATCTATGAATTGTCCTCTGGCCTGGATATCACCGAGCGCAAGCAGATGGAGGATAGGTTATTCGAGGAAAAGGAACTGGCACAAGTAACCCTGCACTCGATCGGGGATGCGGTTATCACTACAGACATCAACGCGCGAATCAATTACCTCAATCCAATTGCAGAAAACCTGACGGGCTGGAAGGTGGATGAAGCCGTTGGGCGCAATCTGATTGAAGTTTTTCATGTGATCAATGAAAAGAGCAGAAAGCCTGTGAATAACCCGGTGGCGCGCTGCCTGCGAGAAGGCCGTGTTGTAGGAATAGCTAATCATTCCATCCTGATCAGCCGTGATGGGCGTGAATACTCCATCAATGATTCTGCCGCTCCAATACGTAATCGCAAAGGGGAGATTATTGGCACCGTGCTGGTGTTCCACGATATCAGTGAGGAAAGGCGCTTATCTCTACAGGTCGCTCACGATGCCATGCATGACAGTTTGACCGGTCTCATCAATCGCAGTGAGTTTGAGAGGCGGTTGGAACGGGCTCTGGCAGGCACAAAAGAGCGGAATATATCCCATGTTCTCTGTTACCTCGACCTGGATCAATTCAAGATCGTTAACGATACGGCTGGGCACGGAGCAGGAGATGAAATGCTGAAACAGTTGGCCAGACTATTGGGTGGCTTATTCCGCCAACGCGATACGCTGGCACGACTGGGGGGAGATGAATTTGGTCTGTTACTTGAAAACTGTCAACTGGACCACGCAATGGTAATTTGCGACGAGATCCTTTCCGAGATAAACAACTTTTCATTTATATGGGAAGACCATAACTTTCATGTTGGAGCGAGTATCGGTATTGTTCCGGTCACGGAAGAGAAGGAGAATGTCGGCCAGTTGCTAACTCAGGCGGATATCGCCTGTTACTCTGCCAAGGACCTCGGCAGAAACCGGGTTTGTGTTTATCAGGCAGAGGACAGTGAAACTGTCCAACGACATAGCGCGATTCTTCAGGCTGCCCGCATGAAGGACGCAATCGTTCACGATCAATTCTTGCTTTATTGCCAGCCGATTGTGCTATTGGCTAACGAGCGCCATGGTTTTTACAACTACGAGGTGTTACTTCGAATGGTAAATGATGAGAATGACCTGGTATTGCCCAGCGTTTTCATCCCGCCGGCGGAACGTTATGGTTTGATGCCTGCTATTGACCGTTGGGTGATTCGGCAGACCTTTTCATCCATGTCCATGTATGATGTTGATAAGGTGCAAATTGCCATTAATCTCTCGGGAAATTCACTGGACGATGACAGCCTTTTGGAATATGTGTTGAAACAGTTGCAAGAATTTTCCATTCCCCCCGATCAAATTTGTTTCGAAATTACTGAGACCGCTGCGATCCATCACCTGAGCAAAGCGGAAAAGTTTATTCGAGAGTTCCGGGAGCGGGGCGGCAAAATATCCCTTGATGATTTCGGAAGCGGATTCTCATCTTTCCGTTATTTACAATCCCTCCCAGTCGACTATATAAAAATAGATGGAGCCTTTGTCAGCAACATGCTGGCCAACCCGGGCGACCAGGCCATGGTGGAAGCGATCACGAATGTGGCACACACGCTAGGTATTCATGTTATTGCGGAACACGTAACCGACCAGGAAACCGTGAACTGCTTGCGGGAAATCGGCGTGGAGGGTGTCCAGGGTTTTGGCATCGGTTCCCCAACACCTGTGGAGGTTGCGTGGAAAAGGAAATGAAATCAGCCATGCCAGAAAACACTCCCGATCAAAACCTGACAATTGTTATCCCCGTTTACAACGAGGCCCAATCTCTGTCAGTATTCCTGCCAGATTTGATAAAAGCCTGTGAAGCAAATAACTGGCGCTTGATCTTTGTCAACGATGGCTCACAAGATAAATCTGCCCAGATATTATCTGAAATTGGGCAAAAAGATTTTGTGCAGGTATTTCATCACAAACTTAACCGCGGATACGGTGGGGCATTAAAGACAGGCATCGCAAACGTGGTCACTCCCTATACCATCACCATGGACGGGGACGGGCAACATCGTCTTGAAGATGTGGAAGCGATCTATCTGTTTTCCACAAAAAACGATGCAGATATGGTCATCGGTACTCGCACGCGAACAAAAAAATCGAACTTGTATCGCGAGATTGGCAAATGGCTGATTCGAACCTTCACCAGGTTACTTGTCCCCCTGCCGATAAAAGATTTGAATTCAGGTTTTAAGCTGTTTGATACAGGCTTAGTGCAACAATATATCTCCCTTTGCCCCGATTCGATGGCTTTTAGTGATGTCATCACCCTACTGTTTCTCAATCAACGCCATCTGGTGTTGGAATATCCAATTGAAGTGCATTCTCGAGTTGCTGGAGAAAGCACAATCAGCACACGAACTGCTTTTGAAACAATCGTTGAAATTCTAGGGCTTCTCATGTTGGTCAACCCCTTGCGAATCTTTTTACCGCTGTCATTTATCAGTGTGCTTGTAGGTGTTGCCTGGGGGATTCCAATTGTTTGGATGGGGCGCGGTGTTAGTGTAGGCGCAATGTTGGCAATCGTTGTAGGAGTGTTTTTCTTTATATTGGGATTGATTGCAGGCCAACTATCCGCTATTCGCATGCACTTATCTAAACTAAAAAAGAACAAAAACTAACGGTTACTACGGGGCAGGTTGTTGACGCAGTTTGTCAAATCCTGCGACACACCCGGTTTGGAAGAGAATGTCATTCCCAATGGGAGTTCCGTTCTCGTACAATTTCCCATCAGGATATTCAGGGCGTAGTGAATAAGCGATTCGTGGGCCGATAGCACCTGTTTCAACTGAACGTATCGAAAGAATATACAGATTGCCATCTGAATCCCATTCGGGTGGGAAGGTCAGCGTGAACCAGCTTTTCCGGGGCAACTCCCCATTATGTGGACTTATCCGCATCACTTCCGCCCCCTGAGTTGCATCCCTTAAAACGAATTCAGTTATCTCGTCAGGATTAGATGTGCTCCCGTCCACCCAAATCCGCAACTCGGTCATGCCATCGCACTCAGCGACGATTTCTTGCTCAAGGGCGAAGTCACTTGAAACAGGCTCTGAATACAAATCATCGGGTGCCCAATTCTTATAATTTGGTTGATAACAAAGCCCGGGCAAATAAAACTGTGGGCCGCAAGTCACATGATAGGAAAGATACATTCCTGCTAAATACGCGGTCAGGCTCATGACAGACAAAAGAACAGGCCAATAAGCTCGAATATTCAGTTGCCTTAAATTTACAAGGGCAGATATTGCTAAGACCGCTAACGGCATTGCAGGCGCAAAGTATCTTCCTTGTACACCTAGCACAAGGTCGTAACCAACCGGGGTGAAGGTTACATACAAGGATGCAAGAGTAGCCAAGTATGTGGCAGCGAAAGTAAACCCTAAACCAATAACTGTTCTCTTTCTATCTTCAACGTCGTTTTCCTGTACAAACAAAGCAACTAAGATACCCGCCCAGAAAAAATAATACGTCCAGGCTGGAACAGGCCAATAGTTGTAACCATAAATAGCAACGGATGATTGCAAAAAGGAATTCCCATTTGCCCAAATTGTGTCTGCCAGCGCGGAAATAAACTTAAGTGGGTTCGAAAGAATAAAATGAATTTGCCCCGCCGGGTCAGCTCCCTCAATCGCCGTATGATACCTGGAATAAGCGAGTACATTCCAACCCAGCACTTCCAGTGCGATAAGACCCACTACAGTCGCAATCAGCCCTAGATATCCATATCTGATTTTGAATTTCGATGGCGGGATCAGGATAAACGGCAGCAAGGCTATGGGGAGGTTATTTACTTTTCCAAAAAACAGGGCCGTAAATAAAAAAGTTAGAGCAAACCATTCTCTCCAACTTATCTCATCGCGTTGCGCAATGGCAAGAGTTCCCCCAACAAATAAGAACGCAATCCCATTGGAGATAGGGTCAGCGCTGATGGTTGCGGCCTGGAGAATTGCTGTAGGAGCAGTAGCCAGAACAGCAAGTGCCCATTTCCCAAACGGAGCTAACCGGACAGCTCCCAATACGAGCAACATGTAGGTTATTAACCCGCTCAAACGGATTGCGTAATAGACCGTCAGTGCAGACCATTGCCATCTATGTCCAAGATAACGCATGACCAAAGCCTGAGGAAGTAATAATGGCGGTGAATAAACGGATCGAGTTTCCACCCCTGAATAGATGTAATCTTGTGAATCTAAGGCAAAATCCTTATAAGGCTTATAGAACCCCGGTTCAATAGGCCGAACAATGGGCTGCCTTCTATAAGAGAGATTCCAGTATATAGCAGGGAAAGGCATTTTGCTGCCCAGTTTTTCATTGGGAACAAATGTGAACGAGGACATCTCCCAAACACGCATAAGATGGGTCTCTTCATCATAACCACCACTAACAGGAAGCAAGAAACAGGCTGAAATTCCGAAAACTAGCAAAACGATGAGAACGTATATTTCGCTGGAATGGTATTTTTTATTATCTAAAAGCGTACTCTGTACTATGGACTTCAATTTTTCGATCTCCAGAATATTCTTTATCGTTTGCGGAGGAAATTGTACCTTATTCAGTTTTCCAATTTATAAAAACCAACAACGGATTTTAGATTTCATAACAACACTATTGATATGATAGACAAAACCAACTTGGATACAATATAAGCGTCCAAAATCAGCAAGAACAAGGTGTCTGTCTGCCCTAAATGACAAGAAAGGATGGGATATGGCATTCCTAAAAAATCTATTCGGTGGTTCTTCAAAGAAACGTTCATCAGGTGAAGAAGGACCTGGTTCACAGAAACAGCAGAAACAACGCTATGATGCTGCGATGGAGTTTTTAGAGCTTTTCCAGGAAAAAACACCGCTCCTGAATGGAAGGCCTCATGCCGGGACTGTTATGTCAATCCCGGCACGGTGGGCCGGGACAAGCCTGTTCCGGGTGATCAATAAAAAAGAAGTCGACCCTGGCGTTGTCGTTCTCTCGGAAGAAGTAAATACGGCTTATCCCCAACTGCTGAACCTGTTTGCATACTACTGCAAGCAAAGTGGCATCGACGTGATGGCGAAGCCCCTGGTAACGGAATTTCCAGAAGAGGATAAGCCGCTCATGGATCTCGCTCAGATCCAGGAAGCTTATCAGGTTGAATATAACGAGATCATGAAGAAGCACGGGTTGGATTACCTGGAGGGCGCGCGGGCTGGCATAATCATCTGCTCGATGGTTTTCAACTATCATTGTGTTTCGAACAAAGATATCGACCCTTACATCGCCACCGGGATTGTGGCAATGGGGGTGGTCGAAGGGGCGAAAACCAGCCCTGTGCCTTTAGGTGCTAGAGCCGCATCAGGCGGTGACTCGAATGTGGATCAGGCTGCCGGGCTAATCAAGACCATTGCTGAATCATCCATCAGCGGTTCAGGTACCAGGCTTGTTTTAGGGGAGCAGGATGCAGCTGTGCAAGATGCGCTGGACAACGGCGGGAAGTTCATCCTGGTTCATCCGGAAGTGGCAAGCCAACTTAAAAATGCAAACGTTGCTCTCTTCCTGATTTACGAAACTGCCCTGATGCTCGAGTTGCAGAATAAAATCGACCAGGTTGATTTTGTAGGCATAAATGTGGATAAGACTTTACAGGAATGGAGTGGCAAGTCGAGTAAGTATACCCCTGTCCATGTCAGGTTGATGTTGTGGTTGCAGGAGAACGCAGATGGGTATGGATATTGGCAGAGTGGTAATAGTTGGAAGTTGAAATAACCCAGTAAATACTTCCTGTATAACGGCCCCGCCCCGATTTTGTCGGGGCGGTTTGCTGAACAGAAGGAGGGAATGTCAATTTACTACTCATCCTTTTTCGTTCGACTTGTTTTTCCCTTTGAAGCGGGTACAGGCTCCGGTTCTGTTTCAGATGCTAAGGCCTCCGCAGCGCCATCCTTTTTCCCCTTCATATATGCGAAATACCAAACTGCCACCAATACAACCAATGGGAATATCAAACGCAGCAGGCCACCAAAGAACATGAACGGCCAGGGGAAGAAGCCATAACCACCGAATCCGCGCCCGCCAAAGGTGCGATAGCCATACATGGGCATATGCTGGTTGAAGCGACCCATCGGGCTACGGAAGTGATCATAACCAAAGTCTGGCACGCGTTTGCCATCACGTTCAAAGCCTTTGTCCATTGGGTTTCGGAAGCTCTCAAACCCTTCTACACGGACAGTGCGGGGTACAAAGAAGCCACGAACAGCAAAACCCACAGCCGCTACAACTACCAATACAATCACGAATCCAAGGATCCATTTCCAAATAGTTTTCATGGTGACACTCCTTTCTACAGTGTGATGATAGCATCAAACCGCAAAAAAGTTGTGAAGAAATTTTGTAGATTTGCCAACTAAAAACAGGGCAGAGTTTGCTCTGTCCTGTTTCCAAATTTCAACTGGCTCAGTTATTCGACCACGAAGAAGAAGTTATCTGGCACATGGAAGGAGAATCCAATGTAGGTGATTAGGGCCGTCAAAAATGCCAGGACGATCATCCCTTTGGTCGCGCCACGCAGCGGCATATTATCGAAGGTCTCTTCCAGTCGGATGCTGAAGTATAAGCCCAGGAGGGTGTTGATGATAGCCCAGATAATGTCATATACGCGCGGCAACTCTACGCCGACAGCCTCGACCGCATAGTAAATAATGATCATCATCCACGGGACAGCCGCCAGAATGAGCATGCGTGAGTAGAAGAACGATGAGCCTAGTGTGCCCTTGTTGCGTTGGATGAAGTAATCAATGATGCTCACTACGAGATAAGCATAGAAGAGCATCTTCATGTGGGGATAAACCCCGCCGATGCCTTCCCCTAAAATCCAACCAATGACGCTGCCGCCGGCTAAATCATAGAATTCATGGAAGAACAGATAGAAGATGAAACCAAGGATAAATTTCCACCAGGAGAATTTCACTGCGCACCTCGCACATCAAAGTTGCCCAATCATAGCATACAATCGGCGTTAATTCATTTTGGGGTCCAGACTTGATAAATAGCCAGGTTTCCTTCTTTGCCATCTGAGTAGAATGTTTCGACAATTTTGAAGCCGCTGGACTCAGCCAAGGCAGCCAACTCCGTCTCGCTGAATTGATGCACATAACGCAGACCCGTGCCGCCTGAGCGCCAGTCGAGCAGGTAGTCGTTCTTGTCTACATCGGATTCCGTTAAACCGGCCTCGCTCCATTTCTGGACCCGCATCCTGAGTCTCTGACTGTTGAGGAATTGCCAGTTCGAGTGGATGAAGCGGCCGCCTTCGGCCAGTAACGTACGGATTGTTTTCAGGATATCTAATCTCAAGTTATGGCTGGGGATATGGTGTAGAACGGCAAATGCAGTTATCAGTGACCAGTGATCAGTAACTGATGACCGAATACTGTCTACTGATAACTGAGTAAGGTCCGCTTCCCGAAACTCCGCCGAGAAACCTTCGGGCACTGAATCGGCATCCGCGAGCAGGGGCAGGCTGAAGTCCAGGCCAAGATACGCGCCGCGATGATCGTTTCGGGCCAGTGCCCGTGCCAGTTCGCCGTTTCCACAGCCCAGGTCAAGAATCGTCTCGTCCCCATTCAGTAAATCGATGATGCGCCGCACACCGGGCTGGATGCGTCCACGCGTAGCGGAAAAGGGCTCGCCAAAGTCGGTGTAGAACTGGCGGTTGAGTTCGATCAGGCGCTGGGCGATGTTTGCTTTCACGCGCCTATTATATGATACCCGTGGGGGTATTCAGGTTATAAAATGCCCCCGCGCGGGGTATAATCTTCGTCCTTACGAGGAATAAACGTGTCGAAGAAGCAGAACTGGCAGAAAAACCATACCCTGACCCCTGAGAAACTGGCCATTGCCCGCGAAGTGCTGACGGAAATCCGTCAGGGCGCGCGCGTGATGGACAGCGTGCGCAGGCATCCTGTTCCAGGTGGCGGATTCCTGGGCAAACATGTGCTGGTGGCTGCCTACAACCAGATGGTGGAGGGGGGCGAGATGCAGGCCGATCCGCGCTTCTTAGAGAAGATTCGCCTGAAGCCGGTGCGCACGCTTTCGGGTGTGACCACCGTCACGGTGCTGACCAAGCCCTATCCCTGCCCGGGCAAGTGTATTTTCTGCCCGACCGATGTGCGTATGCCCAAGTCTTACCTGCCGGATGAACCCGGTGCGATGCGCGGGCTGGAGCATGAGTTCGACCCGTATGATCAGGTGCGTTCGCGCCTGGAGCAACTGGAAGCAGTCGGGCATCCGACCGATAAGGTCGAGTTGCTGATCCTCGGTGGGACGTGGTCATCCTACCGGCGGGATTACCAGGAGTGGTTTGTGAAGAGATGTTTCGATGCGATGAATAAAGCCCTCACCCCATCCCCTCTCCCTCAGGGAGAGGGGCAAGGGGTGAGGG
>Ga0209536_100016770_pt1 | contig 10405 bp, 20 predicted proteins | sample DeeMarSeWOR28_12_FD_187461 | JGI IMG/M metagenome (GOLD analysis project Ga0209536, IMG submission 187461) | Marine sediment microbial communities from White Oak River estuary, North Carolina - WOR-2-8_12 (SPAdes) (version 2) | ecosystem: Environmental > Aquatic > Marine > Intertidal zone >... | reverse complement strand
CATCACTATTTTGTGATGGATAAGTTGATGCACTAAAAGATGTTACCTGTTCACCATTAACATATAATTTTACTCTATCAGAACTTGTGGCTTGAGTTGTATCTATTGATACAACAAAGTGATACCACGCAGAAACATCTCGATATACAGCGGTTGTTACTAGATAAACTGTTTCGGTTCCCGATGAATTTCTAGAATAAACTTGTAATGCATCGCTTTGAAATTGAATTTGACCATAATCATTTCCACCAACATAATTATTCCAAATAGTTTGATAAGTTAAAAAACCTACTTTTTTCATCCAAAAACTGTAGGTCATTGTTTTTCTGCTTGTCGGGGTACTTAATGTTCTTTGTAGATACGCAGTATCAGCGGCCTCAAACCGCAGAGAGCGTGAGATTTGGTATCCCGAAGTAGGCCACACACCCTGACCTTGATAATCAGCCTGTTGATCTAACGTCCAGACGCCTTTAGCCGAACTGGAATTAACCGTCGGCTCATCAAGGGTTATAAACCCACCAGGGTAGCGGTTGCTCATCAGTTAATCCTTACGAAATCTCTTCCCAGCTCGCAGTAACAACCAAGTCACCGCCCGTACCCGCCGTGGCACCAATCGACTGGTCTTCAAGCAGGTAAAACGAAGTGCTTTTATCCACCACAATCAGCGACGCATCCGCAGGGACAGCAATCGTAGAAGCCAGAGCATAAGACGTACCGCCAAGATCATCTTCGCTGTAAACATTGATTGAAATATCCGCAGCCGAAGCGCCATCGACGTTAGCCACAACAATGGCGTTGATCTTATAAACCTTACCGCTTCCAGCCGCATTATTCACAATCGAAGTTGCGCTGGTCGTCGATAAATCTGTTGAGGAAGTATTGCCATAAATCGTGGCAACGTTAACGATATTTGGGTTTGCCATTTCTTACTCCTTATCCGAAGACTATTGCCATGGCAATGGCTTTGCCTGTTGAAATACCACTGTTGGTGACAAAAGATAAATTACCCGCACCATCTGTTTGAAGAATCTGCCCGGTTGATCCGTCTGCGTCAGGCAGAACAAATGTCGTTGAGGTTGCTACAGATGCCGGAGCCTGGAGACCAATGTAGTTCGTCCCGTTGTCCGTATCTTCGTAGAGCTTTAGGTCTGCCGCAGCAGCCGCTGTGCCCGAAACGTTGACAGAGCCCGTAAAGCTTGCAGCACCCGCATCATCAAGCGTTGCACCCGTGGAGTTCTGGATAATCTTGCCTGTTGTGCTGTCAAACCTGGCAAAAGCATTGTCAGTCGAGGACCCCGGCCCGGTAACGTCTCCGTTACCCGTTCCAATCGCCGTACCACCGACCGTGGCTCCAGAAGGAAGGTTTGTAACCGTGTTAACGACATTCGTGCCGTCAACGTACAAAGACATTGTTGCCCCGTTGGGAACCGTGACACCCGTTCCTGCCGAGGTTTTAACAACAATGCTCTGACTTCCGGTTGTAGCGTTAATCACTACATACGGCTTCTCAATCGTCGGGACAACCAGGTTTCTGGTTGCCGTTAAAGAGCCCGTTGAAGTGACATTAAGTACGAAATTACGAGCGACCTGGGTAGTATTAGCATCGGTCAGGCTGATCGTAAGGTCAGCGTCCGACGTAAAATTAGGGTTCCCGTAACCGACAATCGCTTCTTCAAGCGCCGTCCCAAGGTTAGTGTTGGTTGTTACGCCCCAAGTACCCGACTGTTCGCCTGTTGCGATCAGCTCGATTTTTAGGTTGCTTGAATATGTGCTTGCCATTTTTTAACTCCTACGCAGCCATCCGAGTCCAGGTTGTTTCTTGGGTGTCATCCACAGCGGTCCATTCCGTCGAACCCGTTGATATTACTTCCCAAGTTGTCGTCTGATCGTCGTCCACCTGCGTCCATATTAATAGGTTAATCGTTCCAACCTGCCCCGTTCCGGCCACTCCGACCGGGATCACTGTATCGTTGATTTTAACTGATACATTGCCAACACGACAGATACTTGTTACACCCGTTGGAACAACAACCCGGCTAAATCTCAGTGCTACCGTGCCTATTCCAACTGTTGCTTCAACGCCTGTTACCGTAATGGATCTGTCGTAAGACGGGACTGCGGTTCCAACCGCTCCAACACCTTCAACGCCCGTCGCAGCTATTGAGCTGTCAATTTGTAGTGAGACGGTCCCCACCGCGCCCGTAGCGTCCACCCCTGTAACCGTGAACGACACCAGCGGAATCACATCGCCAATTGCACCTGTACCCTCAACCCCTGTCGGTGTCTTCAGAACAAAAGGTGTGATATTGCTCACACTTCCTGTCGCCGCGACACCGGTTGGTACAACCGCCGCAACCAGCGTTACATCCCCTACAGAACCTGTTGCCCCAACTCCCGTTACCTGAACACTGTCGGCAACCGAAATCGCAACCGTTCCTACTGCACCGGTGCCCTGTACCCCGTTTGGTATGGAAATATCGTCAACAAAGACAATAAAACCACCAATCAGGTTCGTACCCGAAACACCGGTGGGTACTACTGTTACTGCATAATCAGGGGCACCAACAGCCCCTGTACCGCCAACCCCCGTTACATTGACAAGGGTGACTTCCTCATTCCAAGCGCCCGAACCCCAAGTCTCTCGGCCCCAGCCGACATTCTCAAAGTCCTCGCCCCAGCCGCCAAGACCGTATGGTGGTTCACCCCAGCCAACGTAAGTGACAGCCACATTTGATTCCTATCCGTTAAGCAATACGAATAATTGCGGTTGCCGCAGCCGCCGCAGGGAATTGGATCTGGAAAGTACCGGAACTGACCTGCTGGTCACCGCCAAAACTAAGGACAGCAACCGCTTCATCAGAAGCCGAATCGTTATAAATCAGACCACCACAGGTCGTAAACGTCGCAGAAGTCCAGCTCGTATCCGCAAAGTCACAAACCGCCGTGGTGCTATCTGCTACAGGTGTCACGGAAGAAAGCGTGTTTCCACCCGTGGTGTAGCCACTGCCATTGGGCAGCTCGTCGCTGTTACCCGTAACGTCGGAGTAATTGGTCGTTGTAGCATTATAAGTGCCTGTTCCCGCAGCCGTAGCTTTAAGAAGAGCAAGTTTGAACGTGCTGCCACCAGGATTGCTGAAGTTGTGAGTAGCTTTAAGAACTTCAACCTTAAAACTTGTCGGCATTGCCGTCGTAATAGAAATTGCCATTTTAAATCTCCAAAAGTTTTATGAGTTCAGGATGCCCTGCCTCGCGTAACCGATTCGCCAACGTGGTGTTGTGCGACGCAATAACTTCCTTAAAATAGGCCACTAAAAGAACGCGAATCCTGTCTTTATAGGCCTGCGCTTGTTCTCGGACAAGCGGATGAGAGTCCGTACCTACGTAAATAATCTTATCAACCGCTGATTCCGCAATCTCTTCCGGCGTAAAACCCCTGTTATCCACAGACCGGATGGTAAAATTACCCAGAAGAACGCCACCTTCTACGCTCATGGCCCTGGAGACTCCGATTTCATCTTAACCCTAATCATGCCATCCCTGTACTCATCACGTCTACGTCGGCCTGTCTGCTCAACACCCAGACCTTGGATGGCTGTTTTATAACTATTTTCAAAATACTGGAGCATTTCCAACGGACCCTTGGTGTAGCTGTAAGCCTGAATCAAGCAAGCATAAAGAAGCGCTTCTGGCGCATTCGTGCTAATCCAAGTGGTCGTATTGGTGGACGAAAGCTGGGCCGGACGGAGAATGTAGCCGAGCTGAACAGAATAGTTGCTGTCTGGCGTAGGTGCCAAAGCAAAGGTATTTTGGTCCCAGACAGAGTAGTACTTTGGCACACCTTCGTCAGTGTAATCCGGCCAGTACTCACGCATGAAAGAGTTGTCACGGAAATCAAGGAATTGACGATCTCCATCTACAACAATCATCAAATATCGGTGCGTCAGAATGTCGCTGGGCGCTGTAAGGAAGCGATTTCCCGATTCAAGGGTCGCTGTCGCTTCTTCTTTAAAAACATCCAGGTCAATATCCCGTAAAATACGGTTTTCGGCCATCGTAATAAAGGTATTGATGACCGAACTGGAGAAGACATTACTGTCTACTTCCGTGTAATTCCTGATGTTGGTAACAAGTTCATCGTAGGTCATGATATGGATATAGTGACAGTGCCAACACTGCCGACTCCTTCGACTGGTCGTTGTTCTGGGTATGGCTGCATGCCAATACTACTAAACGCTGCATTTCCTGGCAGACCTACAAAAACCGTTGTAGGCTCTATTCTATCAGGACGCGGGTCTCTTAGGGCAATAGCATCGCCACGGTATTTAAGCGGCTCAAGCTGGGGTTCCTTGGGCTCGTAATCTTCCGGGCAGACCATGAACCCACGCCAGTTCTTCTTGAGAGTCTGGTATGGGTATCTTTGGCCGCAATAGTCACACAGGCCAAAGGAATTCTTGCCCGTCGCAAAGGCCAAGTTAAACCCCCAGTTCTGGGACAAAGGATACGCTTGCCGTATCCCGATCTTCTAAAGCAGCCCGTTGGAAGTCTTCTTCGTAAAACGCTTTAAGCGCTGTTACGCGCTCAGGTGCAAATTTGAGTGCCAGGTAATAGGCTAAGCCGGACACCAGGCAAGGCAAGAAGCGGAAGTTTACGTCCGCCGTGTTTGTGTAAGCTCCCGCGTCCTGTATCCGTCGAATTCGGTAATAAACAAGCGTGTAAGCTTGGTCAGCCGCAGGGTATAAAAATACTTTAAAGGTATTTGCTCGTTGAACGTAATATTGGGCTGGTCTGGCTTGAGTACTTTTGTCTGGAACATTTAGATACTCTTCCCTACTAATTCGTTCAATCGTAATGTCCTGGTTTGTACCGCTGGATGAGTCCCGAATAACAGCAGAAAGCACATTAACCGTGTCAGAATCGAGCGTAACGTCAGCGGTTCCTTGCGTTAAAGACGCTGTTTTCTGCTCGATTGTCCAAAGATTAAGGCCTCGATTAGCCCAATCCAGGAAAACAAGGTTTAAGGAACGACGAGCGGACGAGAGCTGATAGCCGCTCGTTGGCCGCATCCCGCACCGCTCAAACGCCTCCTCGACGATGTCGTCGATATTGAGGTCAAATGTGGTCGTTCCCGAGGTTGCCATAAATTAGCACATCCCGCCTTTTTTCATCTTCTTAGCGTAACCGCCACCCATCATTTTCTTGACGGCTCCGCCATCTTTCATCATTACAGGGCCGGTTTTGTTGCTAGTCTTTGAAACCATCTTGTTTTTAGGTCCAGAACTAACACATCCACCGCCTTGAGTTGCACATCCCATTCCACGTCCAGCCATGATTAACTCCTTTTCTTGGGTCTTTTGGCCGTTAAGGCCGATTGTTTGAAAGCTTTTGCTGTAGGAGCGCCTTTAGCACCCACTTTACGCATTTTTTCGCCTGATCCAGCCGCAATGCGCTTACGTTTTGCGTGAATGTTGGCATAAAGACCGGGTTTTCTAGCCATTTTTGCTCTCCGAAATCATTCGGTCGATCTTATATTCCAAGCGATCAAAACGATCAATGATCTGCTGCATGTCTTGCCTGAACTCTGCACGGGTAATGTGATCCCGTGCCATTTCTTCACGTGTTCGGTTCAGCAAAATGCTTAACCGGTTCAGCTCGTCAAATTTACCCTTAAGCAGGAAAACCATGACGGCCACCACGAAACTTAGTCCGGCGTTCCATAACATCATTTCCATGATCTAGCACTTCCACCTTTTTCTCGCTTGACGAAGACGGCTGTTTGGATCTTTTGCAGCCTCAGGAAATTTCTTCATTTGACCCGCAGAACGAGCACAAAAAGACTTACGCCGCGCAGCTCGCGCTGGCGACGGCTTGTCTTCTGTAACCGCAGTTTTTAGCTTTGAGCCAGGGTTGGCCTTACGGTAAGCTTTTACGCCTTTCTCCGTCATGCCAGCACCAGCCTTGGTGGGTCGGAAATTACCCGACTTCACCGAGGTTTTGATGCCCATGCCCTTGCTAGAAGCCATTACGCAGCCGCCCCACCACAAAACAGTAGTGTAACGCTCGTTACATTAGCGTCGTTCTTGTCAAAATACACCCCAGAATCAAACAGGACGCCATTATCAGGAAACATAATGTCGTACGCACCCGCAGCAGCAGGTGTGTTTATGGTGATCAGTGAGGTGTCCGTATCCGCAGCACCATTACGCAAATCAAAAGAAGAAGCCGTACCCGTGCAGGTGTAATAAACACCCTGGATGCGGGTTCTTCCTGAAATGGCAGCGGCATTGGCCGTCTTTGTGACGGCTTTTATGTCACTTGCGAAGCTCATAAAAGCCTCCTATTAGGCTGCTACGACTGCAACACCAGTCACGAGGTCAATATTTGCGCTTCCGTTTGAGAAGACAAGGGTATTACCAGAGGTGGTTCCAGAAACGTAATAGATGGTTCCGGCGTTACCAGCAGCGGCAGCAGGCAAGCTACCAACAGCAATAACAGTGAGTTTTACGGTGTCGCCAGCAACATTGCCTGTGACATTGCCTGTGACAGCGCCAACAAAACCATTTGTGGATGTAACTGGACCGGAGAAGGTGGTCGAAGCCATTTGAGAATCCTTTCGTGTAGTAGCACATGCCCCGTATCGTCTCTACTAAGTCTGCTAGGTCAGTCGATACAGGTTTTAAATCCTAGTTCTTGAATAATAAAACAAAAAAGGGGGCTTGTCGCCCCCTTTTTCTTGCTGCTTTTTAGGCTGCGCCGGGGGATCCGAAGATACCACGGGGATCGCTAAAGCCGAAGCTGTAACGCTCACGAGCCTTGTATCGGACGTTACCGGTGTCGAAGTCACCTTCGAAGCCAGTCTTGATGCCGACACGCTGGAACATCTTCATGCCGTTAGGAGCGTCCGTCTTGATGAAGAAGGCGTCCGTATCGGTCAGATAATGGTTCACAGTGTAGCCCTGAGGAATCATGCCCATGTTGCGGATGGCATTGATGTCGTTGTCAGCCGTACCAACACGGAGAGTCGACTTCATGATGCGATCAGCAGTGAACTGAAGCTCCTTAGGAATGATCAGCTTAACGCCCTGAACAGCAATCTTCAGACCACGCTCGTCCGTGAAGGCGGCGATGTCGATGAGAGCTTGCTCAAGGGAGGTCTCGCTGAGGTCAGCAGGAGTGGTGAGCTCGTTACGAAGATCAGCGCCACCAAGGGTGGGGTGATCGGTCGCACAGAGAGGCTTGCCGTCGCCACCAAGGGAGGTGTCGAAAGCGCCGTTCAGAACGGCAGCAGCCTTGATCTGCTTGGTTTGAGCCATGGAGCGAGCCAGAGCACGGGTGTAACGAGCGGCAAGGCGGTCGTACAGATTGTCCTCAACAGCTTCTTCCGTAAGGGAGAAGGCGAGAGCAATCGTCTCGTGCGTGTAGCGAGCTGTGTAGACTTCTTGTGCTTGGTCGTAAGCAACGCCAGCACCTTCGGTCTTAACAGGGGCCTCACCAAAGCCAGAGAGCATGACTTCTTCTTCAAAAGCACGGTCAGAAGATTCAACGTCATAGATCTCAGCATGCTCGTTCTCATAGCCTTGATACTCAAGACCAAAGAGAGCGTTGAGTCCGGGCTCAAGTTCTTTAACTAGTTGTGCGCGTGTAATTGCCATGATTAAGCTCCTTGTCCGGCAACACCAGCGCTGCCATAAAGATGTTCATTAATCTTAACCACGACCACAGCATAGTCACCAAGTGCGTTGCCAGGAACGTCGTACAGGCCAACGATCTTAAGGTTTAGCGCAGCGGTTTTTGCGATGGTAGCGTTGTTAAGCTCCATTGTGGAAACACCAGTAGTGGTGCTACCGCCCGTGCCGATAACGTCAGCGTTCTTGCCGATGTCGGCAGCAACGATTTCCCCATCAGCTTGGATGGTGAACAACTGGTTGGGATCATCAATAACGTCAGCGATGATCTTGCCCTGGGTGATGTTCACCGAACCGGGGTAGTAGTTTTTCCACGTGGGCTTGCCAGTGGTGGGATCAATGTAGTTACAGCCGTTGAATACGCCAACTGCAGCCGTGTGGGTAGCAGGGGCGAACTTAACGAGATAACCATCATAAACGGTGACAAGGTCACCCTGATAAATAGCGCCAGATTGGTTGTCCGCAATCTCGTAACCGTACTGCTTCTGACCGCCAGTGGCGGACAGGTTACCGAGAGCTCGGAGACCAAAGGCTTTGTCTACGTTAGCCATTTTATGGTTCCTTTACAGAAATTAATTTAACCGGCCTTAGGGCCGCCGAATTGAACTTTAGACTGCCGCACTGGCCTGTCGATTCGCATGCTCGAATGAGCATTTGATTTGAGCAGGTCATTGTCGGCTGCCTCAACTTGGTCTTTCGCTCGACTCTTGTAGTACGCATTGCGCTCTTCGACCGTCTCATCAGGAATACGAGCCAGAAGCATTCCACCAACGCTGATAATGCCTGCGTGGCGGCCGTCTTCTACTGAAGCGATTGGATAATCAGGGTACTCATCAGCACGAACAAGCTCGTAACCTTCACGAAGCTTTCCGGCCACATTCGTACGATCATCAAATCCAGCGACCTCAGCACGAATCCATCGATGCTTATATCCCGGAGGGGGCGGGGGAGCGTCCAATCGAGAAGGAGGCGTCCAGGGCTTGCGGCGTGTCTCTGTCTCACGGGTTTCCGTGGAACGTGCGGCACGTTTGATTTCAGGCACTTTTCCGATCTGGTCCATCTTTTACTCCTTCACATATTTAGCGTATTCCTCAAGAGGAACGCCTAGTTTTTTGGCAATCGCAACCTGACTCGGTGTTAGCCGGACAGTGCGGCGCGCTGAATTGACTCCGGATGACCGGTTTGCAGGTGCGACGGCTTGCGCGGATCTCGACGACCTGGAATTCTGAGAAGATTGAGCAAACTTTTGAGGAAAAGTTTCTCTGATTCTCCTATTTAGCTCATCATAATACTCGTCTGACTGGGGGTCAACTCCTTCATTTTGAACGAGTTCTCTGTGAATGCCCCAGGCAGCATGAGTCATGACAGTATCCTTGCCAAACCACGGATTGTCCTCGGCCCATTGTTCGGCCTTTGGATCCAGCCTTGCAGGCTGTTGCGGACGCTGTGGTTGTGCTTGTTGCACAGGCTGCTCTGGCTGTTGAGCACGTTGCTGGGCCACAGCTTCGTAGTTCTGAAGCTGACGCTGCTCCATAACAAGCTGAGCCAAACGCTCCTGCGCTTCCATCTCCGTATCCACGTCGCCCTCTTCACGGGCTTTACGGATGATCTGCTTCAAAGCAACAGACTGGGTCTCAATTCGGCTCTTGGTTTCGCTTAAACGCTGTTGGTCAGACGTCTGATAACGCTGGTTGGCCTGCTGTAGCTGCGACTGGACGTTCTTTGCGTACTCCAAGGCGGCCTCTTCACGGCGTTGCGCTTCACGCAGCCGTGCCGTCATCTTGTCAATACGCTTCTTGACCTTGTCGCTGTACTGCTCCAGCTCTTCCTCTTGCTTCTGAACAGGGGCTTCTTCTTGCTCAACAACAGGGGCTTCTTCTTTGCTTTGAAGAGTCGCTTCGCCGGTCTCGTCGTTTAATTCAACGTCTGCGGCCTGCTCGTCCTCTCCAATCTTAAATTCCAATTGATCTTCGTTGCTCATATTCACCTCTTACATGTGAAGGATGTCTTCAGGGTCGTTCACACGACCGATGATTTCATCGTCATTAAGGATACGGATTTCACCGCCGTCGATACTGATCCTGGATCCGGCATAGCGGCCAAAGATCACCCAGTCGCCCTCCTTGCACCAAGGGCCGGTCGGAAATTTGGCCTCATCCATGTAAGCCAACGTTCCAACTTTCAGTACATACCCACAAACCGTACCTAATTGCGTACGCTTTTGAGTCTCCTCGGCAAGGACAATCCCGCCTTTGGTCTTCTCAGCGCCGCGATAAGGCAGAATGGCAATACGCCACCCGGTGGGCGATGGAATACGGCTTTTGACCGTATCTTCAAGATCCGCCGGGTCAAACTTGCCGTCTGCGTCGTAGGCATCATCTAAACTAGGTCCCCGCTCTTCCTTCTCTTGCTGCCACTTCTGTTCCAACGGGGTCAAGGTTGCTTCTTCCAAGGGCTTCTCCTTTAGGGTTAAAGATCCTGTGTGTATTTATCTGCCAAATCTTTGACAGCATCTTCACTAAGCTTTAAGCCTTCCAGTCGTCCCATGAGAAAGCGATACCGATCCATATCGGTGATCGTGCCATTGAGCACAATCGCTTCCGTATCCGCTCTGAGCTTTCTTATCTCTTTGAGTACCGCTTCAATATATTGCAGCATGGTCTTTCCATGTAAGCGGACGGTTCAAAGCCACCGTCCGAAAGGCTTAGTAAATCTTGACAGGC
>Ga0209536_100016769_pt1 | contig 10405 bp, 8 predicted proteins | sample DeeMarSeWOR28_12_FD_187461 | JGI IMG/M metagenome (GOLD analysis project Ga0209536, IMG submission 187461) | Marine sediment microbial communities from White Oak River estuary, North Carolina - WOR-2-8_12 (SPAdes) (version 2) | ecosystem: Environmental > Aquatic > Marine > Intertidal zone >... | reverse complement strand
GCACCGCGCAAGCCGGTCCGCGTGTCCGCCCGGATCCGCAGCGCTCGCGGCGTGCTCAAGGGCCGCACCCGCAACCTCAGCCTGAGCGGCGTGCTGGTCGAGGTCAGCGGCGACGCGCCGCGGCCCGGCGAGCCGGTCGAGGTCACGCTCGAGCACCCCAGCTCCGGCGAGAGCCGCACGTTGGCCGGCGCGGTGGCGCGCCACGTCGAGGCGAGCGGCGAGCTCACCGCGGTCGCGGTGCACTTCTCCGCGGAGGAGGCGGCCGGCGAGGAGACGATCCACTTCATCGAGGAGGTGCAGGGCGTCGAGCACACGCGCCGACTCGGCGCGATCACCGGTCCGATCGACGCGCTCGGTCCCCAGGCAGTGCTCCAGATGTTCGCGAACAGCTCGCCGAGGGGCACGCTGGTGCTGCGTCACGACCAGGAGGAGGGCCGGCTGTGCTTCGACCGGGGGCTGCTGCTGGCGGCGGAGCTCTCGGGCAAGACCGGGATGAAGGCGCTGGTGCGCATGCTCTCCTGGCGCGACGGCACCTTCGAGTTCCGCACCAGTGTCGAGGACTGCAGGGTCCAGGGGGCGCCGCTGCCGCTCGCGGCGGCGCTGTTCGACGCGGTGCGCCAGATCGACGAGGGGGCTCGGGTCGAGCAGACCCGCTTCCCGCTGCACGCCCGGATCGTCCGCGTCGCGGGTGGCGACCCGGATGCCTATGGCGCGCTCTCGAAGGTGGAGGCCGCGCTGATGGACCTCGCCCACGCGAGCTCCAGCGTGCAGCGCGCGCTCGAGGTGATCCCGGAGCCCGACCCGGAGATCTTCCGCGCGCTCCAGAACCTGGCCGACGCGGGGTTGGTGGCGCTCGAGAGCTGACCGACCCCCGCGGCGCCGCTACCCTGCGCGGCGATGGAGCAGCGCGGACGGCTGGCCGGTAGGACGGCGCTGATCACCGGCGCCGGCAGCGGCATCGGGCGCGAGAGCGCGCTGCGCTTCGCCGCCGAGGGCGCGTCGCTGGTGATCGCCGACCGCGACGAGGCCGCGGGCGAATCCACCGCCGCGGCGATCGTCGCCGCGGGCGGGTCGGCCTGCGCGCTGCGGGTCGACGTGACCCGCGGCTCCGAGCTCGAGGCGGCGGTCGCGCTGGCGGAGCAGCGTTTCGGTGCGCTGCACGTGCTGTTCAACAACGCCGGCATCTTCCCCGGCGCCGATGCCTCGCCCGTCGACACCCCCGAGAGCGTCTGGGACGACGTGATCGACGTCAACCTGAAGGGCGTGTTCCTGGGCTGCAAGTACGGCATCCCCGCGCTGCTGCGCGCCGGCGGCGGCTCGATCATCAACACGGCCTCGTTCGTGGCCGTGATGGGTGCCGCCACCTCGCAGATCGCCTACACGGCCAGCAAGGGCGGTGTGCTGGCGATGACCCGGGAGATCGCCGTCGAGTACGCCCGCCAGGGCATCCGCGCGAACGCGTTGTGCCCGGGGCCGGTCAACACGCCGCTGCTCGAGCAGCTGCTGGCCGATCCGGCCGCGCGCGCGCGACGCATGGTGCACGTGCCGATGGGACGCCTGGCCGAGGCCCGGGACATCGCGAGCGCCGCGCTCTTCCTCGCCTCCGACGACGCCGCCTTCGTCACCGGCGCCACCTTCCTGGTGGACGGAGGCATCAGCGCGGCCTATGTGACGCCCGAATAGCGTCGGCGGCTACGACTCCGGCAGGTGCTCGGGGTCCGAGATCTCCCGGCGCACCAGCTTGCCGCCGCGGTATACGCTGCGCACGTCGATCTCGCCGTCGCCGTCGATGTCCTCCTCGCGTACGTCGAGCCGTCCCTGGCCGTCGAGCTGGTCGAAGCGGTCGAGCACGCCATCACCGTCGGTGTCGCTCTTCTCCGCGTGCAGCTCGCCTTCGCGGTAGACGAACACGCGCTCGGGCTCGCCGTCGCCGTCCGGATCGAACTCGACGCGCTGGAGCGGCGTGCCGCCGTCGGCGAAGGACAGGTGCAGGTCCGGCAGGCCGCGTCCGGCGCCGTCCTCGAAGATCTCGCTGCGCGCGTCGCTACGGTAGGTGATCCAGCGGTCCGAGCGGCCGTCGCCGTCGGTGTCCTCCTCGCGCATCACCGGCCGTGACGATCCGTCTCCGAAGTAGTAGCGGGCGAGCACGCTGCCGTCGGGCGCGTAGGCGGCGCGCGCCTCCACGTCCGCGTGGGCGCGCTCGCGCGCCAGCCGCGGGCCGAAGGCCTCGCGCTCGCGGATCGCCACCGGGCGCAGCGTCGCCAGCGTGGCCGCCGTCGGGCCCTTCAGGTCCTCGTCGAGCACGGCGAGAGCGGCCAGCAGCTCCTGACGGCGCGCCTGCTCGCGCTCGAGGGCCGCCTCGGCCGCGGCGCGCTGGCTGGCGCTGAGCTGGGGATCGATCGCCTCGCCACCGCCCGGCCCCTCGCTGAGCTCGCGCGCCAGCGCGATGCTGCGACGCGTGTCGTCCAGGTGCGAGCGGGCGAGCGAGTCGCTGGGGTCGATCGCGCTGGCGCGCTCGAACGCGTCGCGGGCCTCGCCGAGCTCGCCTGCGGCCAGCAGGCTGCGGCCGGCGCGCAGCGCCGCGAGCACCTGCCGCCCGATGCCGGGGAAGAGCGTGCGCATGGCCTCCGGCGGCCACGGCTCGTCGGCCCGGGACGCCTGCGGCGCGCCCTCCGCCAGCTCCGGGTGGGCGGCGAGCACGGCCTCGAACGCGCGCGCGACCGCGTCGAGACGGCAGTCGCCAACGTCTGGCGGGTCCGTGACCAGCGCCTGGAAGCGGCGTCCGGCCGCGGTCGTGTCCGGTGCGAGCGGCTGTCCCCGCTGCAGCGCCACCGCGCGCAGCTCCGCGATCGCGAAGCGACCGTCCTTGACGGTGAAGCCGCACCAGGCCCGGTCGATGCGCAGGCTGAGCGCCGCGCGCGCGTCGCGCGTGTCGAGCCAGTCGAGCGCCGAGGCGACGGACTGGGGATCGCTGCGATCGAAGACGGCCCGCGGCAGCCGCGTGGCCACCCGCTCGGCGAGGATCTGCGCGATCGGCGGCTCGGGCCAGGTGGGCGGCGTGTCCGGCCGGTCCGGATCCTCGCTCTTCAGCAGTGCGACGCGCAGGCCGGCTCCGCCGCCCGCCAGCGGCAGGCTCGGCAGCGCCGCCGGCGGCGGGTCGAGGGCGTCCGCCCGCACCCGCGCCTGCTGCGCCTCGGCGTGGCGGCCCTGGGCGTCGAGGGCGTGGGCCAGCGCGCGCTCCAGCGGGGCGCTCTCCGGGGTCAGGGCCAGGCCGCGGCGCAGCACGCGCTCGGAGGCGTCGGGGCGCCCCTCGGCGCGCAGCGCGCGGCCCATCTCGAGCAGCAGGCGGGACTGGCGCTCGCGCGCGTGGTGGTCGTCCGGTGGGGCGGAGGCCAGCTTCGGTCCGGGGCCCTGGCAGGCGGCCAGCAACAGGGTCGCGGCGAGGGCCCGGACGATCCGCGCGCTGGCGCTCACGCGGGCCCCGGAGGCGGCATCAGCGACGCACCAGCGTGTCGCAGCCGAAGTTGACGTCGTCGCGCTCCGGGTGGTCGACGTTCGCGTGCAGCCCGCGGCTCTCGCGCCGCCGTGTCGCGCACTCGATCACCAGCTGCGCGACGGTGGCGAGGTTGCGCAGCTCGACCAGGTCTGGCGTCAGCTTGAAGTTCCAGTAGTAGTCGGTGATCTCCGCCTGGAGCAGGTCGATGCGGTGCTGTGCCCGCGCCAGCCGGCGGTCGCTGCGCACGATGCCGACGTAGTTCCACATGAAGCGGCGGATCTCGTCCCAGTTCTGGGTGATCACGACGGCCTCGTCGCTCTCGGTCGCGGCGCCTTCCTCCCAGGCGGGGGCCTCGGGCGGCGGGGGCGCGCCCTCGCGCAGCCGTCGGCGCGTCGCCTGCGCGGCGGCGTCGGCGAACACCAGCGCCTCGAGCAGGGAGTTCGAGGCGAGCCGGTTCGCACCGTGCAGGCCCGTGCAGGCGACCTCGCCGGCGGCGAACAGGTTCGGCAGGTCGGTCTCGCCCGAGAGGTCGGTGCGCACGCCGCCGCAGCAGTAGTGGGCCGCCGGCACGACCGGAATGCCGTCGCGGGTGATGTCGATGCCGAACTCGAGACAGCGCCGGTAGATGTTCGGGAAGCGGTCGCGCAGGTAGTCGGCGTCGCGGTGAGAGATGTCGAGCACGACCCATTCGTCTCCGGTGCGCTTGAGCGCGGCGTCGATCGCGCGGGCCACGATGTCGCGGGGGGCGAGCTCCGCGCGTGGGTGCACGTCGCGCATGAACTCCTCGCCGGCCTGCGTGCGCAGGATGCCGCCTTCGCCGCGGATCGCCTCGCTGATCAGGAACGACTTGGCGTGCGGGTGGAAGAGGCAGGTCGGGTGGAACTGCACGAACTCCATGTTGGCGAGGGTGGCGCCCGCCCGGTACGCCATCGCCATGCCGTCCCCGGACGCGATGTCGGGATTCGAGGTGTAGAGGTAGACCTTGCCGGCGCCGCCGGTCGCGAGCAGGGTCACGGAGGCGTGGAAGCGCACGACGTCGCCCGACTCGGCGCACAGCACGTAGGCGCCCAGCACCCGGTTCCCGCCCGGGAGTCCCGCCTTCGCGGTGGTCAGCAGGTCCACACCGCAGTGGTTCTCGTGGAGCGTGATGTTCGGATGGGAGCGGGCACGGGCCAGCAGCACGCGCTCGATCTCGCGGCCGGTGGCGTCCCGGTGGTGGAGGATGCGTCGATGGGAGTGGCCGCCCTCCTGGCCGAGGTCGAAGGCCGCTCCGCGCTCGCTGCGGCTGGCGTCGAAGTCGGCGCCCAGCTTGAGCAGCGCATCGATCATTGCGGGCCCGCGCTCGACCACCCGGTCGACCACCTCGCGCTTGCACAGACCCGCACCGGCAACCAGCGTGTCTTCGGCGTGGGCGGCGAAGGAGTCTTCGGCGTCCTGCACGGCCGCGATCCCGCCCTGGGCCCAGTTGGTGGCGGAATCGGCGGCGCGTTTCTTCGTGACGATCGCAACTCGCAGCTCATCTGCGACACGAAGTGCGTAAAATAGGCCGGCGATACCACTACCCAGTACGAGGACATCGAAGCGCTGCGAGTCCTGCAAGGGGGGGCTTTCCAGGGAGGTGGACGGCCTAAGGCAGCGCGCCAGACGCTCCGATAGGGCGGACCAGTAGGGCGGAAGTAGATGGCTCCCACGCATTCTATCCGGGTGACCTCGCCCCGATCAATCCCCGGAGGGGGTTGGCTTCGGCGGCGTCCCTCGAGCGATCCGAGCCGCAGCACGGGCGCTTGGGCGGCCGTGCTGCTGCTTGCCTGCACATTCGGGATCGGCCTGCCGCGCGCGGCAGAGGCCCGCGGACCAATCTACTCGTACACGGACGCACGCGGTGTGACCCACTTCACGAATGTCCCGCGGGGCGATCCGCGCTACAAGCGCATCCGGCTGGCCGACCCTCCGCTGCACGAGCGTTATCCGGCCCCGCGCTACGCGCAGTTCGATGCGCTGATCCACGAGGCGGCGCTCGCATACGCGGTGCCGCCTGCGCTGGTGAAGGCGGTGATCGCGGCCGAGTCCGCGTTCGACCCGCGCGCGGTCTCGCGCCGGGGCGCCCAGGGGCTGATGCAGCTGATGCCGCAGACGGCTGCCGTGCTCGGCGTCCGGGATCCGCTCGAGCCGACCCAGAACGTGCGCGGTGGCACCAACTATCTGCGCGCGATGATCGACCGCTACGGTGATCTGTCTCGCGCGCTGGCGGCCTACAATGCCGGCCCGTCCGCGGTGGACCACTACGGCGGGATTCCCCCCTACCAGGAGACGCGGGCTTACGTGGAGCGGGTTCTGACCTACTATCGCTCCTACCATGGCGACTTCATCCAGTGAGGAGTCCGTCGCCCCCGCGTCCGCTCCGCCGCTCTCCCGCCACGCACTGAGCCCCGGGGACGTCCCCTCGCGGCCCGCATCCGGGGCCCGGCCGGTCCGATCCGGCCCGGTCGCGGAGCAGTACTGGAATCTGCCGAACACGATCACCACCGGCCGCGCGACGGTGGTGCCGATGCTGCTGCTGCTGCCCTGGTTCTCGGGCGAGACCGGCAGCGCGGTGATGGCCTGGCTGTTCATCGCGGCCGCGGTCTCGGACATCTTCGATGGCTGGCTGGCGCGGCGCGGTCAGATGGTCACGCACATCGGCAAGCTGCTCGACCCGCTCGCCGACAAGCTGCTGGTCGCGACCGCGCTGATCGTGCTGCTCTCGGTGGGACGGATCCCGAACTGGGCGGTCTGGATGGTGGTCGTGATCGTCGGCCGCGAGCTGGCGGTGACCGGCCTGCGCGGGATCGCCTCGGCGGGCGGCCAGGTGGTGGGTGCGTCGAGTCTGGGCAAGCTGAAGACGGTCACCCAGAACATCGCGATCGGCGCGCTGCTGTTCCACTACGAGACCATCGGCCTGCCGGCCCACGCCGTCGGGCTGCTGTTCCTGGCGATCGCCACCGGGCTCACGATCACCTCGGGCTACGCCTACTTCGCCGACTACTTCCGCGGCCTGCCCGTCGCAGAGCCGGCGGATTCGGGCTCCCCGGCGGCTCCCGAGGCCGGATCCGGCCGCCCTTGACGTCGCTGGGGATCCGGCGATATTCACAGGCTCTTCTCGGGCACGAGTAGCTCAGTTGGTAGAGCGCCACGTTGCCAACGTGGGGGTCGCCGGTTCGAGCCCGGTCTCGTGCTCCAGGCTTTCGAAGCGCCGCCGGTGGGTTCCGCCGGCGGCGTCTTCGTTGCCCGGAAAGCCGGCCCGGTCGATCGGTGGTCCACGACCCACCTCCATCCGATCGGCACTCGCTGGTGATTCCGCTCACAGCAATCCACCCCGTCCTGGCGGAGCCTTCCCGGCCATGAACCCCACCCTGCTCATCACCTGCATTCGTTGTGCCCGGCTCCACGTGCCGGCCTCCTGCCTGGCACTGCATCCCGTGTGCTCCGGCTGTTCGCGCCCGAGCCTCGTCCCGCGAGCCGGCACCCGGTAGTCGCATCCGAGCCCGAGTGCGGGCGTCGGCGACTGGCGAGCGGGCCGCCTCCTCGGCTCTGGCCGTGTGCGCCCCCGAAGTCACCGATGGGCAGCGGGGTCTCGCCGACGAGCGGCTCCGCCGGGACCAGCGGGCGAGGCGCAGCGGGGCTCACCTCGCCAGCAGCCACCACACGAGCGTCCAGAAGGTCAGCGGGTAGACGATCCACACCAGGATGCCGGGGATGTAGGCCACGGGTTCTCCTCCAGCGCCGCATGGACGGCGCGGGGCAGTGCTCATCGCGCACCCATGAAGGTCCATCTGGTGGGGCGGGCGCGGTGATCGGGCTCACATTCGGACGGCGGGCCGGGCGGGCTCGAGCCCGCCCGGGCTGCGGCGTCCGGACCCCCTGCTGGAGCAGCGACCCGTTCCGACCGGGCCGGGACGGCTCAGAACTGGGTGCCCAGCTCCATGTAGAAGACCTGGTCCTCGCTGGTCGCCGCCAGGTCGAAGCTCACCAGCGTCGCGAGGTTCCAGGCCAGCCGGAAGCCCCCACCGCCGCCGAACTTCCAGCCACGCAGGTCGAGCGTCGCGTCCTCGAAGGAGCGGCCCATGTCGGTGAAGCCGGCCAGGCCGAAACGCAGGTGCTCGCCGATGAAGACCGTCTCCGCGAAGAACCAGCGGAGCTCCCCGTTGACGAGCGCTGCGGACTCACCGACCAGGCGGTTGCTCTTGAGGCCGCGGAACGTGAGGTAGCCGCCGAGGCCCGCGCGGTCGAAGTCGCTGAAGCCCAGCTTGGGCATTGCGTAGAACGGAGGGTTGCCGAAGACCACGTGGTAGGTGGCCCGAGCCGCGAAGATCAGGTTCTGGGAGGTCTCCCGTCCCTCGAACAGGTCGCGAAACACGGAGCCCGACAGCGTGATCCGCTGATAGTCGCCCTCCGACCCGAAGGCCCTGGCCGAGAGCGCCGCAACGGCCTCGGCGAACACGCCGCGCGTCGGGTTCGGCGCAAAGTCCCGGGTGTCGTAGCTCAGACCGAGCTTCACGAAGTTGTCCCAGCCTCCCCGGCAGCCATCGACGATGCGCTGCTGGCAGTCCCGGAACAGGCGCGTGGGGAGCTGCCTCGCGCTGTGACGGCCCCCCACCTGATCGACGCGCTCGCCGGTCAGATCGTCCACGTCGATCCAGCGCACCTGGAATCCCAGCAGGGGTCGCAGCAGGCCGCCCAGCATGTCGCGCTCGAGCGACAGCACGGCGATGGCATCCTTGGCCTCGTACTTGTCGTAGCGCGCGTTGGTGCAGACCTGGCCGACCGCGCAGCCGTCCTGACCTCCCGGGACGAGCAGGTCGAGGTCGTCCTGATAGCTCTGGAAGTCGCGAAAGCTCTGGCCGCTGCGCGGGGAGCGCAGCCGCGCGTCTTCGTCGTCGACGCCGAAGTAGTTGCGGTTCTGCGAGTTCTCGAACAGCGCATCGAGGCGGATGCGGTTGGCCGTGTCGGCGATGTTCGGCCAGTCGACGCGTCCGAGGATGCGGAATACCTCCTCGGTCGTCACGACGCCGCCGACGAGGATCTTGCGCCGGTAGGGAGTGGTGCGGAAGAAGGGATCGTCCCAGGACCCGTTCTCGTACAGCTCGAGGAACGCGCCGACGTTGAAGCCCTCCTCCGCGTCCCAGCCGACCGCGGGAATCCCGGTGATGTAGCCGTGCTCGCGCTTGTCGACGAGCAGCTCGTCGGGGATGTAGGGGCGGTTGCGCAGGAAGTCGGGGCGCTGGACCTCGGGCGGCAGCGCGTCGGGATCGGCCTCGGCGCCGGCGAGTGACGCCACGGCGACGATTCCCGCCGTCCAGACCGTCGTCCAGCCGACCGTCGTCCAGCCGACCGCGGTCCAGCAGGCCGCGGTCCAGCAGACGGCGAGTCGGCGACGCGTCACGATCCCCCACGGACCGTCCCGATCCCACTGGATCGCTCCCGACCGGCCCGACGCCACGGTATCCGACAGATCGGGCCGGTGCGAGCCGGCGTGGCCCGCGGGTATGTCAGCGGACCGGAGCCCGCCCCGGAATGCGCAGGCGGGCCTAGGAGTCTGACCCAGGAGTCGCTCCTGGGTCAGCCGACGCAGCAAGCGTATCCTCGCCAGCTAGCTCCGTTCCAGCCAGAAGCGGTCGTCGATCTCGCCCGCCTCGGTGCGCAGCGAGAACTCGCGCGGACGCAGTCCGAAGGCCTCGAAGCGGCGCAGCAGCTCGGCCAGCAGGCCGATCGTGTCCTTGCCCTGCACGTGCGCGACCAGTTTCGGGTCCTCGCTCGCCTCCTCGATCCGGATGTGGATGTTCGGCTCCGGCAGCCGCGGCACCAGCACGGGGGCGCGTCTCGCCATGTGCAGGAAGTCGTGCCGCGCGATCCGCGCGCGTGGGTCTGCGCTGCGCAGCAGGAAGGTGGCCGCCCAGTGGGCCCCGCCGATGCGGGTGGCGTCGCCCGAGACGATCTCGAGTCCCAGGCCGCAGGCGTGCAGCGCCAGGTTGCCGGCCCAGGCGGGCGGCAGATGCCCCCACAGGCGCACGCGGCGAGCGTCGCCTTCACGGAAGCAGTCGAAGCCGTCGCCGTCGCGGCGGTAGCGATCGATGATCGGACGCAGCACGAGCCTTCCGGCGTGCATACCGGTCCCCCCGACGGGGGATTAGCAACCGTCGTGCCAGCCCGCCACGCGCCGCTTTCGGCTCGCTCGGGCACAGCGCGACGCACCGTTGCCGATTCCGCGGGCGACGGCCGTCCGATCACTGGTCAGATCCGTGCGCGGCGAGAGGTCCGGATGCCTGCTCAGGGCTCCAGGTAGCCGAGCGCGCGCAGGCGCTGCTCGAGCTCGCTGGACAGCTCGGCCGTCTCGCCCGGCGCACGTTCCACTCGCCAGAGGCGGACGTGCACCGGAGTCTCGCGCAGGTAGGCCGGGTTGAGGGGCAGGACCGGATTCGCCTGTCGGATGCGGGGATCATCCGCATCGATCGCGAGGGGCCAGGCCGGCGCGGGCTCGCGTTCCGATCCGAGCTGGACGCGCTCGAGCGGGAACGGGGCGCCGTCGAGCTCGAGGGAGAGCTCGAGCCGAGCGTCGCGCGGTCGGGTCGTGATGCGCAGGCCGCGTTCGTCGACGAACTCGTTGTCGTAGCTGCGACCCGCTCCCTCGAGCCGGAACGGTCGGTTCTCGCCCAGGCGGATCTCGAAGCGCAGGTGTCGACGGTCGGCGCCGAGCTCGAGGCCGTCCTCGTCGCCGAGCTGGTAGCCCTCGGCGCGCTCGATCCGGCCGGATGCCGACAGCCAGCCGCTCACCCGGTGTCGGCGACCGTCGCCGAAGAAGCGCAGATTGAGACCCTCGCTCGCGGGGCGGATCACGCGCCGCGCGAAGTCCGCGAGCGCTGCCACCCGCTC
>Ga0209536_100016766_pt1 | contig 10405 bp, 8 predicted proteins | sample DeeMarSeWOR28_12_FD_187461 | JGI IMG/M metagenome (GOLD analysis project Ga0209536, IMG submission 187461) | Marine sediment microbial communities from White Oak River estuary, North Carolina - WOR-2-8_12 (SPAdes) (version 2) | ecosystem: Environmental > Aquatic > Marine > Intertidal zone >... | reverse complement strand
GTGCGGTGGGCGATACGGGCGCCAACCGGTGCCATCAGCATGCTCGCGATAACGATCCAGCCCAGCGCTGGCAGATAGACGAATCCGACGCTCCACTGCGGCAGTTCCGGCCGCCCGATGCCCGATACGATGTAGCCGATGGTTCCCGCAAATGCGAGCGGCCAGCCTACGGCCGCGGCCGTCCCGATGGCATGGTGCACGGTCAGGCCCCGCCGCACGAGATAGGGCACCACGAGCGAGGCGCCCCCCGTCGCGGTCAGGCTCGAGATCACCCCGATGATGCCGCCCGCGCTCGATAGGCCCACCATGCCCGGCATCTCGCGTGGACTCGCGGGCTTCCGGTCGATCAGCATCAGGGTAGCGAGGTAGTAGATGAGAGCCGTAAACGCGATGCTCAGGATGCGGGCGTCGAGATAGCCCGCGAGCAGCGCGCCGCCAAGCGTTCCCGCCAGCACGCCGGGCGCGATTCCTCCGAGAACGCGCCAGTTGACCGCCCCGTGCCGATGGTGGCTGCGCACGCTGGAGGCGGATGTGAACAGGATCGTCGCGATGCATGTGCCGAGGGCGAGGTGCACCGCATTATCGATGGCCCAGTGCTTTGCGCCGAAGATCATGGCCAGGATCGGCACCATCGCCGCGCCGCCGCCGATGCCGAGGAGCCCGCTGAAGAAACCGGCAAAAGCACCGAGAGCCAGGTAAGCCCACCACCAGTCGGTCATCGCTGGATATTAACCCCCTGACCGGTCAGATGTGAGCCCAGCGCGTGAATCGTGATTGCCAAGCGGGAAAGGCCACGAAGCCAACGGTATATCCCTCGTTACTGACAGGCTGCGCGCTCGTCGAGCATCTGGTGTCACCGTGGACGGCGGCGCCATGGTCCCGGCGGCCGGTATGGGGAACGGCTGCTTGTCGCGGAAGGGATTTTTTTGCAGCGAACGGCCGGAAGCCTAAAACCCGTTGCGAGCCTGCTGTTGATCGGCTAAGGTGCCGCGCTGACAGATCAGCGCTTTCGTCCAGGCGCGCTCGAGCAAAACCATGTGGCTGGTTGCGTCGGCAGACGGCGCAAGCAGCATGAAATACGTTATGTCGGAGGAACGAGAGATGAAAGTCAGGATCGACCCGAAGCGCACGGCCGTGCTCGTGCTCGACGTGCAGAACGACCTCGTGAAGATTACGCCGCGCATCAAGGAAAACCGCATCCTCGAGAACATTGCGGCGGTCATCCGCACCGCGCGAGGCAAGAAAATGCCGGTGATCCACATTACCGCCTCGGTGCGCGGAGACTTCCTCGATATTCCTCGCGGCAGCCCGTTGTGGGACGGGCTGCGCAAATCACGCCAGCTCATCTTTGGCACGAAAGGCGCTGCGATTCACCCGAAAGTGCGGCCGATGAGAAGCGAGCTCGTGCTCAACAAAACGTGCGTGGATCCGTTTCTGACCACCAATCTCGGCCAGGCGCTGCAGAACCAGGACGTCAACACATTGGTGCTCACCGGGCTGTGGACCAACTGGGTCGTCGAGGCCACCGCGCGCCACGCGAGCGACATGGGCTATCGCGTCTACATTCCGCGGCAGTGCGTTGCGAGCAACAATTTCGAGAACCACGACTTCGCCATCAACCGTATCCTGCCCACGATCTGCTATGTCGTGAACGTGAAAGACGTCCTGGCTGCCCTCCGGGCCTGACCAACTAGGGATCGGCCCTGGAAAGAACCGGGCGACGCGCGTCGAGACGGATAATGGTGATAAAAAATAGTGATGAATACTGGTGATGGATGATGGTGATGAAAACCGAGCCAACACTTATCACCAGTTTCCATCACCAGTACCTCATCACCAGTACCTCATCACCAGTTAAGCCTCGTCAGAGGCGAAGCAGGCGGCGGGCATTGCCGCCGATGATCTTGGCTTTCTGGTCCTCGGTAAGCGATTTCATCCCTGTGACGATCCTCACCGGCTCCTCGTAAGCGATGTCGAAGCAGTAGTCGCTGCCCATCATGATGCGGTCGACCCCGACGAGGCGGACGAGATCCTCGAGCAGTTCCTCCGAGTAGGTAATCGTGTCGTAGGTAAAGCGCTTCAGATATTCGCTTGGCGCCCGGGGGATCGTCTTGCACTCGCCGCGGATGTGAAAGCCCCGGTCCAGCCGCCCGCGCAGGATCGGCAGCGCACCGCCGGCGTGGGGCAGGCAGACCTGGAGCTTGGGAAAGGCGTCCATGACCCCGCCGAAGATGAGATGTGAAGCTGCGATAGCCGTGTCGAAAGGGTTCCCGCACAGGTTGATGAGGTAGTACTGCTTCAACCGTTCGTTGTTCACCATCATCGGGTGCAGGAACAGCGGCAGCCCGAGATCGGCCATGCGCTCATAGACCGGGAAGAAGCTGCGATCCGACAGCTCACGGTCGCGAACCGCGGTGGCCATGTAGACCCCGCGGATGCCGGGCAGCTTTGCTGCCCGCTCGAGCTCTTCGAGGGCCAGACGGGGGCTCTGCATCGGCAGCACGGCAAAGCCGAGCAAACGAGCGGGATGCGCGCGATGCGCCTCGCTTACGGCGTCGTTGAACGCGACGGACAGCTTCATGCTCAGGTCGTCGTCGGCCCAGTACACCATGGGCTGGGTGAGCGAGAGCACATGGACATCGCAGCCTTGCCGGTCCATCTCTTTCAGCCGTTCACCGAGGTCGATGAAGGGCGCCGTGATGGGCCCGGTGCGCAGCAGCAGCCCCACCTGGATGAAGCGCGCGCCCGATGGGTCGCTGACCACCGTCGTCCCGCAGTGTTTGCCGTGATCGGCGATCAGCTTGATGTAGGACTCGGGGAAATAATGGGCGTGGATGTCGATCGCGGGGGCAGTGGCCATTTTTTCTCCTTTTACAGGCCGTAAATCGTAAATCGTAAATCGTAAATGGGAAACCCCCGGTGAAGCCGAGCTACGAAGTAATGCTTACGATTCACGTTTCACGTTTAACGAGCGTTAAAATGCGTTGCCATTCCGCCGCCGTCACCGGTGTGATGGAGAGCCGATTGCCGCGCTGGAGTATCTGCAGGGTCTTGAGCGCCTTGTCCCGGCGCAGCTCGTCGAGGCCCACGAGGCGGGTTTTCTTGACGAGCTTCACGTCCACGTTATACCAGCGCGGATTGTCGCGCGTCGCCGCGCGATCATGGTACGGGCTTCTCCTGTCAAATTGCGTCTCGTCCGGATGGGCGGGCCGGCAAACCTCGACGATGCCGACAATGCCGGGCTCGTCACAACTCGAATGGTAAAAGAAGCCGCGGTCCCCCTCACGCATCTCGTCGCGCATGAAATTGCGCGCCTGGTAATTGCGCACGCCGGTCCAGGCAGTAGTGCGGTCCCGGGCGAGATCGTCGACGCTGTAGGTGGAGGGTTCCGACTTGAAGAGCCAGTAACGCATTTTTTCGTGAATCGTAAATCGTGAATCGTAAATCGAAACCTCCAGGTCATGGGCAGATGTTGGGCATCTTCCACAATTTACGATTCACGCTTCACGACCAGGCGGACTGGCAAAAAAAATGCGGCATCAGCCGCATTTTTTGTAGGGACCCCCGCCTGTGCCGTCAGGCCTGAATCTTGAACCAACGGTTCAAGGTTGGTCGCCTTCCGAGCCCATTAGGCGCTTCCATGTCGGAGGCGCACACAGCAGCTACTTGAGTCGGCGTCCAGAGTACACGATGTTGGTCAATGACTCTATGGCCCTACACGAGCACCGCAGGGGAAACTCAGAACAGTTCTTTCTGATCAGCCATCGCCTGATCAAGAACTGTTTCCATGTGAGCCATTCTACGCTTTATCTCTGCTATGTCAAAACCACCGCCGACTTTTGTCGAGAGCAATTCGTGCGCGATGTTGAGCGCGGCCATGATCGCGATGCGCTCGAGACCGACGATCTTTCCTGCATCGCGGATCTCGTTCATTTTCTTGTTGAGGTAATCGACCGCCTCGAGCAGGCCCTTCTGCTCGTTGTCCGGGCAGGCGACGCGAAATTCGCGCCCCATGACGTTGATCTGCAGCCCCTTTGCTTCCGCGTTCATGCGTCTTCTTCAGGAATGTGGTTGAGCAGATTCTCCAGACGGCTGGTGGCGGTGCTGATCCTGGCGGCAAGCTGCTTGTTCTCGTTCGTGGTCGAGGCGAGCTGCTGCCGCAGCTGCTCGTTGGCAACCCGCATGCGGTGGCAGAGCTCGACGAACCGATTGAGTTTTTGTTCGAGCGATTTCAATTCGGCTTCCATGAACGCCCTATGGTAGAGGCGAAAATCCTGTTAAGTCAACTGCTAACGCCCCTTTTTGAAAGTTAATTAGCATCATTTTGCGCGCGTGCAACGTGATTTTTTTCACGCTTTGGGCCGCAAACGTGAATTTGGGCGCAATCGGGTTAAGCGCCTGAGGCGACTCGGGAATCCCTATGTGCTTGCCGTCACGCGCGGGCTAGAATGGGAGCGCACGGTGCGGCGCGCCATTCCGTGAGCGCTGCCCGCGACGTGCGCGGCAAAGGGTGCCCGTCCTCGCTTCAGGAGGCCGGGTTAAACGGGAAACAGGTGCGAATACGTAACCCGAGGCTGGCAACCGCATATCTGTGATGATGGGTCGGTTCACGTCCTCACTGGTCACGGATTACCGGTCACGTGTCATGGCTTCCAGGCCTGTGCTGCCCCCGCAACGGTAAGCGAGCGTGGATTCGTCATTACGCCACTGAGCGCCGCGCGCTTGGGAAGGCGACGAGTCAGGTTCTCGCGAGCCCGTATACCGGCCCGGCCGTGGGTGGAAATGCCGCGGGGAGGCGGCGCCTTCGTTGCCGGGCTTCCTCGCGCGCGTTTACGTGCGTTTTGTTGCATGCGGCGGGCATGCGCGAGGAGCAGACATGAAGCTTCCCAGGGTTATCGCCGCCGTGCTCTCCGGCACGGCATGGGGGACCTTTGCCGCTGAGCTTCCCGTTACCGTTGGCGATCCGGTCATCGTCACTGCGACGCGCTTCGAAGACCGCTATCTCGACAAACCCGTAAACGTCACCGTCATTACCGCGGAAGATATCCAGCAGAGCACAGCGAAGACGGTTCCCGACCTGTTGTCCGAGCAGGCCGGCGTCTTCCTTCACGACTTCTTCGGCAACAATGCCGCCACCACGACCGTCGATTTGCGCGGATTCGGCATAACCGGAGCGCAGAACACCCTGATTCTGCTCGACGGCCGGCGCCTTGCCGACAACGATCTCTCCGGCGTCCAATGGTCGGGTGTTCCGCTGGCCGCCATCGAGCGCATTGAAATCGTGCGCGGCTCGGGCGCGGTGCTCTACGGGGACGGCGCTGTCACGGGCGTCATCAATATCATTACCCGCTCGCCGGATGCGATCGGCAACTTCGCCGCGGTGCAGGTCCTCGCCGGTTCCTACGACACGCGCCAGGGCCAGCTCTACGCCAACTACTTCTCCGGCAACCTCGGTCTCAATTTGATCGCATCCAACTACACATCTGACGGCTACCGCGACAACAATGAAAACCGGCAAAGCAACGTCCAGGCCGAGATGCGATTGCTGACGGAGGGCGGAGACCTGTCCGTGAAGATCGGTGACGACAACGTCGGCACCCGGCTCCCCGGCGCACGCACGGTGCAGCCGAGCGCTGGCGTAGACGAGCTTGAGACCGACCGGCGCGGCACCTCGACACCGTTCGACTACGCGCAGCGCCGCGGTAACCGCGCCACCTTCGACTGGCGGCATGAGACCGGGATCGGGCAGTTCAGCCTCGGCGCGGGCTATCGGGACAAGGAGCAGACATCCAACTTCGACTTCGGCGGTTTTCCGGACTACCGCGTCGCCGAGTTGGATGTCTGGTCGATCTCGCCGCGCATGAAATTCCCGCAGCCGCTCGCCGGACTGCCCAATACCCTCATTGCGGGCGTGGACTGGTATCGCTGGGACTACCGGCTGCGGCTGTCGAATTCGTCCGGGAACATCGCGCAGCCGTTCAACACGGTTGACGCGACCCAGGAAAACACCGCGATCTACCTGCAGAACACGACCCAAATAACGCCGCGCCTGACCACGATCGCGGGCGCGCGCCTCGAGCGCTACCAGATCGATGCGACTGATCTTTACGATCCGGCGGCGCCGGGCGGCGCGCTCGGCTCGGGCGCCGCGCCGGACAGCCAGGACAAGACGGAGTACGCCTATGAACTGGCGGCCCGCTACGAATTCGCGCCGGCGTGGGCGCTGCTCGGCAGGCTCGGCCGCAGCTACCGTTTTGCGAACGTCGACGAGATCTATGAATTCACGCCGCTCTTCGCGCGCGAGTTCCAGCTCCTGCGTCCGCAGACGGCACGGTCGTACGAGGTGGGCGTGGAGCACCGGCGCGCCGATGCGAGCTTTCGCGCCACGTTTTTCACCATCGACGTCAAGGACGAGATCCGCCTCGACGTCTACAGCACCGGAATCGGCAATACCAATCTGCCGCCGTCCAGACGGCGCGGCCTCGAGCTCGAGGTCCAGCAGACGGTCGGCAGGTCTCTCACTCTGGGCGCGAATTACACGTTCGTCGATGCAAAGTTCCGAGAAGGCGTCCTGCCGGGCAGTCCGTTTACGCAGCCGAACGTCGTGGTGGCCGGAAAAACCGTGCCGCTGGTGCCGCGCCACAAATTAAACGTGAGCGCTTCCTGGGATTTCGCGCCGCGTACGCGGCTGAACGCGCTCGTGACCTATGTCAGCGATCAGTTCATGGACAACGACGAAGGCAATACATTCTTCACGAAGATTCCCGCCTACACGGTCGCCGACCTGAAGCTCGTGCACGAGTCCGGCGGCTGGCGGCTGGGCGCCGCGGTTAACAACCTGTTCGACGAGCGCTACTACAACTACGGCGTGCGCAGCCAGTTCGTCGCCGACCGCTACAACGCCTACCCCCTGCCGGAGCGCAATTTCACCCTGACGGCGGAGTACGCGTTCCGTTAGCGCCGCCACACCCCCGGTGACCGGTGACCCGTGACGTGAGCAGCGTGAAGGTACGCCAAGCCTTCTTGAGCCGCCACGAGGCTGCTCATTCTATTTGGCCTCCTGACTTTTCAATACCCGCTTTTGCCCGTCTTGCTGACGGGTCACGAGTCGCCGGTCACCGGTCACTGATCACGCTGTTTGGTTTTTAGAGGGGGGTTTGCTATTGTTCGCGATCATGACGCGCATGACGAGCACGGAGTTGTACGTTCGGCTGTTGCGCTACGTCGGCCCATACCGCGGCGTCTTCGCACTGGCGCTGCTGGGCATGGTGATCGTAGCCGCCACGCAGCCGGTGCTGCCGGCAATGGTCAAGCCGCTGCTAGATGGCACGTTCGTCGAGAAGGACAAAACGCTGATCACCTGGGCGCCGGTGGCGATCATCGCGCTGTTCGTCGTGCGCGGGCTCGGGGAGTACATGGCGCAATACTCGATCAACTGGGTCGGCAACCGGCTGGTGCAGGACCTGCGAAACGTCATGTTCAGGAAGCTGCTCGAGCTCCCGACGCCCTACTATGACGACCACCCGAGCGGCAACCTGATCTCGAAGCTCACGTTCGATGTCTCGCAGGTCACGACCGCTGCGACCAATGTCCTGACTGTCCTCTTCAAGGACGCGCTCTCCATCGTGGGCCTGCTCGGCTGGATGTTGTGGCTCGACTGGAAGCTCACGCTGTTCTCGCTCGCCATGGGACCCCCGATCATAGCGGTCGTGCGCGCGATCAGCGTTCGGTTGCGCACGACGAGCCGTGACGTGCAGCGCGGCATGGGTGACATGACGCAGGTGCTGCAGGAGTCGATCGAGGGCCAGAAAGTGGTGAAGCTTTTCGGCGGACAGGCCTACGAGCGCGATCGCTTCCACCAGGAGGCGAACAACCTTCGGCGTTACTTGATGAAACAGACGACGGCTGCTGCTGCTAGCGTGCCGGTCGTGCAATTGATTGCCGCCATCGCGCTCGCCGCCATCATCTACCTGGCGACGCTGATATCGGATCCTGAGCAGATCACGGTGGGTGGCTTCGTCTCCTTCGTGGGCGCGATGCTGATGCTCACTGCGCCCTTGAAAAAGATGACCAGCATCAACGAGCCACTGCAACGCGGCCTGGCGGCCGCCGAAAGCGTGTTCGAGCTGCTCGATGAGCCGACCGAGCCGGACCGGGGCATGGTCTCGATCGGACGTGCGCGCGGTGAGATCGGTTTCGAGGGCGTCAGCTTCGCGTATGGCGCCGAGAAGCGCCTGACGCTGGATTCCATCACGTTTACGATCGCGCCGGGGCAAACAGTGGCGCTGGTCGGCGCTTCAGGAGCAGGGAAGACAACGCTCGCTCACCTCGTGCCGCGCTTCTATAGCCCGACGCGGGGCCGTGTGATGCTCGACGGCCATGACCTCGAGGCGCTCACGCTGGCAAGCCTGCGGGCCAATATCGCGCTCGTTTCGCAGGACGTCGTGCTGTTCAACGACACGGTGGCGGCGAACATCGCGTACGGCGCAATGAACGGCGCTTCCGAGAGCGACATCGTTGCCGCTGCCGAAGCGGCGCACGCGATGGAGTTCATCCGCCAGATGCCGCAGGGGCTCGCGACACTCATCGGCGAGAAGGGTGTCAGGCTCTCGGGCGGGCAACGCCAGCGGCTTGCGATCGCGCGCGCCCTGCTCAAGAACGCCCCGGTACTGGTCCTCGATGAGGCAACCTCGGCGCTGGACTCGGAATCGGAGCAGCACGTCCAGGCGGCGCTCGAGACGCTGATGCAGGGCCGCACGACGATCGTGATCGCGCACCGACTGTCCACGGTGGAGCACGCCGACCGTATCGTCGTGCTGGAGGGTGGCCGCATCGTCGAGACCGGCACGCACCGGGAGCTCCTGGAGCACGGCGGTGTCTACGCCCGGCTCTACGAAATCCAGTTTGCGCCGGGACGCGATATGCAGGAGCAGGCGGAGAGCGGGGAGCCCGGCTTCGCTGCGCCAGTCGTGAATCGTAAATCGTAAATCGCGAATCGTGGATCCCGAATACCGGAAAACCGCGCCGCAGGGGCGCGCAGCACGTCTCAGCCCGATCGGGGGCGATGAATAAACGGCCTCTGCGCGGCGCCCGCGCGCTGCTTCAACGAATGCTGCTGCGGCGGGCGGTGGCCGCGCGGTCCCGCGGCGGCGACCAGGCATTTCCCCAGCTGCTCTATACGAAGCCTGCCGTCAGCGCGGAGCGGACGCTTGCCGTGCGGGCCATGATCGTCATCGGGCTGCTGCTGTTCGTCATGCTGGTGTTCTGGCTCGATCGCGAGAATCTCCGCGATGCGCACGACGGAGTCGTGAGCTTCACGGACATCGTCTACTTTACGTTCGTGACCATCACAACGGTCGGCTACGGCGACATCGTGCCCATCGGCGACCGCGCCCGGCTCATCGATGCGCTGCTCGTCACGCCCGTGCGGATTTTCGTCCTGTTCATCTTTATCGGAACCGCTTACGAGTTCGTATTCCAACGTATCATCGAGGACATGCGTATGGACGCGCTTCAGGATTCGCTGAAAGACCACGTCGTGATCTGCGGTTTCGGCTACGCGGGGCGCACCGCGGCGCGCGAGATGGTGGCCAAGGGCCACCCCAAGAACCAGATCGTCATCGTGGACGTGCGTTCAGAACCGCTGGAGGAGGCGGCGCAGGCCGGCTATATCGGATTGCGTGGCGACGCGACGCGGGACATCGTAATGCGGGAAGCGCGGGTGTCCTCTGCGCGGGCAGTGCTCGTGTGCGTGCCGCGCGACGACACCGCCGTGCTGGTTACGTTGACGGCACGGAGCATCAATAGCAAGGCCCGGATCATCGCAGCCGTGCGGGACGAGGAAAATCTGTCGCTGGCCCGCAAGGCGGGCGCCGACGAGGTCGTCTCGCCTGGCAAGGTGGCCGGATTTCTCCTCGCCGACGCCGTCGAGTCGCGCTACACGACCCGCTTCATTACCGACATCCTGACCTCGCGCGGCGGCAAGATACAGATCGTGGAACGCCAGGCGCTGCCCGAAGAGGTGGGGCAGAGCATCTCCGGCGTGAAGGGAAGGCTCATCGTCGCAATCGAGCGCGACGGGAGCATCGAAGGTTTCTGGGACAACCCGGATGTGGTGATTCGCAGCGACGACCTCATCTTCGCCATCGAGGCGCATGAGAAGGCGTAAGTCGTCAGTCGTAAGTGGGGAGTCGTGAGCCCTGACCGGTGAACGGTAAGCGGTAAGCGGTAAACGATAGGTGGTGAAGGTTGAGGAAAAGATGGAAATAGGCATTAGGGAATAGAAACACGCGAGGACCTGTTTCTTCTACTCACTACTCACTACTCACTACTCACTACTCACTACTCACTACTCACTACTCACTACTCACTACTCACTACTCACTACTCACTACTCACTACTCAC
>Ga0209536_100016765_pt1 | contig 10405 bp, 12 predicted proteins | sample DeeMarSeWOR28_12_FD_187461 | JGI IMG/M metagenome (GOLD analysis project Ga0209536, IMG submission 187461) | Marine sediment microbial communities from White Oak River estuary, North Carolina - WOR-2-8_12 (SPAdes) (version 2) | ecosystem: Environmental > Aquatic > Marine > Intertidal zone >... | reverse complement strand
CAGGTCGAGGCCGCCGCCCGGATGAAGACCTCGCAGAGCACCTTCCAGCGCATACTGGCGGCGGCCTGCCGCAAGGTCGCCGGGGCGCTGGTGCACGGCCGGGCCATCAGCATCGAGCGTGACTGAGCCCCGCGCGGCGGCAAAAAGAAGACCCGCATTCGGCGGGTTTTCGCGTTTCAGTCAAGCCGAAGGTAATTAGAAATGCGATTATCGAACAGACGGCGCCTACCAAAAAAATAGTTCTCAATCCATACATATCACCTAGAGATCCCAGAATGCGGGGAGCGATCGAGGTACCGAAGAGCTCTCCAATCGCCATGCCAATAGCGGTGGTTGTCGCCGCTATGGCGGGAGGCACCGATTCCTGGCAAATAATCGCCACAAAAAGTACGGACACAAATCCGCAGCACCCAATAACCATAACAAAGACGATCTGAGCAAGAAGTCCCTGGTTCACGTACATGATAAGCATGGATACGGCGATGTAGAGCGTAAATATGGATGCCGACGGCTTTCGGCCCAGACGGTCCAGAATAATCGGGATCACAACGGCCCAACCGAGACCGATTACGCCCGAAATGGTTCCCAGGTAGCCCGCCTGGATCATGGTTAGCCCGCCTTCATTCACCCAGTAGGTGGTGCCGAAACTGACAAGTCCCCAAAATCCGATCATGATCAGCACATTGGCGATGTAGGACAGGGTGCAGTTTCTGTAGGCAAATATCTTCGGCACATCTTTCCATTGCATAGTGTGCTGGCCGACTGCTCGCGGCTTTTGAGCCACATCGGTTCTGCATTCGATGGCGATGGGGCGAACTTCCTTAAGAATAAACCAGATGATAATTCCAACGATTACCGTGGGAAGACTGGTAAATATAAACGCATATTGCCAGTTCAAATACTCCGCAAGCTGAATGGTCAATGATGGACCTATGACTCCCGCTATCAAGCCCACGGAGAACTGGATAACTCCGATGTAGGCGGCGAATCTCTTGGGGTCCCCCTGGATCGTGAGGATGGAAGTCATCAAAGGATATATGGGGCCGTCAGCAAAACCGGTAAGGAAACGGACAATCAAAAAGGCTAAGAGTGATCCGGCAAGCGCCGTGCTTCCTGAAAAAACGCCGGCCAGAATGATAAGGGGCACGAGCCAAAATTTCTTTAAACCCGACCTGTCCGCTAATGGAGTGAGCAAGAGAGACGAGATTACAAAGCCAAACCCGGTAACCATAACAATCTCGCCAGTTTGGGCGTTGTTCAGGTTGAACGTTTTCATCAATGTCGGGAACAGGAAGGTGATCGCATTCCTGTCCAGTATGACGAGGCCCCAGGTTAAGGCAAACAGCACAGCGATTGAATTTTGGTAGGTCTTTGTCTTCATGATTCAGAACAGAATTGGGATAATCAAGCTTTCACCATCTTCTCCAGTTGCTCGTACTGTTCCTGAGTACCGATGACCACAAGAATGCAGTTCTCCTCCATCCTTGAAGCAGCCGTCGGGTGCAGGTTAAAAGAGCTGTCCGCCCCGCGGATTGCGAGTATCAAGCATCCGGAAGAATTTCGTATATCCGCCTCACCCAGGGATTTTCCAGCCAAAGGCGAGTTTTGGGGGATGGGTATTTCGTAGAGGCTGAAGTCAAGCTGGCCGGCATGAGTCATTAAATCGAGAAACTCGCTTGCCACCGGTCGCGTTACGAGCGCCGCCATTCTAACGCCTGAAATGAAATAAGGCGAGATAACACGGTTCGCGCCCGCCATTACGAGCTTCTTCTCCGTATCTTTGAATCCGGCCCTGGCAACGATATTGAGGTCGCGCTTTAATGCCCGGGCTGACAGTGTGACATAAACATTGGCGACATCCGAATCCGAGCAGGCGATAAGCCCGTGAGCCGACAGAATCCCGGCGCTTAATAGAATGTCGTCTGAGGTGGCGTCGCCGATAATGCTGGGGACATTTTTGCTGCCGAGTTCAACCAATGTTTCGCTTTTGCTGTCGATTACGACATAGGGGATGCCGGATGATTCAAATACCTGAGCCACATTGTGCCCGACTCTTCCAAAGCCGCAGATGATATAGTGATCTTTCATTTCACCTATTTTCTTTTCCATTCTTCTCCTCCTGCGGTAGCCGGTCATCTCGCCTTCCACGATGATCTCGACGGCCTTTCCGCCGGCATAAACCGCGGTGCCGACACCAGAGATAATGACCACAATGGTGAGCACCTCGCCGGCAGGCGACAATGGGTGGACCTCCAGGAATCCAACGGTGAAAATAGTAATGACTGCCATATATACGGCTTCCAGCACGCTATAGTCTTCAAGGACCATATATCCCACGACCGCGAAAATAATGACGCTCAAAAGGATCGATGCATGAGGCAGTAGTCTTCGAAAAGGATGATCCATTGGCTCAATCTCTTGGAAATCCGGGGCTTCAGGGCGTTTTCTCCCACGCCTCCTATCCCATTGCGCTTATGTCAGGCGGGAATTATCGTCGATTTCCCGGAAAATACAAAATGCAAAAATGGACAAAATTTGTTGGCGCTGCATCCGTTTCCTCAATGCACGCATCTTTACCAGTTAGACAGGCTGAGAAATGATTTTTTGTTTTTGTCCTGCAGCATTGAGAACACTTGAATAAAGGAGGCCGGATATGGCAGCGGCAGCATTTTGGATCTTCTTGGCGGCAGTTATAGTCGCCGCCGAATGGAGAAAGAAACATGTAGAAGCGATGCGACACGAAACTATGCGCCTGCTTATTGAAAAAAATAAGGATCTGGACGAGGAACAATTAAAGGCACTATTGGGGGGCTCTCAACCAATTCCCTCGTCTTTTTGGGTTATGCAGGCTCAGCATATTAAATCTAAGCGTGGCGATGCCTACAAGGGTCTTAGGGCATCTGGTAGCATTATAATGTTAATAGCTTTAGGGCTTTTTATTGCGGCTGTCTGGGTTGGAAGCATACGGGGCATAAACGATGAGGCTGTTGTGGGGATTGGTATAGCCGTACCCATCGTAGCCCTTGTCGGTGCCGGCCTCTTTTTTGCCTCCCGTTATGCTGCCAAGCCGCCTTCGGATGAGAATAGGGACCTACAGGACCTATAGGTGAAAAAACCTCTTTCGGCAACTCAATTGAGCCGGACGGCCGAAGCCATAGTTATTACTATCGCCTGTACAGGCGATATATGGGCATTTGAAGAGCTTGTTAGGCGATTTCAGAATCGCGTTAGAAACTTTATGCGGCGCCTGTGTAATAACGTGGATCTGGCAGATGATCTGGCTCAGCAGACCTTTTTGAAACTCTGGAAATCGATCCGGCAGCTGCGTTCGCCGGACGCATTTTACGGGTGGCTAAAAAAAATCATGGTCTCTGTCTGGCTGGAAGAAATAAGGCGGAATAAAATTGATTTCACAGTCTTGGATGATTCCGAAGTACCGGAAGCAAGCAAGGAATCATCGGGTGAACGGATCGACCTCGATGCCGCACTGGCTCAATTGCCCGCGCCCATGCGTCTATGCGTTGTGCTAGCCTATAACGAAGGGCTTTCGCATCAGGAAATTTCCGTAGCCACAAACATCCCCCTGGGAACGGTTAAGGCTAATATTTCCCGAGGTGCCGCAAGAATGAGAGCCCTGCTTTCCGATTACAGGAAGACCGGATGAGGGAACAATCATGAAGAGTGACCTTGATAAAGATTTGAAAATCCTCTTTGAGAAACATACGCAAGCCCTGCCGGAAGAGCCCTTTGTAAGCAGGACTCTAAGCCCCCTAAAAAGGCGACAATCTCGTCGACTGTTCATGCAGAGGTTCATTCTAGTACTTGGATTTGCATGCTTCGCTTATCTGTCTCCATTTCTTATCAAAGGGTCTATTCTGCTGACAAATGGCCTGAACAAATTTTTTGAGTTAACCGGAAATCACCTTGCCTCTCCGGCAGGAATGCTGATCGCGGGCATAGCCGCTCTATCATTTCTTCTTCTCAAACGTAGGCTTTTTATTTGAAGCCGTCACTCATGCAACTTCGCTATGGCAAGCTTCAGCCCACCCGGTGACGCACGAAAATACCAGTTACAGATCTCAGGTCACAAGTCTCAGGTCTTTTTTAAAGCTGCGACCTGCGACTTGGGACGTTAAAGACGTGCTACGGTATTTCGGGGCGTTAATTCACTAGCCGCTTGTGCTTCAAGGGCACTGGATGATGCCCTGAGCCCACAAACAGCCACCGCATGTGGGCACGGGGCTGCCAATACAGTCTTCCTGATTCGATTCGAAATAATCGCACCCGCCGCACAAAATACAGGGAGAAAAGCTGAATTCCCGAAGACGGTATCGGAGGGTCAGATACTCCGGAGTGTTCCATATGCGCTGAATGCTGCGATTCATAACACTGCCGAAACTATGCCTCTTTATTGTGCGTTCGTATCTGTGGAAATAAATAGTGTGATTGTGCAGAAGCGCAAGGCAGGGGCTTAACTCGCCATCCCAGCGGATCGCCGCAGCCCCCTTCTCGATAAAAGGACACCGGTTGTTGCTTTCTGCCAAACTGCCTCCCGCGATACTCAGAGAGTGGTCGCCATGCATGGTTTGATAAATCGCCTCCCGGGTCGTTGGATTGATGTCCATCTTTGGAAAATTGAGATTTCTCAGCAGGGGCGCCGATGTGTAGACGGCATCGTTGATGGCATGAGCGTATAAAATCTCATCCTGCATTTCAGGTGTGTAGGGAAGAACGTTTGTTACAAGATAATGAAGCGCCCCCAGGCGGTTTGCCAGGCTGAAGACGGAAGGCAGGTCCGCGATGTTGCGTTTCATAGCCACAAAAACAATGCCAAGCTGGGGTTTGAGCAGCAAATCGAAATGGATCGGACGGTGCTTGGACCATCGGACCTGGCGGAATTCGGTCAGGTTTTGAAGCACTTCAGGCAGCGCGGCGCCCAGACGCACATCCTTGTAGCTTTCAGGCGTCGCCCCATCGAGGGACACCCATAACTTGTCAAGCCCCGCATCGATAAGTTTCTGAGACAAAGATTTATTGAGAAGAGTTCCATTGGTAATGAGCTCTACCGAAGAACCGAGAGCTTTGATCTCGGAAATCATATCCGCTATACCGGGATGGCCGAGCGGTTCACCGAGGCCGCCGAAAAAAACATCGGGCGGTGGGGACAGGGAGCGGAGGCTTTCCAGAATACGGCGAAAGGTCGCAGAACTCATTTCACCCAGCGGCTCCTCCCAACTCTGGCGTATGCATGTCACACAATCCAGATTGCAGCGGTTGGTTACTTCAATATAGATTTTGCCTATTTGTGTCACAGGCCGACGCAGAAGTACCGTATCTCCGTTTTTCGCCAGACGGATTTTGGCGCCCGGATTTAGACCAAACCATTTGGCAAGTTCCGGGGGCAGAATGAGTCGCCCCGATTCATCAATACTTGTTTCGAATTCTTCCATGGCAATTCAGTTCTCTGAGCAGATATTCCGTGTGAGTCAAGAATGATACTTAGAAGCCAATTAGATTTTTGAGCAGAAGATAGATGCCCGCCCCGATAAAAACAAGTGCCGTTAATTTGCGCGCCCACTTTTCCATCTGGGTCAATTTGTCGAAAATTCTCCCGATCGATTTCACACCGAACGCAAGCACGATCGCAAACGCCACGACCGGCATCGCCGTGCCTAAGCCGTAAACCAAGGGCATGACCACGCTGGATTTGGCATCAATAGCCAATGGAATCAGGCTTCCAAAAAAAAGAGCGGCTGAGAGAGGACAAAAGGTTAGAGCGAAGACAATCCCAAGCAGTCCCGATCCCCACAATCCCCACTTGCCGGCCTTCTGTTGAATAGAAGAACTGAAAAAGGAAGCTGAAAAAGAGATCGGAAGTACATTGAGCAGGATAACTCCGACAATAATGAGAAGAGGGCCGATGATTTTGTGCATGGTTGTTTCGAGGTAGAACGAAACTTCAGGAACTGAAAGCAGACTGGCAACCGCCAGCACCGCGATCGAAACATAGGCAAACATCCGACCGGCGGAATAGAGAATGCCGTTCCAAAAAACTCTTCCCGGGGATCCCAGATCCCTGGCAACAAAAGAAATGGCCGCAACATTAGTGGCCAGCGGACAGGGGCTTATGGATGTAAGGATTCCTAGCCAAAGCGCCGACAGAATATCCAGATAGAAGCTTTGCATTCCTTAACCTATTCGGCCTTTGGCAAGATACTTCTCGACTTCCTTGTACACGTAATTGAAAAATGCTTCCTCTTTTTTGTAGAGCTCCCACACAAGCTTCAAATTCGTCCACTCGGTCTGTTTTCCATTGACCTGACTTACGAGAATCAACGATTTTGTCACAAGCTTATATTCCTTGATGAAATGTCGATTTTCAGGCTTCTGATAATTGACGATGCGCAATTCCAGGGTCCCCTTCTTTAGCTCATCCGGAAAGCCCTCCTTTATCGCCCTTTTGGAGTACTCCTCGATCTTCCTGCAGGTACTGCACCGCGTGTCCGTGTGGAAATAATAGGCTATCACTTTGTGGGAACCGGTCTCGGGTGCGGAACTTTGGCCTTGAGCGAATATATGGAGCGTTGTCAGCGCCATACAGACGACCAACCCAAGGGCCGCAAAACGCCCCCAAAAGCATTTGACGATCATCCTCGTGTTGTAACGCATGGCATTTCCTCCGCCAATATTCCTGAGCATAGCACGAAAATATCACTTCCCCATTGCAGAAGCTCCCTTGACTATATTCGTCTAACCGGATATACAAATATAATCCATTTGGAGAAAATATGAAAGATGCTGCACAATTTTTCAAAATTCTCGCCGATGAATCGCGACTCAAGATGCTATGGCTTTTATTCAACCGTACCGAGCTCTGCGTCTGTGACGTGATGGCTGTGCTCGAAATCACGCAATCCAAGGCTTCAAGACACCTTGCCGCGCTCCGCAATGCGGGGATTGCGGTTGATCGCAAGGAGGGTCTTTGGTCCTATTACTCGCTTCGTCCCGCCAAGGACAAACTGGCGAAAGAGCATCTGGCACTCCTGAAAACCAGCCTTTCGAGATATCCGGATGCAAAAATATTGCTCAAAAAGCTCAATGTCTGGCTCAAGGAAAAGCAGAGTGGGCAGACCTGCCTCAAAGGCAGTGATCGTAGTCGTGAAGCATTAGACTCAGACTCCGCAAAAAACTCATTCAAAGGAGCAGCAAATTGAGACACGAGCCCGCCTCCGGAATAGCCAAACGATTGTCCTTTCTGGACCGCTACCTGACCCTTTGGATTTTTCTTGCCATGATTGCGGGTGTCGGTGCCGGATATCTCTTCCCTGGAATTGTCCCCTTTTTAAACAGGTTCAGCGTGGGAACAACCTCGATTCCCATAGCAATCGGCCTCATCCTCATGATGTACCCTCCGCTTGCCAAGGTGCGGTATGAGGAAATGGGACCCGTATTCCGTAACACCAAAGTGCTCGGCCTGTCACTAGCCCAGAACTGGATTATAGGCCCTGTGCTGATGTTTTTGCTGGCGGTGCTTTTCCTCCGCGACAAGCCCGAATACATGGTTGGATTGATAATGATCGGCCTGGCCCGCTGCATTGCCATGGTCATTGTCTGGAATGAACTGGCCAAGGGAGACACGGAGTACTGCGCCGGTCTGGTTGCTTTCAACTCGATCTTCCAGGTACTTTTATATTCGGTATACGCCTATATCTTCATCACAGTGCTGCCGACCTGGTTTGGGTTGGAAGGCGTGGCCGTTCATATCACCATCGGCGAGATAGCCAGAAGCGTCTTCATATACCTGGGAATTCCATTCCTTGCCGGTATCATCACGCGATTCAGTCTCATTTCCATAAAGGATAAACGCTGGTATCACGAGAAATTTATCCCCAAAATCAGCCCAATCACGCTTATAGCCCTTCTGTTCACCATTGTGGTCATGTTTTCATTCAAGGGGGAAACTATCGTACAGCTTCCGCTTGACGTAGTGAGAATCGCGATCCCTCTGCTCATCTATTTTCTCCTGATGTTCTTCGCCTCCTTTTTTATGAGCAAAAAAGTGGGAGCCAGATATGGACAGGCGGCGACCCTTTCCTTCACCGCAGCCTCCAATAATTTTGAACTGGCGATTGCGGTTGCCGTTGCCACGTTCGGCATTCACCACGGAGCCGCTTTTGCCGCGGTCATCGGCCCCCTCGTCGAGGTTCCAGTGCTCATTGGCCTGGTTAATGTATCGTTGTGGCTGGGGCGAAGGTTCTACCGACTGAAGGAGCTCTAATGTCAAAGGGGATACTCTTGACGAGCTGAGCAAACGACCTAACCGGCAGTTCTGAAGAAGAGTGAACTATGAACGATTGGAAAAAATTCGCCTGGCTGGCAGGGATTTTTCTGGTCGCCTATTTTATGCCCCTCGGCAATCCGAAGGTCACTAACGCGATACTCGAGGCTTTCCGGCTTCTTCAGTGGTATGCGGTAAATCACACTTTGGCCTGTGTGGTCCCGGCCATGTTCATCGCAGGCGCCATTTCCACATTCCTTTCGCAGGCTTCTGTTATGCGCTACCTCGGGCCGAGCTCCAACCGCGCACTTGCCTTTGGAGTCGCATCCGTTTCGGGAACGGTCCTGGCGGTATGTTCCTGCAGCGTGCTTCCCATGTTTGCGGGCATTTACGCAATGGGTGCCGGGCTGGGTCCTGCAAGTGCTTTCCTGTATTCGGGTCCTGCCATCAATGTTTTGGCCATATTCCTTTCCGCCCGGGTTCTCGGTCTTGATCTTGGTATTGGCCGGGCATTGGGTGCGGTGGTTTTCGCCGTCATTATCGGCATGTTCATGTCCTGGATTTTTCGAAGCACCGACAAACAGAGGATTCGTGCCATGCATTTGCCCGAATCCGCGTCCAATTCGCGCCCATTGTGGAAGACTTCTCTCTATTTTCTATGCATGATTCTTTTCCTCGTATTTTCCGATTGGTACAACACCAACGATGTGTGTTTGAAGCTAAAAAACGGGAATCGGATCAACGCCAGTATCCGCTATTCCACAAAAGACGCGCTGGACATCCAGCAATATCAACCTGACGGGCACCTTGCTGCAGAAGTTATTCGAATCGAAAGAAAACGGATTGCCGAAATTGAACCTTTCCCCAGTTTCACAATGACCGTTCACGGTGTGAAGTGGTATCTGGCCGGCGCTATGGGGATTTTGGTGCTTTTGATGGCCTGGCGATGGTTTTCTTCTGATGAAATCAGGCAGTGGATGCGGGCCACCTGGGATTTCGGCCTGATGATCATCCCGCTGCTTTTCGGAGGCGTTTTCCTGACCGGGTTTATAGGGGGATTGATCCCTGAGCAGGCTGTTGCGGCGGTGGTCGGCGGCAATAGCCTGACTTCAAATTTCAACGCCTCTTTTGTCGGAATGATCTGGTATTTTGCAACCCTGACGGAAGTTCCCATCCTGCAGGGACTTATGGGCGCCGGGATGGGCAAAGGCCCGGCCCTGGCCTTGCTGCTGGCAGGTCCGGCCCTCTCGCTGCCCAACATGCTGGTGATCGGCAGCGTGATGGGGGTCAAAAAAACGGTTACCTTTTGCAGCATTATCGTTGTCATGTCTACCATTGCCGGCGTGACATACGGGAATATTGCAGGGTAACAGGAGGAATAAATATGTCAAAGAAAAGTAAAATTCTATTTTTATGCACCGGAAACTCCTGCCGCAGTCAGATGGCTGAGGCTTGGACCCGAGAGTTAAAGAGCGAAATCTTCGAGGCTTATTCTGCAGGTGTTGCCCCTAAGGGAATCGATCCCAGGGCGATCAAGGCAATGGCGGAAGTCGGCATCGATATCTCCGGGCAGACTTCCAAGGATATCGAAGCCGTCCGGCACTTGGACTTTGCCCATGTCGTAACCCTGTGTGACAATGCCAATGAGTCCTGCCCTTTTTTCCCGGGCAAAACCCGGCGGATTCACCGGGGATTTGATGATCCGCCCAAGCTGGCGGCCGGCGCTGCTTCGGAAGAAGCCGCCATGGCGTTCTACCGTCGGGTACGGGAAGAAATCCGGGCTTTTGTGGAACAATTCCCATTGTCGCTCGCTGAAGGATGATGAAAGATAAATGCCTTGGCTGATCATAAATAAAATGGAAAAAGTGAGGTAGGGTCGAACCGAAAAAGGAGAAATAAAAATGCCGGGTTTAAGTATCTGGAAAGTTCAGCACATTAACAGGTTAAAAAAGGATATGGACTACATTTTAGAAAGGGTGTGGGGTGATTTTGGCATGCAGACGAGCCTCAGATACATAAAAAATACTCCTCTTATCGACGTATCTGAAACCCCAAAAAACCTGATACTCCAGGCAGAAATTCCTGGAGCGAATCCTGATGATTTTGAGATAATTGTTGATGATGACA
>Ga0209536_100016763_pt1 | contig 10405 bp, 15 predicted proteins | sample DeeMarSeWOR28_12_FD_187461 | JGI IMG/M metagenome (GOLD analysis project Ga0209536, IMG submission 187461) | Marine sediment microbial communities from White Oak River estuary, North Carolina - WOR-2-8_12 (SPAdes) (version 2) | ecosystem: Environmental > Aquatic > Marine > Intertidal zone >... | reverse complement strand
CTCTCGCCGCGCAGAACTGATTCTCAGATGGTATCGTATTCCTAACCGACGGAGTACGAAGCTGAAAGCACCAAAACGTGCAATGTTGGGATCAGTTTGTGCGAAATGGGTGCGAGTTTGTGCAGAAAGGGGGTCAGTTTGTACGGACTGTACACTTGCGCGCTATGGTCTGCGCCCCAGTGAGCCAATGCGGCCTGAAACTCCTTCCTTCCTTGCTGCAGCGCGAAACGCTAGATTATGTAGTGACATCACCGTCGGCCCCGCCCCGGAACGACGGTGTGGAGGTATCGATGTCACGCGTGCCCTGCCCAGGTTCCGCTCAACCGCCCGTGCGGCGATCCGTATTCTCACGACTACCTATCTATGCCATCGGCTCATTCGCGCTTCTCGTATGCGCCTGCAGCGGCGAGGTGGAGCTGTACGATCCGAATGAGACGCCACAGGACAGCATCCCCACCGACATCCAGAAGGCTGATATCACTCTGACGTTCCAGATCGCGACCGAGGATTCGACGGTCAGTCAGGCGCTGGGCTGGCCGGAGGGTTCGGTACCGGATGCGGAAGTGACGCTGAGCCGCAGCGGGTCCAGCGAAGAGCTGACCGGGACAACCGATGCCGATGGGCGCATATCATTCGAGAAGTTGCTGGAGGGTAACTACCGGGCGTCGGCCGTGCGGATCCTCACGGAGGAAGAGCGAGCATTGTTGGCCGAGCCCGACCATGACGTGAACGCGCTCGGGGGAGGCGGGAGCTTCGATGTCGCGGCACCGAAAACCGAGGAAACCATCTCGCTGGCTGCGGGCCGTCCGCGGTCGCTGGTGATCAGCGAGTGGTCATTTCAGGACGACAAGGTGCCTACGGGTTTCTATAGCCTGGGTGGCTATCTCGAACTCTACAACAATAGCGACACGATAATATACCTGGATCGGAAGGTCATCGGCGCGGGACTATACAACCAGTTCTATGACTACAACGGTGAGGTGTGCGCCCGTGCTGCATACCTTCACAATGATCCTGACGGAATCTGGATTCTCTTTCTGTACCAGTTCCCTGGCACCGGGCGCCAATATCCTCTGGACCCGGGCCACACCGCAGTAGTGGCGACCGATGCCATCAACCATAAGGTAATAGTGGAAACAGCGGCGGACCTATCAGACGCGGAATTCGAGTTCATAGGCACTGCCGATGTGGACAACCCCCAAGCCGCTAACCTGGTGAGCGTAGGACCTCGACAGTGCTGCGCCTTGGGGCACGGGCTAAGATACTTCGGTGTAGCCAACCTGGCGGTCGTCGCTGATCCTCTTCCTCTCGATGAGTTGACGAAGGAACTCTACGCAGACGCGGTCGAAGTCTGGCGTCTGCCGGCGGATAAGATCGTGGAGGTAGTCACTTGGCGGTCTACAGCGAACTATGGCACTCCACCGTGCCCTCGGATGGTGCACGAACGTTTCGATCGCCAGGAGGCGATGATCCTCGACCCTCAGAGCGTAGAGTCCGGCCAGCGGCCGATCATCTTCACCACACCCGACGGACGTGCCGTGCTTCAGCACACACGCACCAGTGCCAGGGATTTTGTGCCCCGTCAACGTACTCCGGGCCGAATAGAATAGACTGTGGGCAATTCGCCGAGTCCCACGACGCTCCCGGTTCAGCGCTGGGAGCGTCGTGGAGGAGATGATTTCAGCTACATTGCGATGCAGATGCAGCAGACATTTTCTATGGGCCACCCGACCCAACCACAGAAGCCTTCATAGGGATCAGGGTCGTAGTAGGCGTCGCACATGGCCTGACACTCCGCCTTTGTCTCACATTCGCCGAAATAGGGTGGAGTTGTCGGACATTCCCCCATGGCGGTCGGGCTGGCGAATGCCTGGAAGCCACCGAACGCCAGCGCCACCGCGATCCCCACCCCGAAGAAGCCACGGCGCAACCATCTTACTCCGCTTCTCATGACAACCTCCTTGTGTAAGAACGAACGGACCCGAACCTCCCCTCCTCCACCTACCGGGACGTCGCCGCGGCCGTTTCGCGCTTGTTTGCAGTTGCTCCTTCATCCTCCGCATCGGTGGGACCCACAGCCGCGGCGAACACCGAATCCAGCGCCGTACCATCCTCCAACTCTCCCGGACGCGTGTGGATCACCTGGCCCTCGTGATCCAGCACGATCACCTGCGCACCATTGGCGTGGTTCAGGGCCTTGGCTTGTATCGTATTCCTAAGCCACGGAGATCGAAGCTGAAAGCACCAAAACGTGCAATGTTGGGATCAGTTTGTGCGAAATGGGTGCGAGTTTGTGCAGACAGGGGGTGAACTTGTGCAGCTGCGCCACCGTTCTACCCAGCGATCGAAGGCGAGCCTGTCGGACCGGGCCTGTGCGATCAACGGACTCACCGCTCGTTGACTGCCGAGCCTTGACAGCCCAAGTCACCCGAACTCGCGTTCAGTCGTGCAGGAAGCGCTAGTGTTCCCTTGGAACCCAACTTAAGTAGCTCGCCTAATGACTGACCCGTAAGCTGTCGTGCTCTCCGGCCTAGATACTTGCCGGATCCATAACCGAACGCGCGGGCCAGTTCGTCCCGCGTCGGGTTTTGTTCCTCGACACCGTGATCCACGACCCTCAACAGATGAAACCAATCCAATACGAGCTTGGGCTTCGGCAAGTTGTGGCAGGCAAACAACTCCTCGAGCTCGCGCCGCCCAAACAAGCCAAGCTCTCTTGACCAATACTCCACTGAGTTGTGTCGCGGAATCATCAAACACGCTGCCGACAGCGCGTCGACGACGGGCGGAGAGTAGCAGTCAAGGAGCGCGGCGACCTCCGGGACAAGCCATACTCGACTCTCGATGAGCTTCGTTAGCTGGCTTTCGAGGCCTTCGCAGTACTCCTTTAGCGCGTCGCCGTGGAAGGTGTACCTGAAACCCATGTGACTTGCCGACGAAACCAGATCCGCCGCCCCGCGCTGAGAAGAGACGCAAAGAACGCACAACGGTTGCCAGGCGCGTCTTGCCCATCGCTCCAACTGGTCACGCTTCTGATCAAAGGTATTCGCGACGTCCAGTACCAGAGCGGAACCGGCCTGTGGTCTTTCCCCTGCAGACTTCCAAGTCTCATGTTCTGAGATTAAGCTGATAGCGCGACAAGCTTGACTAGCTTCCCGTATCCACTGAGCCCGATCGCTGACCAATACAGTCGGCAGCTTATCCATTGAAGCCGCACACAGGCAGAGACCCATGGAAGAGGAACACGCCTATCCGCTACGGCTGGGTCTTGAATGGGCAATGGTGGGGGCTCGGCATTCATGTCTACCGGCCGTGTGCAGCGAGTGTCAGTCCCAGCGCGTGCATAATGCAGAGTATTCCAGAATCTGTCAACGCAGTAGGCGATGGCTGGTAGCCGTCTCGACTACCAGCGACATCAGAGCCGGCGTTAACACGCTCGAAAGCGAGTTGTCAGCGGGCGTCGGCCTCCTGTAGCAGCCTATCCCGCACCGGGCCCGGAAGCCGGCGCGCCAGGTCCTCCAAGCTGCCGCACAGGGACGTCAACGTCTCCTCGGGGCCGTCCCAATGTTCGAGCACTAGCTCGGGGCCCGCCCGCGACACCAGCCGATCGATGGCCAAGGCGAGGAAGAACAGGTCGTCCAGCTGTCCGAAGAAGGGGATGATGTCGGGGATCAAGTCGATGGGCACCAACGCGTAGGCTACGGCCGTCGCCATCAGCGCCTTGTCGGCACCCGAGACGCGGGGGTCGCCCATCAGACTGACAAGCAATTTCAAGAACCGCGGGACCCCCGCGATGAGTCGCTTGATTTGGCGAGCGGCTTTCACGGCCTCAGTCGACGGGGATCCGGGTGCGCGTCGGTCGATCGTCGGGTCCGTCGTCCGATCTACCTGTGTCCTTCGATCCGCCGCCTGTGTCGTCCTTCTCGGGCTCGCTCTTTCCCAAGTCCGAGACCTCGTCCGCCAAGTCGCGTGCCGCCTTCGCCGCTGTGCCCACCGCTTTATCGACCACACTGAGCGCCCCCATCACGCCCTTCAACGCCCAGGGGGCGACCTTCCGCGCGCGCAGCTTGTCCTGCATGTTCTCGGCGAACTTCTGCATCCCATCCGGACGCGCCTGCTCTTCACCGTACTTCTCGTCCAGGAACTCGATGTAGTCCAGGACCGCGTACAGTTTGTCGTCCGGCAACGACTCCACCTTGCGCCAGACACGCCGGCGCAGAAATGCGTCTCCCATGCTAGATCTCCTCGCTGGCCTCGGGCCCCGGCATTTGTGCCACGTTCACTTCGAACGGGACCGATTCCTCTGCCGGTCCGAGACGAATACCCACGTCGAGCAAAGTGCCGCCCAACCAGACGACACGCTCGACGTCACAGTCCTCCTCGTATATGCAGTCCATGTCCCAGGGCATTTCCAAACGCGCCGATGTAAGGGCGTCGAACACCCAGAGACTGCGCCGCCCGGCCGGGTGAACCCACCACACCGCCAGGTACCGACCGATAGGCGCCCAAACCAAAGAATCCGGTATCGCCGCCGACCAGACACCCAGCACGCGGACGGGCGGCTCCGCGGGACCCACGACGCCGACACACGCCCCCGGGCCCGTCGTTTCCCAAGCGGCCCAATTCGGATCGGGGGACAGCGTCAGGGACGCGAAACGAGCGGTCCCCAGATCGGGAATGGCCCCCGAGCACTCCTTCAGCGTGTCCGAGGCCGCTCCACCGCCCGGCAAGGCCGCAAGCGGGACCAACTCCTCGCCGCGTACGCTGTAGAGCGTGCCCTCGCCGATGGCGTAGGGGCCCACCCGGGTCGGATCCAGCTCAGCGATGGCGTGTCCGCCGTCGGTAGTGACGTCTTCGCAGCCGCTACAGGCACTCAGGCCCCCCGAAGCCAAAACTCCCACTACGAGCCCGGCCGAAATTCGACCCAACGGCCCGGGTGCGCAGCCCGGCCTCAGCAGTTTCAGACACCGTCCGTGCAACATTGCGCCTAATAGTACCTAGCCGCGACCGCTGAGCGCCAGCGCTCCGGTCGTCCGCGGCTAGCCCGCCGATATGGCCCCCGCTAACTTGGTTTTCTATGAGCCTGGAAGGAAAAGTAGCCCTGGTGACGGGCGCCGCCCGACGGCTCGGGTTCGCGATCGTGCGGGGCCTGGCCGAGTCCGGCGCCGACATAGCGATCCACCACCACAGCTCCTCGGAACTGGCCGAGGAGGCACGGGGAGAGATCCGCGACCTGGGCAGGCGCGCGGAGATATTCAAGAGCGACCTGACCGACCCCGGACAGATCGCCAAACTGATTGGCGACCTGGACGACGAGTTCGGGAGACTGGATATCCTGGTCAACAGCGCGGGAGTGTTCCAGCGAAGGCCCGTCCTCGAGATCACGCCGGACGATTGGGATCACACCCTCGACCTCAATCTTCGCGGCCCCTTCTTCTGCAGTCAGTATGCCGCCCACCTGATGAGACGCCAGGGCTCCGGCGCCATCATCAACATATCCGACGTGGCGGCGTTCCAACCCTGGCCCGGCTACGCTGACTACTGCATCTCGAAGGCGGGTCTGGACATGATGACCCGGGTGCTGGCGCGGGCGCTGGCCCCGGAGATCCGCGTGAACGCTGTCGCGCCCGGGCCCGTGCTACCACCCAACGATACCGACCTGGAAGAACGCGCCGCCCTGGCCGAACTGACCGCACTGAAGCGGTTGGGTAGTCCGGACGATGTCGTGGGAGCGGTACTCTTCCTCGTGGAATCGGACTACATCACCGGCGAGACGATCGTCGTTGACGGCGGGAAACTGCTAAAGGGCTAGGCGTCCGTTCCTTCCAGGACGACCATCGCGCAAGCGAGGCCGGCCTCGTGGCTAAGGCTGACCCAGGTCCGCTCCACTCCCAGCTCATCGGCGTGCGCACGGGCACCGCCGCTGAGCTTCAGGCTCGGAAAACCGGACCCCGCACGCCGGACCTCGATGTCGGTCCAGAGAATCCCCGGGACTTTGCCGCTGCTCAATGCCTTGAACGCGGCTTCCTTCGCGGCGAAGCGAGCGGCGAGGCATTCGGCGGGGTCGGCGCGTCCATCGCAATCGGCCAGCTCGCCTGCCGTGAACAGCTTACTGCGTGCGCGCTCGCCGTGACGCTCGAGCAAGTCCTTGACGCGCTCGATGCGGACCAGATCGACACCGATTCCGACGATCATGCGAACTCCACGACTGTGGCCGGAGTCATCCTTCCAGCAGAGATGGGATGCTCACTTCAGACGCTGACGGGTGGACCAACACCCCGTCGCCGGTCGTGAGGCTGATGACGGCCGGGGCATCCTTCTCGATACGATGGAAGCCCTTCCCCTCCAGCACGCGGTGCACGAAGATGCGGCGAACCAGAACCATTGCCGTGGCGAGTATGGGTACGGCGACCAACAAGCCCACGACGCCCAGCAGCTTCGCCGCTACCAGGATCGACAGAATCGTCAGGACGGGCGGAAGCTCCACCTTCTTCTCGAAGACCATGGGCGCGACCACGTTAGCTTCGAACACGTGGACGACCACGCCCAGCAGGATCACCAGGAAGAACTTCGTGATGCCCGCCGTACCCACGACGAACAGCGCGGGCAACAGCGTCGAGGTGATGGTGCCGAAGAACGGAACGATGACCGCCAGTCCGGTGAAGACGCCGAAAGCCAGCGAATAGGGTACATCCAGCAGCAGCAGTCCGATCCAGGTGAAGAAGCCGAGAACCAGCATGGAGATCCCCAGACCAACCAGCCAGGCCCGGATCGTGTGTCCCAGGTCATCGAGGATGTCACGGGCCAGGTCGCGGTACGCAGGCGGCGTCAAAGCGACGATGCCTTCCCGGTACAGCGTCGGCTTCACGGCCAGGTAAATGCCCATGATCAGCACGGAGACGACGTGGATCAGGACACCGATCCCCGAGAACACATACGGCATCACGTCCCCGAAGAACTCGCTGGCCTGCTCGAAGACACGGTCGAGAAAAGCCGCGCTGCCTTCCGCACCACCGCCCACCGGACGCAGAATCCGCCCCAATAGGCTATCCTCGGCGGCTAACGACGTGAGCTTGGTCTCGATGGCGACGAGATGACGAGGAAGGTCACCGATCAGTTCCTGGAACTGTGTGATGACAGGAGGTACGATCAGCAGGCCGACGAGCCCGATCACCAGTACAGTGGTGAACAAGGCGAGGACGAGCCCTATGCCGCGGTTCACGCCGAGACGCCGCGAGAAGACTTCGATGAGGGCGCTCAAGTAGACGCCAAAGAGGGCCGCGACGAAAAGGAGGAGCAAAAGCTCCGCGATGCTGTTGACGAACAGCAGGAGCAGGACGACGAAGACCGTCGTCGCCACCACCCCGTAAAGCTGACGCGCGCTCAACCCCTGCACCGAATCAGCCAGTCTTGTCCTCCTCAGTTACTTCTCCTTCGATGACTTCTTCTTCGATGATCTCCGTCTCGATGATTTCCGCCTCGTGCACTTCGTCCACGACGTGCTCCGACTCCGCGGCCGGCAACAAGCCCATCTCTTCCTTCATGGCCTCGAGCCTACGCTCGATGTCGATGTCGCCGCCCTCCAACCGCTTGAACTGCTGTTCCAAGTCGTCGCCGCCCAACTCCTCGTCGACCTCGGCGGCGGCCAACGCACGATGTTCCGCGTCCTCGATGCGTTCGGCCATGCGATCGAACGCCTCGAACGAGCTGCGGTCGGCAAGACCCGCCATCGTCTCGTGGATCCGCTGCTGCGCGGCGGCCCGCTTCTGGCGGGCGATCAACAGGTTCCGCTTCCGCTTCGCCTCTTCGATCTTGCTGCTCAACTGCCGCAGCGTGTCCTTCAACTTCTCGGTCTCCGAGGCGTGGGATCGCCACTGCTCTTCCAGCGTTACGGAGTGCGCACCGTGCTCCTGGCTGCGCAGCAGCGCCTGCCTGGCCAGGTCGTCGCGACCCTCGCGCAACGCCAGCTTGGCGCGCCGCTCCCAGTCGGATCCCTGGTCCCGCTCGTCCTGCACCTGCCGACGCAGCTTGCGCTCATCCGCGATCGCCACGGCCACTTCCTGCTTGGCCTGGGCCAGCTGCGATCGCATGTCATCGATGATCTGGTTCAACATCTTCTCGGGATTCTCCGCCCGAGCGATGAGGTCGTTCAGGTTCGACCGGACCATCGTGGATAGTCTGCCCCAAATGCTCATATTCTCGTCTCTCTATAGAGTTCTGTAACGCGCCAATGTTTCGTAATGCCCCCGCAGCGCCAGCAGAATGCTCTCGAGCGAGGCCTGGATCTCGCTGAAGTCCAGATCCGCAAGCTGCAGCGTATCGGTCATCACGACCTGGTTTTCGTCCAAACCGTAGGCACCGTGAACGAGATCGGTCGCGTTGAGCTCGAGAAGCTCGCGGAACAGGCCTTTTCGCAACTCCTCATCTTCCGGCGCGATCATCACCTCGACACGAACGAGAAGGAGTGGAGGCGCATAATTCACGAAAAGCGGCGCCACCTCATTGTCGTCGCCGAGAACCCACATGTCCTCTTCCAACTCATGGAATGGAAGCTCCATCCGGTGCAGATAGCCTTCTACGTCTTCACGCGTGACCATTCGGCCTCCGCCTTCCGTTCTAATGGACTAGTCTTCTAGGAAGTACAGTAATGTCATATGTCCAACTACGACCCGGGCAGGCTGGGGGTTTCCCCTACCGGGCAAACCGAGCCCCGCACGGGGCGGCCTGCGCGATCTCCAGCCAATATCGGTGAGGCGCGGGGGAATGGCTAGGTCAGGAAGCTTGTTCGCGGCGCAGGCTCTGCACCATCAGTGAGAGCTGGGCGTAGAGGGCGTCGCCTTTATCCTTGGCCTGGCTCCAATCCTTCTTGTCGACCGCCGTCCGGACCTCCTGGAGCCCCTCCTTCATGATCTCCAGCATACCAAGGTCTTGCGGCGTTTCCGCCTGCTCCGCGGCCGCAGCCAACTCTCCCAGCATACGCTCGGAGTCCTCTAGCTGGGCCGCTACCCGCTCGCCGATCTCCTCGGCTGACGGTTGAGCGACCTCGGGCTCGGGCTCGGCCACCTCGACAGGCGCCTCGACCTCCACCTCCTCGATTTCCGCCGCGGCCGCCTCCTCAACAGCGTCCGGCGTCTCCTCGACGGCAACACTCTCGACCACGGGGGCGGCCTCCGCCGGCTCTTCCCTAGGGGCCGTAATGGGCTCGACGGGTGGCGCCGCTACCGCGGCTGGACTTTCAGAAACATCTGTCGCGCTTGGCTGTCGACCCCGCATCATGATGACTACTGCGGCGATCGCAATCACCGCGACGACGGCCACGATGACCAGTACTCCGCTCAAGATCCCTCCCGAGAGATCATGTTGGAAGTGGTATTAGATAGGAAGACGGTTCGTGAAGAACAGGACCAAATAGGCCACCCCCCACAAAAGCAGGAAGGTATAGGCACCAAACAGCCAGCCTTTTCTTCGCTTGGGCGCCTGGCTCATCGCCACAGCGCGGGTCACACGGTCGGGGCTCTTATCCTGGTCTGATTTTCGGTTGGACATCTTACGTTTTGTTGCCTTCGACTGCGGTTATGCAAAAGAATGCCGCCTCTGGCGGCAGTCTCCCCAATCCTTGGAAACTCGTCCCAGCGATCGAACTCACGGTTGTTCGTCGAAAGGGACCCTAACCTATCGGCCCACCGGGTCGTGTGTCAAGACATCTGGGGCGCTATTCGGGGCTCCCTTCCAACTCCTCGACTCGCTTGACCAGCTTCTGGATCAGTCCCTTGTAGGCCAGGATGGTCCGGGCGAAGCCGATTCGCTCCCAGGCCGTGACCAGCACGTAGGCCACGGCAAAGAACAGCAGAAGCTGCCAGGAGCGAGTCAGCGGAGACACCACGATCAGCGCCGCGGCCAGGACTACGGCGCTGCCGACGACGAATTTCACGCGACGCCGCGTCAACTCGGAGTCGGCGCTCTTTTCCAGGACCAGCTTCTCGGCCACGGTCAGCCCGAGGCGATTCTCATCCATGCTAGTTTCCCTCCCCCCGGCCGCGACTGCCGTCTTCCCAAGCCTCCCACATCCCGAAGGTCCGCATCTGCTGTTCCAAATCGGAAGAGGCGATCAGTTCATCGATCTCGGAACGGGTCTGGCGCGTCCAACTCACCTCCGCTTCCGCGAACCCGTAGACGACGGCAGCGATGATCGCCGTGTTCAGACGCAGCTGTTGAGGGTCACACTGATGAAACTGATCGCTGCGGGCGTGATAGTTCGGACCGTAGGTCGCAGGCTCGTGGTTGGCCACGATATTGGCCACGCCCTGCATCATGAAATCGTAGTTGTCGGTGCCGACGATGGGCACATCGATGTGCTGGAACGGGCCGAGGCCTTCCACCGGTTCGAGGGTACGATCCAACGTCG
>Ga0209536_100016762_pt1 | contig 10406 bp, 11 predicted proteins | sample DeeMarSeWOR28_12_FD_187461 | JGI IMG/M metagenome (GOLD analysis project Ga0209536, IMG submission 187461) | Marine sediment microbial communities from White Oak River estuary, North Carolina - WOR-2-8_12 (SPAdes) (version 2) | ecosystem: Environmental > Aquatic > Marine > Intertidal zone >... | reverse complement strand
ATGCAGCCGGACGGGACCTACGTGCAGCGCGATGGCGGGAAGGGCGCCGAGAGTGCGCACGAGCAGATGATCAAATGGGCCGAAGCCCGGTTCGCCGAGGCCAACCGGTTGCGCAGACGGAGCGCGCGCGGCCCACGCGGCCTTGCTACCGGCAATGAATAGGCTCTGGCCGGGGCTGGCGCTGGCAGCCGTGTTGGTGTGGGCGTCGCCCGGCGGGTCGCAGCGAACCCTGATGGCGTCGCCGACCTGTGAAGAGCTGACGATCATGGACTTCCTTGCGCGGCTCGACGAAGAGGCCGGGCGATACAAGCGCGGGCTCGACCAGCAAGGCCGTCGCGACCTGTCGCAGCTTCGCCGCGAGGTATGCGCGCCCTACGTGGGTTACCGCGTGACCCGTCAACCGACCACGACTTGGTCGAACGGTCGCGCGATCACTCGCAACTACCTAGAGCTCAACCATCCCAACGGGCAGGTCGCCAAACGGCGCAGCGGTGAGTGGTTCTATCCAAGCGGAGCGCGCGCTAGGACCGCGCTCGGGCAGTGGTCGTATCCGAACGGCACGCTCGCCCGAACCAAGAGCGGCGAGTGGTACACGCGCGAGGGCAAGTACGTCGAAGACGCGGACAAGGCGCGGGCGGAGGCCTGCGAATACCTCGGCAAAGAGCTCTGCCCCCTAGGCAAACCCGACGAGGATTTGCTCGCCGTCACCGTCATGGGGCTCATCAACAAGGCCGCGCCGCCGAAGCAAGAGCCCCCTCCCGAAGAGCCGACCGGAGCCTCCGAAAAAGAGCAGTAGAGGGGAGCGCGGTATGGTAAAACCGCCGACCATGGTTGAGCCCACGCTTCGAGCTTCCCAAACGGCGCTGAGCCGCGAAGCCCTGCTTCGAACGGCCAAAGCCTCCCCCGAAATCGCGGGGCAACACGACAAGGACGCATGGCTGGCGCTCTACGCCGAGGACGCAGTTTTGGAAGACCCCGTCGGAACTCCGGAGTCTCACAAAGGACGGAGGCCCGGCCGGTTGGGCGACGAGCTTGGCCGCTTCTACGAAGCGTTCATCGCGCCAAGCGGGATCGAGATGGTGGCGCGACGGGACATCGTTTCCGACATGTACGTCTTTCGCGCAGTCGACATTCACACGACCAATCTCAAGACGGGTCTGAAGATGAAGGTCCCGGCGAACCTGCTCTACGAGATCGTGCCGCGCGGCGACGGGCTTGCCATTCGCCGCATGCAAGCGCACTGGGAGCTCAATCGGATGAGTCGGATCCTGATGGCGGAGGGCTTCTTGGGCACGCGCACCATCGCAGTGATGAACTGGAGCATGTTGCGCGCATTCGGCGCGAAATGGTTGATGGGCTATTTCAAAGCCTCGCAGCAAGGCGTTGGCCGCGAGGGCAAGAGGATCGTCGAACGGCTCGCCTCGCAGGTCGGTATCGATGGGCGTGATTGCTTTGCGCCGGGGGCCACGGTCGAGCTTCCAGGCGGTGCTACGGCTTCGGCAAGTGACTTCCTCGACGGATGTACTGCGCTCCAGGTGGGCGACATGTTGGCGTCGGGCCGGACGGTGTCGGGCTTGGCGTCGATCGAGTGGGGCGCGCGCGTTCGGGAGGCTGGATTCGTCGCAGAGCTCGAGCCCAGCACGAAGCGTGTCACCCGACTGCGCTTCTTCTGGGAGGGTTGAACATGGCCAAGCGAATCGCCTCTTGGCTGGTCAGCGTCCTCGTCGTGCTCGTTCTATACTTGTTCCTGTGGCCCGTGCCGATCGAGCCGAGCGATTGGAATCCACCGCCCGTCCCGGCGCTCGAAGGCGATTTTGCCGAAAACCACGTCCTCCAAGGGATGGAGCTCTTTGCGACCCCGGGCACCAGCGGTCCCGAGGACGTTGCGATCGACTCCGAGGGGCATGTGTACGTCGGGGTCGAGCAGGGGCAGGTCCTCCGCTATGAAGCCGACGGCTCCAACCCGCAGGTGTTTGCCGATACGGGCGGAAGGCCCCTTGGCCTCGACTTCGACAACGCCGGGAACCTCATCGTTGCCGACGCCGCGAAGGGGCTCCTTTCGATCGACCCGAGCGGTAACATCACCGTCCTGTGCACCGAGGCAGACGGGCAGGCGCTCGGGTTCACGGACGACGTCGATGTCGATTCCCACAACGTCGCTTGGTTTTCCGATGCGTCCGTCAAATGGGACCACCATCACGTGATGAACGAGGCACTCGAAAGCCTCCCAAACGGTCGCCTGGTCAAGTACGACATCGCATCGGGCGAGTGCGCGACCGTTCTGCCTGAGCTCTACTTTGCAAACGGCGTCGCCGTGTCGCCCGACGACTCCTACGTCCTCGTGAATGAGACCATGCGCTATCGAACCAAACGCGTGTTCGTGCGCGGCCCGCGAGCCGGAGTCGTCGAGACCTTCATCGACAACCTCCCGGGATTTCCGGATGGCATTTCGACGGGTGCCGACGGAATTTTTTGGCTCGCGATCTACGCGCCTCGCAACGAGCTGCTCGACAAGGCGGGGCCGACGCCCTGGTTGCGCCGGCTGATCCACCGCATTCCAACGGCACTGCAGCCGAAGCCGAGGCGTCATCCTTTCGTGCTCGGTCTAGATTCCAGCGGGACGGTCGTGCACAATCTTCAGGATGCCGATGGCGCAGAGTTCTCGAAGTCGACGAGCGCGGAGCAGGTTGGCGATTGGCTCTACATCGGGAGCCTCACGGAGCCCAAGTGGGGCCGTATATCGCTTTCATCCTTGCCCTAGGCGGGCGGTCGTCCGCTTGCGGAATCGCCCTTTGGCCCGAAGTATCCGGCCATAGCTTGAGAGGAGCGGATAGATGGCGCGGAATTGGTTCTTGTGGTCGTGCCTGGTGCTCGCGTCGGGGCCGGCCGGCTGCGCTAGTGACAGCGGTTCGACTTCCGACGGGAACGTGAGCATCGTTGCCGCAGAAGACGGAACGGTCGAAGTGACCGTCGAAGGGAAGACCCTCTTCGCGCTTGCGGGAACTGGCCCCGTGGCGCGGACGTTCACCGATTCCGCGGTCAACATCGGGACGAAGATCATCAGGCGCACCGACGAGAAGCGTGACCCGCTCTCCGTGCGCTCGATCGCCAACGGTGGCACGACGGCGAGCGTCGAGTACGGGAGCGCGACGCGTAGCGCGAGGCTGACGGCGCAGGCGCTGAGCGACGAGGTGAGCGAGTTCAAACTCGAGGTCTCCGGTGCGGCATCCGATTCGACGGCTATTGGCGTACGCTGCGACGAAGGCGGGACGTTCCACGGGTTCGGCATGCAGTACAACGCGACGAACCAGCGCGGCGAGGTGTTCCCCTTGTTCGTCAATGAGCAGGGCGTCGGCCGGGACGGCAGTGGGCTTCCCAACGCCGGGGACGAGCACACGACGTATTTTCCGATGCCGTACTACATCGACGCCCGCGGATTCGGAGCGCTCTTCGATACGAAGGCCCGGGTCAACGTCGACCTGTGCTCGAGCGACGCAGGCATCGCCTGGTTCGAGGTGATCACCGGCGGCACCATTCGATGGCGTGTCTTTCACGGCCCGACGCCGCTCGACGTCGTTCGCCAACTTGGCGACCTCGAGGGCCGCCCGACGAAACCCCCGACTTGGGCGTACCATCTGTGGCTCGCTTCGCAGGGTGGGACGGACGCCGTCGTCGCCGAAGCGGACGAGCTCGAATCCGCCGGGGTCCCCGCATCGGCATTCTGGGTGCAGGACTGGACCGGGATTCGACCGAACATCGAGGGCGGCTTTGGTGTCCAGTACCTTTGGTCCCCGAAAGAGACTTGCGGTGGGCCGGACGACATCTGCTACCCGAATTTCAGGGGTCTGGTCTCGGATTTCCATGATCGAGGTTACAAGTTCTTGGTTTACGTCAACCCGTTCATCGTCGATCCGAAAAGCGTGAAGGAGGCAGAGGAACCCGCGCGGTTTGCGGAGCGCTTCGACCTGATGGACCGAGCAGGGCTTCTAGTGAAGAACCAAGACCAGGAGACCTATAGCGATGTGGCGGTTGCCAACATCCCGCAACGAAGCGCGCACCCTGATTTCTCCAGGCCGGAGACTTCGGAGTTCATTCGGGACGCGCTGGCTAGTATCGTGACCGAATACGACGTGGATGGCTGGATGGCCGACTTCGGTGAGTACATTCCTTTCGACTCGGTGCACGCCGACGGCAGCATCGCCGACGAGCGTCGCAATACGTTCCCCGTCGATTGGCATCGCGCCAACCGAAAAGCCTTGGAGCAGGCGCGTCCCGACGGCGACTGGGTGGCGTTCGCCCGCTCGGGTTTCACCGGCGTGCAAGGGGTGGCCCAGATTCACTGGGTCGGCGACCAGCAGACCGATTGGGGTGAGCTCGATGGCTTGCCGACGGTCGTGCCCGCGCTGCTGAACTTAGGCCTCGCAGGGCAGCCTTTCGTCTCTCTCGACATCGCGGGCTTCTCTGTTGGAGGCGAGCCGAGCACCAAGGAGCTCTACCAGCGCTGGACCGAGCTCGGCGCCTTCGCCCCGGTGATGCGGACCCACCAGGGTGCACGTAAGGACGAGAACTGGAACTGGAACAAAGACGAAGAGACCACCGCGCACTTCCGCAAGTTCACGTTCGTCCACTGCGCGCTCGCGGATGACTTCATGGCGCTCGCCGACGAGGCGGCGCAGAGCGGCAAGCCGCTCCTCCGTCACCTGATGCTCGTATTTCCGAACGATCGCGAAACCTGGGACATCAGCGACCAGTTCATGATTGGTGAGTCTCTGCTCGTGGCTCCGGTGGTCGAGCAAGGCGCGACCACGCGTTCCGTCTATTTCCCTGATGGCACTTGGTACAACGTGTGGACTGGCGAGTCGGTTCAAGGCGGTGAACGGATCACCGTCGATGCACCGATTGGAAGCCCCGCCGTGTATTCGCGAGGCGAGGACCGAGAAGACATCCGCGAATGGGAAAGTCTGAGATACGAAGACTGCAGGTAGGCTCCCACCGGCACTGACGCTGGCGCTGACGCTGACCCGCCGGGTACTCTGTGTTCATGCGTGAGCTCGGGATCGTTGCCGCGATCACCTCAGTGATGTGCCTGCTAAGCGGCGTGTGGTTCACGCCATGGGAGACGCTCTACTACGGTGGCATTTGGGTTACCGCCGCAGGCTTCCTCGTCGGCGTCCCAACGGGGATGATCTACCACCTGCGACTCTATCAGGTGCTTCACCCGCGCGGAGAGCTTCCCCAAGGTTGGTTCTGGCGACCCCTCCGTTTTAACGCGCGGCTCCTACCCAAAGAGCGCAACACTGTCATGTCCTGGTGCTACGTCGGAGGCCTCGGCTTCGTCATCATCTGCATCGGCCTACTGATGATGGGCGCCGGCGTCTCGATGGCGATCTTTCGGGGCGTGTGAAGCGCGTCAGTGACAGTGAACGAGTAATTGTTCTGAACTCTTCCTCTGGTGAAGAAGAGCGATCTTGATCTACCGGTCGAGTCGCCGATCCCGTTGCGGTATCCCAGTTCGGGCTGGATCCGTCGGTTTCGTCGGCGGATGACATCGGCGTGGTTGCGCCGATGTTTCCGGACGTGAGCTTCCTCGTCTACCACTCGGGGTTCGAGGTCAATGTTCCCGAGGGGCCGTACGACCCGACGTCGGAGCAGGGCGTCGACACCCTCGTTCGGGCGGTGCTAAACAATGGAATTGGCAAGGAAGGCAACGTCTACGCCGAGCTCGGAAGCACCTGGCGTTTCGTGATGACTCGCCCCGGCGCGGCGGCGCACGTGCTCGGCAAGCTGCTCCTGCACTTGGGCGAAGGCCGCCCCGGCTAGAGCTGCGCGACGGTGCGAAGCGTCGCCTTCGATCGATTGAGCGTGTAGAAGTGGATTCCTGGCGCGCCTTTGGCGAGCAGCTCGCGGCATTGACCTGCGGCGAAGTCGACGCCCGCTTGCAACGAGGCCTCATCGTCGCCTTCTGCGACTTCGAACGCGCTCTCGAGCTCGACGGGGATCGCTGTGCCTGGTGAGAGCGACGCAATGCGCCGCAGATTCACGAGGTTGAGCACCGGCATGATTCCGGGCACGATCGGCACTTCGATTCCTTTCGCGCGGACCTGGTCGACGAAGCGCCAGTAGGCGTCGTTGTCGAAGAACAGCTGCGTGATTAGGAACTCGGCGCCGGCGTCGACCTTTCGCTTCAAGTTCTCAATGTCTGCTTCGAGGGTTGGGGCTTCGTGGTGCTTCTCGGGATAGCAGGCACCCCCGATGCTCATCGAGAAGCGTTTGCGCACGAACCCGACCAGCTCGCTCGCGTGTCGGAAGCCGCCCTCCACCGGCGTCCAGCTCGTGACCCCTCGGGGCGGGTCGCCGCGAAGTGCGAGAATGTTCTCGATGCCGTGGTCCTCCATGTGGCGGAGCGTTTCATCGAGCTCCGCCTGGGTCGTGCCAGTGCACACCAAGTGCGCCATCGCGGTCAAACCGAGCTCGCGCTGCACTTCGATCGCCAAGTCCGCGGTGCGCTCACGGGTCGTTCCGGCCGCCCCGCATGTGATCGATACGAAAGCAGGCTCAATTGCCTTCAACCGCTCGATCGCGCGGAACAGCGCGCGCCGCCCCGCTTCGTCTTTGGGCGTGAAGAACTCGAGCGACAGCACGGGCCCTTCACCCGAAGCGTACAGGTCTGCGATGCGCATAGGCCGGTCTCTATACGGGCAATCTAGACGCCTGAGCAAGACGGCGAGCCAGCAATAGGATCAATAGTAAGGCCAGCCATGAAACATCTTGCGTGCTCGATGCACTGCATCCGCTCGAGTCGCCCGCCGCGACCCCGCTGCCGCCGGCGCCGCTGCCGCCGGTGTCACTTCCGCCGGTGTCACTTCCGCCGGTGCCGACGCCTCCGTCTGGAGGGCCGCCCGCCCTCAGGACCAGGTCAGCGCACTGATAGTAGATGTTGTTCCCGGGCGTTGTGTACGGGGGTTTGTCGTACATGACCTGAATCACCTGGAGCGTGCACTTGTCGCACTCGATGTCGGGCAGGGTGACCGTAGCCAAGTAGTTGCGATTGTCCCGGCTCTGGTCGGGGATTCCGTCCAGCAGTACGGCCTCGTTCGAGTACAGATCCATCATCGTGGCTGGGTCGACGAAGTCGTCATCGCCGTCCGGATCGAAGGCGATTCGATAGTGCCCTGGGTGCTCGACGTACTCGTTCCAAACAACGTCGATGGTCTCCCCCGGCTCGAAATAGGTGACGTTGTTGGTTCGTTCACCGCCGTCGACCCCACAGGGTCCGGTCTTCAGCGTGTCGGGCCCATAGCGTGACGTTGGTGCATCCAGCCCGAGGTGGGCGGAGGCGTCACCCGGCGGCCACAGCATCGAGAGGAGCAAGGCGGCGGAAACGGCAAGACGCATTGCGACATCGTACCCGAACTGCTTGCTTTTCGCTCATGAATGGAGCTAAGCACCTGTCATGTTGCGCGCAATGCTCATACTCGTGGTTCTGACGGCCCTGCCCGCTTGCGATCGCTCGAAGATCAACGAGTCCGATTACAAAGAGGCGGGAGCGGCCGCGGTTTTGCCGTTCAAGAATAGCCTCAAAGCCGCTCTCGTCGCGGGCTTGGACGAGGGCCCCGTGAACGCGGTCTCCGTTTGTCGTGTCGAGGCCCCGAAGTTGGCGGAGAACGCTAGCCGCGCCAGGGCGAAGGTTGGTCGCACCAGCCAGAAGCTTCGCAACCCGGCCAACGCGCCCAAGCCCTGGATGGAGCCGTTCCTCGAGCAGTACGAGCAGGATCCGGAGAGCAGAGAGCCGTCTGTGGTCGTCATCGACGAGCGCACCGTTGGCTATGTCGAGCCGATCTTCGTTCAGCCGCTGTGCGTCACCTGTCATGGTGAGACGCTCGCGCCCGACCTCGCCGCGAAGATCGAAGAGCTCTACCCGAACGATCAGGCGACCGGCTACGCAGCCGGCGACCTCCGCGGCGTGTTTTGGGTGGAGCTTGCCCGAGACTGAACGCGCGGGCGGCTAGCCCATCGATGCGACGCGCTCTGGCTCGATATAGTAGATCACGCGGACTTCGTCCGGTGTGCGGAAGGGGTACTCGTCGACGCCCATGTACTTCTTCGCCATCTTGTCGATGTGCGCGTCCGCTCCCTCGTTCGTGATCTTGGAGACCCGCCCGCGAATCATCAAAGAACGGTACGGGTTCTCGGGGTCGGTGATCGAGATGGCGACGCGAGGGTCGCGCCTGATGTTTCGGTCCTTCAAGCGGCCTTCGGCCGAGTTGACGACGATCAGTGGCCCGTCGGTGTCGATCCAGACAGCGCTCGCCTGGGGGCTGCCATCAGGCATGATGGTCGAGAGGTGAGCGAACGCGGGTTTATCGAGGATGTCGGAGTGGGATTTGGGGACCTGTTTCATCTGCTGTCTCCTCCAGAGCTTGCCGCTCGGCTCTAAGGCCCGCCCTCCGCGGTGTCCACCAGTAGGTGAGCGGCCGATGCTCTACGCGCCGGTCACGGCACCGACTCTAGCACTCGCAGCGCTTCGTGGTATGAGCCGCGGCACGTGGACTACGACGTCATCATCGTCGGAAGCGGCTTTGGCGGCAGTGTGCCCGCGCTTCGGCTAACCGAAAAGGGCTACCGGGTCGCGGTGCTCGAGCAGGGCCGACGAGTGACGCCCGACGACATGCGGGCGGCAGACAGGAGCCTTCGCAAGCTGGTCTGGCTGCCTCGGATTGGATATCGGGGCTTTTTCGTGCAACACACGTTCAAACACGTCGGCATCGTGGGCGGCGTCGGGGTGGGCGGCGGGAGCCTCGTCTACGCCGCGGTCCTCCTTCGGCCGGGCAATGCGTTCTTTCAGGACCCAGCGTGGGCGAACCTCGGCGTCGATTGGAAGGCCGATCTAGCGCGCCCCTACGACACGGCATCCAAGATGCTCGGGATCGTCATCAACCCTGATCACGGCAAGATGGACGAATGGCTCCAGGCGACCGCGGGCGCGATGGGGGCAGGAGACACATTTGGCCCGGTGCCCCAAGGCATCCTCTTTGGCAAGGCCGGAGAGCGCGTAGGGGATCCGTTCTTTGGCGGCACCGGCCCGGACCGCACGGCATGCACGCGCTGCGGCGGCTGTCTGACCGGTTGTGCCGACGGCGCCAAGAACAGTCTCGACAAGAACTACCTCTACCTCGCCGAGGCGCAGGGCGCCGAGATCCTGGCCGAGCGGAAGGTTCGGTCGATTCGGCCGCTTCCCGATGGTGGATACGAGGTGCAGACCATCGACCCGTTCGCTACGCGTAAGACGCATGCTCCATTGACCGCGAACAAGGTGATTGTCGCTGCAGGCGTCGTCGGCACGCTCGAGCTGCTGTTTCGGTGTCGCGACGAGCTCGGCACGCTGCCTGCTCTTTCGCGAAAGCTCGGTGAGGTCGTGCGAACGAACAGCGAGGCCATCGTGGCCGCACTCTCGCCGGACGTCGACGAAGACCTGACCCACGGTGCTGCGATTTCATCTCACTTCTACGTGGGGGACCACACCCATATTACCCAGAACCGCTTTCCGTCCGGTTACAACTTCATGCGATGGTATCAAGGCCCGCTCGTCGATGGGACGACGCCGCTTCGCCGGGCGCTTCGGGTCTTGGGAGAAACGGTCGTCCGCCCGTTTCGCTCGCTCCGCTGTTGGTTTGCCAAGCACTGGCACAAGCGGGTCGTCGTGCTGACGGTGATGCAGAACCTCGACAACCAAATTGCGTTTCGCTTCAGGCGGCGCTGGTTCTCGCCATTCACGCGCCGCTTGAGCTCCGACGTCGCCGCAGGCCAGTCAGTTCCCGCGTACATTCCCGAAGCCAACGAAGCAGCGCGCAAGCTTGCCGCGCACATCGGGGGCACGGCGCACAACAACCTCCTCGAGAGCCTCGGAAACGCGTCGGTCACGGCGCACATCTTGGGAGGCTGCGCCATCGGTGCGGGCCCGGAAGATGGCGTGATCGACATCAACCACGAGGTCTTTGGCCACCCCGGTCTGTTCGTGACTGATGCTTCCGCGATCCCTGCAAATGTGGGCGTCAATCCGTCGTTGACGATCACCGCGCTCGCTGAGAGGTTCAGCGAACGCTTTCCCCCGAAAGATCGATCGTGACCCCGCCGTCTCCGAGCCGCTTCCGTCGAACGTGCCGTCGTGCGTGATCACCGTCGCGTTTACGGTCCGGCTGCGGCGCTGACCGCGATGAACGACATGCTGCCGAAAGGCATTCGCGGATCATGCCCGAAACCGCGGTCTCCGTGCTAGCGCAAAGATCCGCGAACCGAGGAGGCGTGCCGGCGCAGCATCTACGGAGTGACGATGTTGAACGTGCCATCCGGCTTGTCGAGCAAGCGGAAGAAGCTGACCAAGTCGAGCTTGCTGCCCTCGATCTCGA
>Ga0209536_100016761_pt1 | contig 10406 bp, 8 predicted proteins | sample DeeMarSeWOR28_12_FD_187461 | JGI IMG/M metagenome (GOLD analysis project Ga0209536, IMG submission 187461) | Marine sediment microbial communities from White Oak River estuary, North Carolina - WOR-2-8_12 (SPAdes) (version 2) | ecosystem: Environmental > Aquatic > Marine > Intertidal zone >... | reverse complement strand
TGTCAACTACGAAATGGTGCACTCGTGCAATTCTTGTACAGGTGGGAACCATAGGTTTTTGCTGTGACATTTGATTTACATTTCTACGGGAATGATGGTTGGTTAAATGTAATCATAAGTATGACACGATAGTAAGCCCAATAATTTAGTTCGTTATAGAACCCACCCCATTATAAGAATGTTCAGGACTCAATAGCTTTGCTAGTTGAACAAACTGTTATAACAAGTCGCCTCGGGATTTTCTGCGATATTCAAGTAATTTATAATCGTAGGGGGGCTTACTTATTCATAAACTCTCCACTTCTGGTGGAGGAGGTCCAGCGATCCTTGGTAAAATAAGATAGGTTCATTTTACGAAGATAAGCCTGCGCAGGGTAGATTAGGAGGAAAAATTTGTATATGAATGGAAGAGTTTATCCCGCGCATGATCGGGTTGTAAGTGTCACATAGTAGCACCGTTGAAGTATCGATTAGAAATGCTTAAGGGGCAAATCAAAGCGTTATCTCGGTGAGTTTTATTCGACTTGTGTCTTCAAGGATGGTTCGAACTACTCGGAAGATATTTGACGGTAGCGTTTTGCATCGCTTTCATATGAGTAACCGCAAAATACAGGTTAATAGGGTAATCAGCATCTTTTGTATAGTGACAGTTGCTAGCGGGTGAAATATGTGTTTTGGAGTATGGTTATCTCTACGGCAGAATTTTTTTTTGATCCTATTTCGGAATTGGTCGACGAGGCTGAACTGGATGAGCAGTGGTCATTTGTTGGGAACAAATCAAATCTACGGTGGCTATTGCATGCCGTTGATCATGCAACCAATACGGTTCTCGCCTGCGTGTTTGGCAAACGAATTACTTTGTTTTCAGAGAGTTAAAAGCATTGCTTGAACCTTTAGTATTACACGTTGTTACACTGACGACTGGGTGGCTTACGCATGTAATCTTGAGACAGGCAAACATCAAGTTGGCCTACCAAACACACAAAAATTGAGCGAAATAATCTAAATTTCAGAACATAGATCAAACGGCTTACACGTAAAACTATTTGCTTCTCGAAACTGAAAATAATGCACGATACTGTCATAGGCCGTTGATTAATAAAGTCGAATTTGGGTTGGACATTCATGCCAAATAACATATTTCGCCCACTACCTGCTCGGTTTTATTTGTTTGTGTTAGCCTCACGTGCAGAAGGGATGCCTATGGCGTACTTGAATCAATGGCCATGGGTTGTCCAGATGTACTTAGTGACTTCTCGGCAGCATCCTTAATTGTAAAGAATGAGCTTGAAGGTGTTATCGTGAAGTCAGATGCCCCCCATGATATGGTCAGGTGTTTTTTATGCACTAGATATATGCCCTGAGAAAAGAGTCTTTATGGGAACATATGCTAAAAACAAAGTCTTTCGAAGTTATGATTGGCCAATAGCATTGAAAAAAAATTCGAGTTTTTTTGAATGAATGTACTAAAAAAAAATTGTGATCAATTAGGTGTGTAATGATTAAGCATGGTTGGGAATTATCTGACAAGGATATCGCTCAAAAGTATCAGTCAGTTGCAAATAAAAGGCACTACGACATTGTTGAATCGCATCAAATGATAAAACGGATGATTCATGTTTGTGTAAGTCATGGTTGGTTGTCTAGAGAAAAGAGAACAAAATTGTTGGATTTAGGCTGTGGTACTGGCGTACTTCTCGAATCCCTCTGTAGCATATTTAAGGGTTGGGAGTGTTTGGGGATTGATCCATCTTACCCAGAGGAAAAGCCACCAAAAGTGATCATGGAAAACGGGATATTATATCATGGCAGTGCTTATAACATAAAAGCAAAAACATCTTCAATGGATCTAATAATCATGTCAGATATCATTGAGCATTTGAACAGACCGGACGATGCTCTGCGAGAAGTTGCACGTGTCTTGAACAGGCAAGGGGTAGTGATATTGACAGTGCCTAATGGAACGGCCTTTATTGGATGGAAACTGTGGGAAAAGCTACTACCCTTTTCATGGGCAAATAAGCGACTTTTACCAAGTGAACATCCTAAACGGACGTGGCAACCTATTGATACACTATACGAGTATAATGAAATACTGGCACTATTAAATAAGAATAAGTTTGAAATATTGGCAATGAGTTCAACTCAATTTATACCACCAATTTTGTATAGTGCACCAATATTAGGTAGGTTTTATAAAAAATATAATTTAGATAAGCTCATGAGTAAAATATTCCCTATTAAATTTGGTTATCGATTGATTTTAGTAGCACAAAAGACAGCTGATAATGTTAAGTGATTTAATGAACCTAGCGCCCTACAGATAACAAGCAGTTATAATTAGCAAAAAAATGGAAGTTCTTATACTTTTAAAGTATTTAGTTATGAGCTTCAAAGTGTCTTTTTAAAAAATACTGTTAGAGCCTTTATGGAAAACGGAATAGTTTTGAATTACGAGTCAAAAACACTAAGCAGTAACACAGTTTTTGTCTTCATAAAAAAAATAAGATGGAATTGGAATGACAGAGGCCAATCGTCTAGCCTCGGTTAGATTCGATGCCATTAGAGGTGTCCAGTGGACAACCATTTCCGCAGCGGCAAACGGCATCCTCTACTTTGTGCAGACGATGATTCTGGCTCGCATCCTGAGCCCTTCAGATTTCGGGCTTATGGCTATTCTTTTGGTCGTAGTCAGATTTGCCCAACTTTTTTCAGACATTGGTATTTCCAACGCAATCATTCATCGGCAAGATGTTAATGATGATATTTTGTCGAGTCTCTTTTGGCTCAATGTTTTTAGCGGCCTGTGCGTATATTTTTTTTTCAACTTGGCCTCCCCTCTGATAGCCATTTTATTTCATACTCCTCAACTTGACCATTTGCTTCGCTACCTATCTTTTGTCTTCCTCATCATTCCACTAGGCCAACAGTGTGTGGCAATTCAGGAGAAAAATCTAAATTTTGCTGTGATTGCTAGGGCCAGCGTGGCAAGTTACCTTGCTAACTTTTGTATATCCGTTTCGGCAGCGGTTATGGGGTATGGTGTGTTGTCACTCATATGGGGGTATTTAGGTGCTGCAATAATCCGTGTATCGCTGCTAACTATGCAAACATTTCGAAAACAGCCTCCAAAGCTTCATTTTGATAGAAAAGACCTGCACGGATTTCTTGGATTTGGGCTCTATCAAATGCTGGCCCAAGGCCTGAACTATGCTAATATGAACATCAGTCAGGCCCTTATAGGTATGCTTCTCGGACCGAAGGAACTAGGTTACTATACGCTTGCCTCCGAGTTAGCCCTTAGGCCTGTGCAAGTCATTACTCCGTTAGTGGGCCGTGTTCTTTTTCCGGTTCTCGCCAAATTACAATCTGATATGGTACTAATGCGGCGAACCTTCTTTCGAGTACACAGAATGATTTGCATGGTAAATTTTCCCTTGGCAGGAGGTATTGCTATTGCCGCCCCCCTTGCTATCCCCTTTCTTTATGGTGAGCAATGGTATCCAAGTATCATAGTCGCCCAGATTCTAGCCCTGTTTGCTTTATTTCGTTCTGCGGCAAGCCCGATAGGTCCATTGCTACTGGCTAAGGGCAGGGCTGATTTTAACATGTTATTAAATTCATCCAGAATGGTCTTGCAATTGCCATTTATTTATTGGGCTATACTGTACAAAGGTATATATGGGGCCGCAGCAGCATTACTCATAAGTCAAATTTTTCTTATGATATTGATTTATCGTATTTTACTTGCACGTCTTGTCGGGCCTTGTCTTAAGGATATCTTTTTTTCTTTTCTTCGCCCCATGGGGTTTACCTTTATTATGGCAAGTTCTATGTGGTTTGCCACGACGGCTATGAGTCGATTTTCCACAATATCACGCTTGATTACCGAAATCATCTGCGGAGCAGTAGTATACTTGGCTATGCTCATAGTCTCGAAAGATCAGTTTCTAAGAGAATTAAAGCAAATGTTGAGGTAATTTTGATGCGTATTGCGCTAGTCAATGGTCTCGAATTGCCCCACTAAAAGAAACACAATCGCAGCAAGAACAAAAATATGATTCATGATTACAGATACCTTGAAAAAATAAATTCATAATGAAAATAGCAATCATTACATCTTTTTGGAATCCGCCCAATTTCCATGGTGGTATAAGCAAAGTCATCTTTCATCTCAAAAGAGAATGGGAGGCAATAGGACATACTGTGCATATTTATGCATGCAATACTGTACCGAACAAAGATAACGGAGTATTTCACATCCCCATCCCGCCCATTCCACTGCGCGGCTTATGGATGAATATGTATATGCTGCTTTTTTCTAATCTTAAACAGTACGACATTCTATTTCCCCAATCTGCTTTCCAATGTCTCTTCCTCGATAAAAAGAAATGCATTCCTTTCATCCATACTTTATATAGTGTGGAACATTTTGTTCCATGGCGTTTTTGGAAATATGCGATAACTCCACTTGAGAAATATGCCCTCCGAAAGATTCGGGGGGGCATTGCATTGGATGATAAGACCATAAAGGAACTTAGAAACAGGCACCAGATGCAGGATGGCACGGTTCTAAAAGTGAACAATGGTGTCGATTATTCACTCTTTTGCCCTGCACCCGAAAATAAAAAGACGGAGTTTATGATCCTATCAGCAGGCCGGTTTATACATCGGAAACGATTTGATCTTTTGATCAAGGCATTTGCCTCATTTGTTGAGCTTCATGGGGATGCAAATTTGGTCATTGCCGGGGATGGCTACCTGAAAGCAGAGCTTCATGAGCTTGTACATCATCTTCATATGGACGGAAAGGTTTTATTCCCCGGCATGATCGACGAACCTGCAATGCTTAATCTATATAAAGCGGCGTCTATTTTCGTTCTACCCTCATCGGCGGAAGGGATGCCGATGGTTGTCCTGGAGGCTCAGGCTTGTGCCTTACCTGTCGTGCTGGCAGATTTTGACTCGGCCCATGACTTAGTGATTGAAGGCAAAACGGGATATATTGTAAGAGAGGCAGATTCGAGGACTTGGGCAGGGGTGTTCAGCCGATTTTATGGACAACCTGAGCTCATTAAAAGTTTTGGGGAAACTGCAAGAAAGCGTATTGAGAATGAGTTTGGGTGGCCGGTGGTTGCAAAGAATATCAATAACCATCTTCAAAAGATATTGAGGTGTTCCGGGAATAATTAGTGTGAGCAGAGTAAAGTTTTATCATCCCCATTTCTCGATAAATATCTTTTCAACTTCGAAGCTGGAAAGTCTTCTGTCATTGGGAGTTATATGGGTTCTAACAGGGACAGTACTTTTTCCTCACTTGGTGATTGGAAGTATCGGTCTTGGCTTGGATGATGCCTGTGCACTTTTACTTTCCATAGTTTTTCTATATATTTTGTTACTAAAGCCCAAGAACTTTCTCTTCAAGGGGAATCTAATGCTGATTACAATGCTATGGGCATTTCTTCTTGTCACAGGGATTGTTTTCAGCATCTTTGGAGGACTTTTTCATATAAATCAGTTTCGAGTTCCTACAGAAATGTGGCAGTATGTAAAGCGGATGCTTTTCTTCTATTCTACCTGCTACGTTTCTTATAGGTGCCTGGTTTCACCAGCTAATTTTTATCGCTGCCTTATATATGTTCTGCTGATAGCATTTATTGTCGGTATTTTTCAAATTTTACCGTGGAGTATTGGTGATCAACTGAGTAGTTTATATGCACGGAGTGAAGCTCAACTCTTGAACACTGAAAAATCGTTTACTTATTTAAGAAACTATGGAATAGCCGGTGGTGCAACAGCATGGGGCGGGTTCGCAATGTTTGGGGTCGCTGTTTCTCTTGGGATGCTGCTGGCAACCCGAAAAGAGCAAGGTGAAAAGAGGTTTCATCGGTTTCAATTATGGTCTGTTTTGGTCCTTGCCCTTATCAATGCATTGGTTTCAGGATCTCGTGTAGCCTTGGCAGCCATTTTGGCTGTCTATCTTGTATCTGTTCTTATTGGTATTTTCTTGTCTCGCCATAAATTACGTTTTTTCCTTCAATATGTGGGAGTTAGTATTTTGCTGGGCATAGGTTTCGGTTACGCACTTTGGGAGAAATTGTTTTTTATTGTATTCAGATACGAAGATTTAATTGACAAATTGGGTGGTGAGCGTGTCAATCAGACTGAAGTAGCTCTGTCATTGCTCAAAAATGGTCAAGACTGGTTATTGGGTGTTGGTAATGTGACACAGAGGACATTGGCAACTTCATTTGGCACTGAGGTTGAGCCTGTATATCTCCTTGTCAATTATGGTATAATGGGTGTGGCTTTGCGTTATTGCCTGCTCTTAGTTATTTTTATCTTTGCTTTGCGTCAACTCAACCGATCAGTAAAGGTTGAACGGGGTTTTGCAATCGCATCAGTTCTTGCCTTAATTGGCTATTCCGTTTTTTCCCTTGGATATTTTTTCTATCAAGAATTGTATGTTGGTATGTTGCCTTGGCTTCTATTTGGCTGGATTGTAGGTGCTTATTGCCGGTACAATTCTCGAGTATTGGTTCCAACCACAATTCAACATTAATTATTAAGGGAATATCATCATGGATATAGGCAAAATGAATTTAGTCATTGTAGTTGGGGTCTTGTTATACCTGATTTTTGGATTAACACCTGTTATAGGAGGGACAATACAAAGGCCTGTTATTTACTCTTACTATTGGCCGATTGGTAAAGGTCAGCAGGATCTTTTAAACTTAAATATGAATACCCCTAACTTCATAGATATTCCTTGGCAAGATAATCCAAGGTGGTTGGAAGCCAAGCGATATTGGGAAAATAATGGGAAAACAATACTTTATCGCGTCTATCCCTTTAAGGAAATAAAAAGTGAAGATGAAATGTATGAAAAGTTCACTGAAAGATTGGAGGAAGCAAAAGGTATAGCGATCGATGAAATAGTTACACACAAACTGACAAAAAAACAAGCAAGAATGTTCGTCAATGTTTTGGTAAAAGTTCGGCATGCATATCCGGATAAGATCATTGCTGTCTGGTGTTCGGGCAATTGGAATCAGGGAAACGTATTTCTTCTGAAAGCGATAAATGACAACGCTGATATGTTTCTTGCTGAACTTTACATCTCTCAAAGTGTTGGGAAAACAAAGGGTTTCGAGAAATTCAAAAGTTACTTAAAATCTGTAGAGGGACTTGTTCCAGGAATCAGTAAAAAAACTATTATCGGTATAGGTATGTATCCCAAAATGGCTGATGACCAATCGCAAAACTTTCAGGATCATCTATCCTCTCAGATCAAATTATTGGGAACCGATCCTTTTTTTAGGAATTTATTAGGAGTTGCTCTATATGCCCCTGTTTATATCTCGATCGAAGATCAGAATTGGATCGATGGCATACTTGAAAAGTTTTTCAGTCGATGAATCAATACATTTTTTAATTGCAAAGACATAAGGCGTATATACATAAGTGGAGAATTTATCAAAGTTGTATTCTTTTAAAACAGAATTTAAAAAAAAACTGAAGGTACTGCATCTTTGCAGTGACTTTGCTAATAAGAACATTTACAAACAACTTGTAACACACTTGGAAGAGATAAACATTTCTCAGGTAGTTTATTCAGCTGTAAGAACAGAGGCTGAAGCGAAATGGAAATCGAAAAAGCAGTCTGATACAGAATATTGCCTTAGGTATATTCTCCGTCCATATCATAGGCTATTTTTTAGAGCAAAAATTCGTAAAGTTTCTCAAGACCTGTATGAATATATTGATTTGAGCAATATTGGTTTGGTTCATGCTCATTTCCTTTATAGTGATGGAGCTGTAGCTCTTCAATTAAAAAAAAAATTAAGTATTCCATATATTGTTGCTGTAAGGAATACAGATATTAATATTTTTAGACGCTATCGTCCAGATCTCACCTGCATTTCTAACGAGGTTCTTAGAAATGCGAGCCGTGTTGTATTCATTTCGCCTGCTTACCGCAATCAGTTTCTCTCAAGCTTGAGGCCAAACATGCGTATACCTATTGAACAAAAAGCCGTGGTGGTTCCTAATGGTCTTGAATCCAACTGGTTAACTTTTGCCCCTCCTGCCTATAAGTCTTATGGGGATTTGCTGAGAATCATTTATGTAGGAGATTTTAACAAAAACAAAAATATTCCCGGTATTCTGCAGGCCATTTCAATTTTGGCAGTTAAACAAAACGTAAATCTTACACTTGTTGGAGGTGGTGGCAATGGTGAGAGAGAAGTTAAGAAACTTTTAAGTTCAGGCAAATATAATTTTGTCAGATATTTAGGAAAAATTGAGAATGGACCAAAACTTCGAGCGATTTATAGGGAACATGATCTGTTTATCATGCCTTCGTTTAGGGAAACATTTGGTGTTGTTTATATCGAAGCGTTGTCTCAAGGGTTGCCAATTATTTATAGCCACGGGCAGGCCGTAGATGGATATTTTCCTCAAGGGACAATTAGCGAAGATGTAGATCCAAGAAGCCCTGTCGACATTGCCAATAAAATTCAAATTCTTGCTAATCGGCGGAAGCATATAACACAAAAATGTGTAGTAGAAGCGAAAAAATTTGCATGGTCACAAATTGCCAAAACATATAAAAAAATATATGCCTCAGTTCTATTGAATGACATGTGAAATTTTATATCATATGAAAATTATTTATCTTCATCAGTATTTTAACACACCGGCCATGACTGGGGGAACTCGCTCATATGAGATGGCGAGACGGTTTGTGGATGCAGGTCATGAAGTGCATATGATCACAAGTTGGAGGGAGCCCACCAAAAAATCACGCTGGTTTAAAACTGTTGAAGATGGCATTAACGTACACTGGCTGCCTCTACATTACTCTAATAAGATGAGTTTTCGTGAGCGGATTAGTGCCTTTTTTTTATTTGCATTTTCTGCCAGCAAGAAGGTGGTGAGGTTAAAAGGTGATATTGTCTTTGCCACAAGTACGCCACTTACTATAGCTCTGCCTGCAATTTATTCAGCAAGAAGACTTCACGTGCCAATGGTTTTTGAGGTGCGAGATCTATGGCCCGAGTTGCCTATTGCTGTGGGTGCTATAAAAAACCCATATATTATCAAACTGGCGCAATGGTTAGAGCGGTTTGCATATAAGCATTCGACATATGTTGTGGCTCTTTCCCCTGGCATGAAAAAAGGTGTGGTAAAAGCTGGGTATCCCCCTGAAAAAATTTCAGTGATTCCGAATAGCTCTGATATAGACCTGTTTCAGGTTTCAGAAAGCATGGGGCAATCATTCCTTGAGCAATATCAAAATCTTAAAGGAGGTTCCCTTATAGTTTATGCCGGAACTTTAGGATTAATAAACGGCGTTTCGTATTTAGTTGAGGTTGCCCATTTTATTAAAAAAATTGACAAATCCATACGTTTTTTGATTGTTGGGGATGGTAAAGAGTTTGAAAAAGTTCAGCAATATGCTGAAAATATGGAAGTTTTAAATAATAATTTGTGGATGATAAGGGCTTTACCAAAATCTGAAATGCCTAGCCTGCTTTCTGCTGCTACGGTTTCAACATCTTTAGTTATAGATCTGCCTGAATTGTGGAATAATTCGGCTAATAAGTTTTTTGATTCCTTAGCTGCTGGGAAACCACTTATGATAAATTATAGTGGTTGGCATGCGGATTTACTAGAAAAGAACAATGCAGGGATTGTGGTCCCTCCTGACAATGCGCAAATAGCAGCAAAAATGCTTTATGATTTTATCAATAATAAAGAGCGATTGCAGCAAGCTGGAAAAGCTGCTTTACATTTAGCAAAACAAGAATTTGATCGTGATCAATTAGCTAGAAATTTGCTTAATGTTTTAGAAAAGGCTGCTCAAAATGATTAAACGCTCTTTTGATATTATAATTGCACTTTTGATTTTGGTATTATTTGCACCTATCCTATTATTTTTAATATTTTTAACCCGATTGTATATAGGGGCACCTTTTTTTTTCACTCAACAGCGTCCTGGTCTTAAGGGCAAACCTTTTTTGATGTATAAATTCAGGACAATGACTGATAAAAGGGATAAAGGTGGAAAACTACTACATGACAGAGATCGTTTGACTACATTCGGCCAATTTCTTCGTTCAACAAGTATAGATGAATTGCCGGAACTTTTTAATGTAATCAAAGGCGAAATGAGCCTTGTCGGTCCCAGGCCTTTACTTATGGAGTATCTGGAACTTTATACCCCGGAGCAGGCCAGGCGGCATGAGGTGCGGCCCGGTATTACTGGTTGGGCCCAGGTGAATGGGCGTAACGCAATCAGTTGGGAGGAAAAATTTAAGTTTGATGTCTGGTATGTTGATAATCAAACTTTTTGGTTGGATTTAAAAATTCTTTGGATGACCCTGGTAAAGGTCTTCAAGCGT
>Ga0209536_100016760_pt1 | contig 10406 bp, 10 predicted proteins | sample DeeMarSeWOR28_12_FD_187461 | JGI IMG/M metagenome (GOLD analysis project Ga0209536, IMG submission 187461) | Marine sediment microbial communities from White Oak River estuary, North Carolina - WOR-2-8_12 (SPAdes) (version 2) | ecosystem: Environmental > Aquatic > Marine > Intertidal zone >... | reverse complement strand
ACCTCTTTCCAGGTAACGCCACGTCTCACAATCCAGCCTTCCTGGGAAGAAGCCGACGTCAAGGGGGGGGGAAAACATCGTGTCATTGTAATGGACCCCGGCCTGGCATTTGGAACCGGTCACCATGCGAGTACCCAACTGGCACTCTTGCTTCTCGAGGAGATATTTCAGGAAATTGGGAAAAAGCATACAAGAATCCTTGACGTAGGCACTGGTTCGGGCATCCTGGCAATGGCCTGTTCCCTGTTTGGCGCCCGGGAGGTCCTGGCGATTGACAACGACCCCGAGGCTGTCGAAACAGCCCGGCAGAATATTCTCCGGAACCGGCTTGCAGACAGGATAGTTGTCAGCAACCAGGACGTGAAATTGCTCAAACCTTGCTTCAATATCATTGTTGCCAATATAACCCACGATATACTTGCGGAACTGGCAGTTCATTTAACTAATCTCATCTATCCCGGTGGTTTTATGGTGCTCTCCGGTATTCTGCATGGCGACCAGGACCAATCCATCCATGAAATATATGTGGCTCAAGGCCTGCAGTTTATAAAAAGTCTGAATAAAGATGAATGGACTGCCCTGACTTTCCAAAAATAGCGCAAGGGTTGACTTATATTTACCTGAAATTTCAGCTTCCAGGACCGAGGCCGGATGGTGCTCTTTTATTTAGTATGGTTGCCATAGTGAATACGAGGAAACCGCTACATTTGATTAGGTGTAATCTCGCTTTGACCATATATTTTATCAAAAAAATCTACAGTACAGGTCACTATGCGCCGTTTTTTTGTTGACCCTGAAAATATCGCTGGAGCACACGCTTTTCTGGCAGGACAGGAGGCCCGGCACATTGCGACCGTCCTGCGGCTTGCAACAGGGACTACAGTTACCCTTTTTGACGGCAGCGGTTCCTATTACGAGGCTCTGCTTACTAAGATTACACCCAACAGGATCGAAGTTCGGATAGTTTCTATTACGCCATACATTGACACTGGCGAAACCTTTCGTCCTGCTCTACATTTAGCCATAGCCCTGCTGAAAGGCAAAAAGATGGATTTCATTATCCAGAAATCTACGGAATTGGGAGTTGCGAGTTTGCGCCCCTTCCGATCACGATATTGTGCAGTGCATGAAGATGCAGCGAGCAGAATTTCCCGCTGGCAGAAAATTGCCCTTGAGGCATGCAAGCAGTGCAACCGCCCGAGGCCTCCCGTTGTTCAGGAAGCAGCAGACTTTAAAGACCTCCTAACTGCCTCAGGGCAAGAGGAACATGACCTGAAACTAATTTTCTGGGAAGAAACAGGGGGGAAAACTTTGCAGCAGGCACTTGGACCATTGCAGGAAATAAAATCATCCTTGATCCTCATAGGTCCGGAAGGCGGTTTCAGCTCAGCGGAGGTTGAAGATGCTGTTGCAGCCGGCTTTAAGACCGTGACCCTGGGCAGGCAGGTCCTCCGGTCGGAAACTGCTGCTATTGCAGCCCTCTCCATACTTCAGTACAAACTCGGCAACCTTGCCTGACATTTCATTTGCTGCCTGTCAAGAAGGCCCAAAGTTTTCTTTGCCATAATCTATATATCTACAGGGCGCAGGAACATGATACACACTAAAAAGGGCCTCCCGAAAGGAGGCCCTTTCTGTTACTGCATGGAAAGCGTTTCCTGTCCGCCTCTCTTTCCGCTGGAAAGCTTTTCCTGCATGGGGTCACCCTTGTAGCCCAGCTTCTGCCAGTCCAGGCGTCCGTTATCACCATGACAGTCGAGACAGCCCAAGGCTTTTTCCGCAGGAGTGACCATGTGATTTATGCGCCAGTACATTTCCGTTGCAGCAAATCCATACGCACCACTGTAAGAGAGTCCGGATTCCTTCATACCCGCCGCAGCGGCCTTGTCCCAGTCAAAGTTGATCCAGTAGGCATCAGGATCCTTTTGGGAGCCAAATAGTTTCGGGGTAATAAAATATTTATTCTTCTTGTCATAGATCTGCTTTCCTGCGTGCACCTTGAAGGGATAGATCTTCGAAGATTCGTCATTGATATCACCCAGGGGATAACTGAGCCGGGTGACCTGCTCTGGATCCATCTTCTCTCCGAGGTTATAGGCTCCTGCCTTGCCATTATACCAGGCATAGGTTGGAATCAGGTTTTTGCCCCAAACAAAATTTCCCTTGTTTTTATGATAGGTAGGCATACCATATTCATCTTTTGGAGGGTCCTGGATATCTTCACCAGCTGCAGACCAGTCCCAGGAAAGCTTAGTCGGCATTTCCTTGGCTATGGAAGGAATATGGCAGGTCTGGCAGGCAACTCGTGCTGTATGGGAATTCAGGAGTGACTCTTCATGGGGATTCCTATCATGGCAGTCTGTGCAGGTGAGATGGTTGTCGCCTCCCGGCGAAACAACCATTGCATTGCCCTTGATCTGGTGTTTATCTGTGGTATGGCAGGCCTGGCAGGTAAAATTCTGACCATCCACTCCCATGTGGACATCATGTTCCCTAGAGGGAGATACCATGGATGAATCAATATCACCATGCTTCACATTATTACCGCCTCCGCCAAAACCATGGCAGACAATGCAGTTATTCCTGCTGGGCGCACCTATGTTCTGAGCAACCGACACGAGATCAACCGGCGTTTTATCATACTTTTCATTGCCGGTAAATCCGGCGGGCATACCGGCTGCAGGGCCGGGCTTCTTATAAGTCCCGGTGTTGTCGTGGCAGACAAGGCAGTCTATCCTGCTGGCATCCGAAAAATCAAAATTTGCATCTTTCCAGCCAAAGCCTATATGACAACTGGTGCAGCGGGCCCAATTGCTGTTGACAGAAATACAGAAGTTATTAACAACATTCATCTTGCCCCGATCAATCTGGCCCTGCTGCCCGTAATCCTGCTGAAGTTTCCAGGTCCAATGACTGGTATTCATAATTTCATGGGCGGCGGTGTCATGACACTCGAGACATTTCCTGGTAACATCCATGGGGCTCACAAACGGCCCTGACATGTCCAGGTGTTCCGGAGTTGTTCCACAGGCTGCTCCTGCACCCCAGGCTGATATGGTTAGTATTGCTGTTACTATGATTTTCTTGTTCATAATTCGCACATCTCCTTTGTTATAAAAGATTCCCGGTTGATAACTTATGCGTTTATAATGTAAATATTCTCTCAGATTTGATTCAGCAGGCTGTTAATAGCAAACCCTGTGCCAGGGAAAGCAATGAAACGGCATAAAATCTTCAACCTGTATATATTATTAAAAATAAACCGCATTGAGTTAATTTTCCCTCATTCCATACTTGTTTATATTATTAACATGTGTTAACTTTTTACTAACCAATTAACGCCCCTTAACATTCAAATTTATATCTGACGGACCTGCCCATCCATAGATTTAAATTGCTGGGAAAAAACAATAAAGCCTGCCCCTCTGATGACCATCGTTGTAACAGCAGGCTTTGACCACAAGATGTCTTGAACATTATTGAAAGGAACCTTGTGCTGGCTGCTAGGCGATGAATGATTGCTCTTACTGTTTCAGGTCCACTTTTTGCAGGGCATCTCAGTAAAGGTTTTATTGAAAATCTTAATACGCACTCTTTCGGAGGACATATGCTGGAAAAAACCTACGGTAAATATTGGCAGACAGTCATAGACACCATGCTGGAAGGGTTAATGCTCGTTGATCCTGATGGTAAAATCATCTTTGTCAACCGGGCCTTTGAACAGCTTTCCGGCTACAAGAAAAATGAAGTGGAAGGCAGGTCATGCGAAATACTTGGCTGCGACACATGTTTTGGCACCAGGAAGGAGGGAAAGGATAAGTATTGCGCCCTCTTCAAGGAAGGGAAAGTAAGGCGCCGCAAGTGCATTTTTCAGAAAAAGGATGGCGGCGAACTGCATGTTCTTAAAAATGCCGCCCTCATCCGGGACAATACCGGCAAGGTTGTTGGAGGCGTGGAAAACCTGACAGACCTCTCCCCTATAGTTGAAAAGGAACAGGTCATACTGCGACTCAGGAAACAATTGACCAAAGAAGACGGCTTCCACGGCATGCTGGGCAAAGCCACCGTCATGAAAAAGGTTTTTGATCTTATCTCCAGTGCGGCGCCCTCGGAAGCACCAGTCGTAATCTACGGCGAGTCAGGAACCGGAAAGGAGCTGGTGGCGGCGGCAATCCACCGCCTGAGTGCACGCCATGCAGGCCCTTTTGTGAAGGTAAACTGTGCGGCGCTGAATGAAAACCTTCTGGAAAGTGAACTTTTCGGGCACGTCAAGGGAGCTTTTACAGGAGCTGAAAGGACCAGGGTCGGCCGTTTTGAAGCGGCCAACACCGGCGCCATTTTTCTGGACGAGATAGGTGACCTGCCCCTCGCCACCCAGACCAAACTCCTCAGAGTGCTGCAGGAAAAAGAATTTGAACGGGTGGGAGACAACCGGCCCATTGCTACGGATGTCAGAATCCTGGCTGCAACCAACAAGGATCTCAACAGGCTGATGCAGGAAGAATTATTTCGGGAAGATCTTTACTATCGCATAAACGTCATCCCCATTTATCTGCCGCCCCTGCGGGACAGGCGTGATGACATCCCGCTGCTTGCCGATGCCTTTATCCACAGGATGAACCTGAAAACAGAGAAAACCATCAGCGGAATAGCCAAGGAGGCCCTGGATGTTTTCATGCAGTACGGCTGGCCTGGAAACATCCGGGAGCTGATCAATGTAATTGAATATGCCTTTGTCCTCTGCCCGCAGGGGGAGATTTCCCTTTCGCACCTGCCGGCCCAGCTGCTTGGACATCACCCAATACATGGCCAGCAGGCCCCAAGGACCGACAGCCGGAATCTCGCCGGGGATGGACGCCAGGAACTCATCCTGGCCCTGAAGGCAACAGGCGGCAACAAGTCAGAAGCTGCAAGGCGTTTGGGCGTCAGCAGGGTAACTCTCTGGAAGCGTATCAAGAAGTATGGCATCGAAGTGGATCGGCAGATACTGGATTAATCAGGGCAAAGAAATTGCAAGGCGTCTTTCTGCTGCCATCACCTTTTGGGGAGGGGATTTCCAAGGTAATCGTGCAATTTTCTGCTCAGTTCCTGGATTTTATAGGGCTTGGGGATTATGCCTACGAACCCGTATTTTCCCAAATTCGCCATGACCGATTCATTTGAGTAGCCGCTGGACACAAGAATTTTTGCAGCCGGGTTTATGGTCAGAATCTTTTTGCCCGCCTCACTCCCTCCCATACCGCTTGGGACTTCCAGATCCAATATCACCGCATCAAAAGGATTGTTTTCTTCCATGGCCGCCTTATAGATATTGACAGCCTCCATGCCATTATTGGCCAGGACAATCTTATATCCTAGATGCTGGAGCATATCCTGGGCCAGAATCCTGACCGCTGCATCATCATCCATGAACAGGATCCTGCCCTGACCAGTAAACAGTTCGTCATCCTTGGCAGGGGTCGGCTCTATTCCTTTCTCGACTGCGGGGAGGTAGATCTGGAATTTTGCTCCTGCGCCAGGAGAAGACTTTACGGTGATGTGCCCTCCGTGATTTTTAATGATGGAAAATGCAGTCGCCAGGCCAAGGCCGGTGCCACCCGTCTTGGTCGAGTAGAATGGATCAAAAATTCTGGACAGATGGCCGGCCCCAATACCTTGTCCCTGGTCGGTAAAACCTATACAGACATATTTCCCTGGGGCCAAAAAAGTAGAATTGCCAGGTGAAAGCATAATGTTTTCTGTACTGACATGGATCAAACCACCTTCAGGCATGGCCTGCCCGGCATTGATAACCAGGTTATTAACCACCTGGCTTAACTGACTTGCATCCACTTCTACCGGCCACAGCCCGTCAGACAATGCAAAAATGCACTTTACGCCGGCACCGGGCAGGGAGAAGATGCTGGATTCGCGAACCAGTCTGTTTATGTTCATTACCTTCTTTACAGGGGTGCCACCCTTGGAAAATGTCAGCAGCTGTTTTGTAAGCTCCCTGCCCCGAAGCGATGCCTTTTCAGCTGCCTCGAGTTTTGCCATAACCTTGCTGTCCGAGGCTGCATAGGTTTTTGCCAGGGAAATATTGCCCAGGATTGCGGCTAACAGGTTGTTGAAATCATGGGCAATACCCCCGGCAAGCAACCCGATGGATTCAAGTTTCTGGGCCTTGAGAATCTCCTCTGTCATCCTTTTGCGGTTCGTAACATCCCGTACCACTTCAATCCCGGCATAGACCTCTCCTTTGTGATTGATAATGGGTGAGGCTGTTATTTCCACATATTGCGTGTCATTACCTCTGGTCGCGCTCCTTTCCGCCTTGTGCACTCTGCTGTCGAAAAATGAGGCTTCAACAGGGCACCCCCGGCAGGGTTCACTCCTTTGCTCATACGCCTCATAGCAGAATTTTCCGACATGGTCCCCCGCCATTTCCTTCTGAACCTTATTCTGATACAAAACCTTGAAATTTCTATCCTGAATACTGATGCCATCACCAATGGCAGCAAGGATAGCTTCTAATTTGCTGTGTTCTGCTTCCGCCTTTTCCAGGGCGCTCCGCAAGGCAGCCTCAGCCGTCAACCTTTGATCATGGTTAAGTTTTGCATGAACCGAGAAGAGGAAAAAGAGAAAAAAAGGTGTGAAAAGGATTTCAAGGTAGTCCTCAAAAGGGTCAAAGTATTCTGTAATACCAGCATGTTCCAAAACATTTGAAATACTGACCAGCAGACAGACGGACAGGGAAAGGAGCAAAAGGACCCTTGACTGAAAATGAAAATAATCGCGACTGACAAAAAAAATAACTATAAGAACGGCGGCTCCAAAACCGGCGGCTGCTATAAGATCAAAAAAAGCGATCAGGTTCATTGTGCTTCCCTGCCCTGTCGCTTCTGTTGTTTGACTGCTATTTCAAGGCAGCCTGCTGCAAAGGAAACCCCTCCCAGACCATAACTGATATGCTCTAACGTGTTGAACAATTCATTCCACAATACCCCTTCGATGAGCGTAAATACTGCAGCTGCAAATATGCAGCAGAAACCGGCATAAAACCATGCAAACCCCGGGATCTCGTGCCTCCGTATCGCCGATACCACGATGACAAGGGTGATAAGACTGACACAAAGATTTATGAGCTCGCTTTCCTGAAACATTTCTTATAGTTAATTAACGGGATGTTCTTGGGAAGATGGCCTGAAATAGAATTACAGGACATATTATCACATACCCTTCAGCGAATGCTACTTGCAAAAAGGCAATGGGCTGTCACGTTTGTAGAGAATATGGGAAAAACAGTTTTTCTTCCAGTTTTATAAACCCTTCTGGTACCATATGATGTATAAGTATCTGCTCTAAGGCTCATAAAAACAATATTACCCCCCCTTCCAGGATCTGTCATGCGCGCTGTTGTCCAACTTGTCAAAAAAGCATCTGTCACAGTCAACAGTTCAGTTATTTCCGAGATTGGCCCTGGCTTACTGGTACTTCTGGGGATTCAGAAAAATGACAACGAGCCTGATGCTAAATTGCTTGCTGAGAAAATTGCTCACCTGCGGATTTTCCCTGACCAGGGTAAACTGATGAATCTCTCGGTGGTCGATGTTGGCGGGCAAATACTCGTTGTTTCACAGTTTACCCTCTACGGTGACTGCAGGAAAGGCAGGCGTCCCTCCTATTCGAATGCGGCACCTCCTGAGCAGGCTGAAAAGCTCTATGAACTGTTTATCCGGGAAACGGCCAAGCTGGGTATCCCGGTTGCTTCCGGAAGATTTCAGGCCCTGATGGAAGTTGAACTCATCAACCAGGGACCTGTGACCCTGCTTCTGGATACGGCAAGATCCTTTTAAAAGGACATCATCAATACTTGTCGTTTAACTCGATCCTTTATCATGCTCAAAATTTTCGCAGGCCTTGATCTCAAAAGAAAATCCTGACTTTACAAGAGATTCTTACGCGAAGGCAAAAGGCGGGATGCTGCTGGCGCACTATTCTGGAGTGTGTTTTTTAATGCTGATCCGCTCAACTATCTTCCGGTAATATTCATCCTGGCCTTCAATGTTGACAGTTTCACCTTTCATGGTGTTCAGTTTCAGGATCAGGCAGTTCAGTTTTTTTATCTGCTTCACCCTGGTGTATTCGTCTTCACATGTTAAAAGCAAGTCCTCTATCTGCTGGATTTCCTTTCTGGTTTCTATTTCAGGGGGAAGGTAACCGGCATTTTTCAGAATTTTATGCGCCATGCGTAATTCAGGCGGCACCAGACTGTCATTGCGCGCCGGCAATGGCTTATTGCGCCAGCCATCAACCTGTAACCGTCCCTCATGTAAAGCTTCGCGAATTTTTCGCTCAGCAATAAGCCAGATAGCCTCAATCATGATAGTATGTGTAGCGCGTTTTTTGGATTCAGGTAATTTTCTCAAATACATTGCTGCAACAAATGATTATAATGCTTAGCAGGAGTTTTATATTTTGAGAAGAATTTTTTCTTATACCTTTTGCTGGTAATAATTATGTGCATGAGAACCTTCAGTCTCACCATCCTGGCTGTAGCCCTTCTTTCCGCTCCCGTGGCTAGAGCAGAAAGGATTTACACCTGGACAGATGAAAACGGCGTCCGCCATGCGACAAATGTACCTCCTGTCCAGCCCCCGGAAAAAGTTGAGATAATGCAATTCAAGTCTCGTTCATTATCTTTAGAAGAGCCGGTGGTTCAGTATACACAACCTGCAGACACCTTTGCCCCTGAAACCGGAACCCAGATTGACATTGTGGACAACCATGTGATCGTGCCTGTAATCCTTTCCTATAACGGCACAGAGGTTTCGGCAAGACTGCTGCTGGATACAGGCTCTACAAATATTACCCTGCATACTGATATTGCAAAAAAACTCTTTATCGACAAATCCAGGAAAGGCACCATGCGGGTAGCCGGAGGTGAAACGATCGAAGCTGAGGCTGTAATGCTTGATTCAGTTACTGTTGGCCCCCATACAGAAACAAATCTCCTGGCGGGCATCATTGAACACCGAGGTCCTGATGTCCCTTTTGACGGCCTGCTCGGTATGAATTTCTTAAAAAACTACCAATACACCATAGATTTTGAAGAACAATTGCTCCGCTGGAACATCGGGGACTGAGAGGGACAAACTGTTCCTGCTGCCGGCTTTTTCTCCTGGCTTTTCTGTTTTATAAAGTACACTCCATGGATAAGCATTTGCAGAAGAGCTCTAGGTGGAGTAATATCCGGGCCCGTCTCCATAGGGAGAAATACCTAATACCAGTGTAACACGACAAGGAGAAACGAGAGTGCGAATAGCAGTTGTAAAAAACATTTTAGATGCCAACAGCCGCATTGCCAGGGAAAACAGGAAGCTTTTTGATACAAAGGGAATCACCGTAATTAACCTGATGAGTTCACCGGGTGCAGGGAAAACAACCTTGCTCGAGCAGATGGGGAAGCATTTCCAGGAAAAACTTAAAATCGGAGTCATTGAAGGGGACATCCAGACAACCCTGGACGCAGAAAGGGTCGCCGCTGCAGGCCTGGAAGCAGTTCAGATTGAAACGGATGGAGCATGTCATCTTGACGCCAACATGATCCAGAATGCATTAGGCGATTTAGATCTTGAGGAACTTGATCTTCTGGTCATTGAAAATGTCGGCAACCTGGTGTGCCCTGCTGAGTTCAATGTTGGTGAAGACCACAAGGTCATGATGCTCAGTGTCACCGAGGGGGATGACAAGCCTTACAAGTACCCCCTGATGTTCAAGGAATCGAGGGTATTATTGATCAGCAAGATAGATCTTCTTCCGCACCTGCGCTGTGACATTGCGAAAATAAAAGAGGCAGCCAGGTCCATCAATCCCGGCTTGATAATTTTTGAGATTTCCGCCTACACCGGACAGGGGCTTGACGATTGGCACAGTTGGATACAGGAACAGACAGCCGGAAAATAACCCGGGCCCGTTTCAAAGTACGAGGCATTATCCAGGGAGTGGGGTTCAGGCCTTTTATTTACAGGCTTGCCAAGAAAATGAAGCTTGCAGGGCATGTTGCCAATACAACTGCCGGCGTCACCATTGAAATAGATGGCAGCGAAACCGAAATCCAACTCTTTGCGGCAGCTATCACCAGACAAAAGCCGCCCCTTGCACGCATTGACGAATTACTTCTTGAGAAAACAGAGCCTGGCCAGGATGCCCGCCAGGATTTTTACATAGTTGAAAGCATCTCATCCGGCAACAGCATCGGTCCAATCACCCCTGATTCAGATGTCTGCGGCAGCTGCCTTAAAGAACTTTTTGACCCCGGTGACCGGCGCTATCTGTATCCTTTTATTAACTGTACAGACTGCGGCCCCCGTTTCACCCTGATCGAAAAAACCCCTTATGACAGGCCGCTGACAGCGATGAAATAC
>Ga0209536_100016759_pt1 | contig 10407 bp, 7 predicted proteins | sample DeeMarSeWOR28_12_FD_187461 | JGI IMG/M metagenome (GOLD analysis project Ga0209536, IMG submission 187461) | Marine sediment microbial communities from White Oak River estuary, North Carolina - WOR-2-8_12 (SPAdes) (version 2) | ecosystem: Environmental > Aquatic > Marine > Intertidal zone >... | reverse complement strand
TGGTTTATTCATTAAATAAATTTTCTTTTGAATTTTATCAAAAAATTTCAGAAAATAAAGAGGATAATATTTTCTTTTCACCTTATAGTATTTTTGTAGCCTTGTCAATGGCTTACGAAGGTGCTCATGGAAACACTGCCACGCAGATGTATAATATTTTAAATTTTTTCCAAAATGATTCAGAAACACAAGGTTCGTTTGGCAAAATTTATAATCTCTTAAATCAAAAACAAGAAGGTTATAGAATTAGTACTGCTAATGCTTTTTGGATTCAACAAAACTATCCGTTTTTAACAGAGTATATTAACCTACTGCAAAATTATTATATGGCTGAAGCAAACGAATTAGATTTTTCTAAAAATGTTGAAGCAGCAAGGACAATCAATACTTGGATTGAAAATCAAACCAATGGTAAAATAAAAGATATGATAGACCCTAGCGCATTATCAGAATTTACTCGCCTGGTTTTAACAAACGCAATATATTTCAAAGGATTATGGGAAAATCCTTTTGATTCTAAATACACAACAAAAATAGATTTTAAGGTAGATTCTAGCAAAACAGTAAAAGTAGATATGATGAGTCTTTCTAATTGTATCTTCAACTATACAGAAACAGATGATTTACAAATTCTAAAGATGCCATATAAAGGTAATAATCTATCTATGCTAGTTATCCTTCCAAAAGAAAATAATATCTCTATTGCTGATTCTTCATTAAATACGTTAAACATTGAAGATTGGAACAGTCGTTTTGATGAGATAAAAATAAATATTGATATTCCAAAATTTAAATTTAAAACAGAATATAATTTAAATAATGTTTTGACAAAAATGGGAATGGTAGACGCTTTTTCTGAGATTGATGCAGATTTTTCAGGTATGGATGGAAAAAAAAGCTTGTTTATAAGTGATATTTTGCATAAAGCATTTGTAGAGGTTAATGAAAAAGGAACCGAAGCTGCAGCAGCTACAGCTGTTATTCTTACAACTAGTGTTGTAACCAATACATTTAATGCTGACCATCCATTTGTGTTTTTAATTCAACATGAAAGCACTGGTGCGATATTATTTATGGGAAAAATAATGAGTCCTGTATACTAAAAAATATTTTTTATTTTAAAAATTTTTGAAATGATTTAATCATTTCATCATTTCTGTCAATTAAAAAAATCTTTTCAAATTTATCTTCAAATTCTTTTACTATTTCTATTATAGCTTTTGCAGCATCAGTAGTTGATACCCCACCAACACCTGTGCCCAGCCCTGGTATTGCTATACTTTTTAATTTTAATTTAACACCTAACTCAAAAGCTGCTTTTGTTGCAAGTTTAACATTTTTAACATCTATAATAATTGCAGGTTGCTTCATTGTTGGTGCGTGGATAACATATTTGCATGGTAAAGCCCCTGCTGTTGTTATTATTGCTTTTCCCACAGGAATTGGTGCTTTGGATAATGCTTCTTTTTCAATTATTAGGCCACCTGCTCTTTTTATAGCACCAGCAACCCCGCCTCCCATGTAGCCAAAAGAATTAGCAGGATTAACAATAGCATCACAAAAAATTTTTGTTAAATCTCCTTTTTCAATAAATATCGTCATTATTAATTATTCTTCTTTTTCCATTTTTTTGTCTTTCATTTTTTCTGCTTTTTTCTTTTCTTTTTCTTCTTCTTTCTTTTTTTTCTCTTCTGCTTTTTCCTCTTGATGTTGTTTTTCTTTTACTGTTATTCCTCTTAAGGTTTGAATTCTAGACTGTATAGCTTTTATTCTTTCATTTATTTTTCTTTTTTCAATATTTAATTTTGCTTTAGTTATTTTTTTATTCTCAAATTTTGCTTCTAATTGTGCGATTCTAATTTCTTCTTTTGAAATTCGTTTTTCTAGCTTGTTAATATTTTTATCTAATCTTTCAAGGAAGCCCATGTTATTTACCTCTTAGTTTTTTTAATCTACTATACAGGTAATGTTTTCTTTACCTAAATATTGGTTTCGTACTAATTTTTTATTACATATTTAAAGTTTTAACTACTTGTACTAAAACAAGTATCCAACCTTTATAATTTACGAAAAAATGACACAATAAGTATTGAACCAATTGGAGTTGGGGAACTAAGATTTCTCAATTATTTGAGGATAATCATAATCACTAATAAAATATAATAGTTAAACTTAATATAATAACTTTTTAATAATATCCATAGATACCAAATATTATAAAATTATTGTTTGAGGATGAAAAGAATTGATATGCATAAAATTACAATAGGAATAGTTTTTGGGGTGTTAATAACATCGATACTCTTTTTAGGAACAATATCAGCTATTGAAAATCAGAAACCACCAGTTACTTGGATGGTTAAACTTCCAAGTTATATTGATCATTCCCCAAGAGGTTTACCTGATTTTGATCAGAGACAAGACTCGAGTTGGTATTCTAATTTTCCTTTTATTGGATCAATTCCTACATGGTGTGGTCCAACTGCAGCAGCAGACCTATTGTGGTATTTGGATTCAATACATGAAGATGGAACAGTTGGTGATGGAGTAAGTAATTGGGATTTAGTACCAAATGGTTGCTATTCTTATCTATCTAATGACGATTTTCCTATGGGAGTGGTTGTATGCCATGCAGATGATCACACTTGGGAAAATTGGGCAAATAATGGTGAACCAGCAGTTGCACATGATTTAATTGAATGTATTGCTGATCTTTCAGGAACTGATAGCTGGGGAAAGATTTACAATTTGGCTGGAAATAATCAGGACTCTATAGTAATAGGTTTAAATTCTTGGATTTCAAATCAAGGTTTATCAGACTATTACAATGTTAATCTTATTCATAAACCTGATTCAGATGATATAAAAGATGCAATTCAGCATGGATATGGAGCTATGTTTCTTTGTGAACCATGGGCTCCCTCATGGTTGTCAGCTACTGCTCCTCATTTTGCAGCGATACAGGGATATATTCAAACTGGAGAAATTAAACGAATAATAATTAGGGATCCTGCTGATGGTCTTAAACGTGATGCTCAAAAATATAATGATGCAGCTAATGTACTTCTTTCAATTGAATATATAAATTCTTCTTATTTACCCCGCTTATCAAATTTGATGATTGAGGATTATCTATGGAATTTTCTCTTGAAAAAGACAGCAGATGCCTTTATAACTTATTTAATAGTAATCGAAGAAACATAAAACAATATCTTCTTCTCTTTTTTCCTGTAAAACAAATAAAAATAATGTTTGAAATACCCTGTTTTATGTTGTAAAGCCATAGGTGTTTTAATCAACAAACAGGGTTTTTTTAAGGTATTATCATATCTTATATAATAGGAGAAAAAAACAAAATTTACTTTTTTTCCTGTCATATGAACTTCATATAATAATTCTGTTATTTCCCCAAGATCACAATCTTCTTTTTCTTTCCACTCTTTTTTTCTGGTTTACAATAGTAATAATCAAGTTCAGTTTTTTCTTTAAGCCATTCCCTATTTTTTTTAGAAATTTTTAGTGTATTCTGATTTAATTTCACCTAGATCCGGGTAAAATGTTATTGATTCATCACATTTTTCGCAGTAGAATTCAATTATGTATGTTGAATCAAGTTTTTTTATAGGGATTTTTTTCATTAATATACCACATTTATTGCATTTTAGTTCGTATATTATCTCACCAACCCTATTTAATCCCTTTATATATGATAAATTAAATAGGAACAAATATATAAATCTATCCCTAAAAAATATAGCTTTTACAATGAAAATCTAATAATTTTTTTATTTTATCTCTGAAAAATGATTTTGTGATTATAGATTATTTTAAAAATCCTGTGATACGGAATCATAGCATTTGTTGTTTTCATAAATGATTTTTCTAGTTTAACAATCTCTTTACCTGAAATAATCATTGTATCTTTTGGTGCTCCTCTGTGTATATACCATATCTCGGCTGATTCTAAATTAAATTTTTGATTCCATTTCAATTTATTTAAAATTTCTCTGGGGTTTGTCATAATTAAATTAAACAGCCATATAAATAATTAATTTTCATTTGCATCGTATTATTTTCTTATATTTAATTTTTTTACAGATCTATTTAAAAAATTTTGGTGAATTAAAAACAAAAAAAGTTATTTCTCCGCTGGAATTGCTATTTCCTTCTTCGTCATATACAACGGTCTCAATTTTTTGTTTCATAAATGTTTTTTCATCCCAATTCCATATAAAAGGCGGCTCAGTGATAGTGCTTTTTAGTTGCCCATTAACATAAAACTCTGCCTTTCTTACTTTTTCATCATTTACATCGATTTTCAATGGACCAAAAATCAATGGTTTAAAAAAGGGTATTATTTTTTTATTTTTTATATAAATAAAACTTTCAAAAGAAATATTCTTACGTATAACAATTTGTAAAAGAACGATTGCAAGAATAATAATAGAACTTAATATTATCCAAATCAAATTCTTTTCAATGAAACTTTTTTCAGGTGGTAAAGGAGGCGTTGTATATGCAAAGTAGAAGTAAGTTATAAAAGAAGTCTTTTGACTATTACCATTTAAAGCTTTAGCTGTAATTGAAAAATCATATGCACCATCCTCCCAATATCCAGGTGGGGTATAATTAAAAACTATATTATCCTTAACATTAATTATATCAGATTTAACATCAATATTATTAAATGATACATAAACAATCTCAACTGGAATATTATATGTTATTGTAATAGTCTTTTGTTCTTCACTGATTATTCCGCCGTCATCAGGGTAAAAAGTGGGTTCCTCAACATCAGGATATATATCTTGGAAAGTAATTGTATAAGTTGTTTCAGCATCATCAAAAATATAGATTTTGCTATTTTGTCTTATAATCATATCTGGAGAAATTATTCTATTTCCAGTTTTTATTATAATTGCAGAATCGGGATACACGTCGTCTATTTCAATAAATATCCATTGGGCTTTATCAACTTTTATTGTAACTGTTGCTTCTTCTCTTTCTTCGTTTATATTAATATCATCACTATCAATCGTTATTGATTTGTAAAATATATTTACAATCTCATCTTTTGTAGCATTCCATATAAACTCGGGAATGTATTCATCATTTACAGATAAAAGAAAAACAATATTTCCGTTTATGTTTATCCCAGTATGAACCGATTTTAATACATTATTTGGATCAATAAACTTATCTACGACTAAATCACCATCTGTGTCATAACAATAAAATAATTCGGGAAGCACTAGATTGTATACCTCTTCAATTTTTTCAACTGTTGTATTTGAAGGTTTTATCTGCAGAGGTTGAATTATTCTAGCATATGTTATATCTATACCTGTGTTACCTTCATTATCTGTGACATTTAATGTAACTGTGTAGTTGCCAACTGCTGTATAAATATGGTTTGTTGTTTTTCCCAAACCATAGTTTCCATCACCAAAATTCCAAGAGTACTTTGATATATTACCATCTAAATCAAAACTATCAGTTGCATTAAAATTTATTTTAATTGCTACTATACCTGAATATATTTCACCTGCATTTGCAAATGGTTTTTTAGTGTTATTTTGATTGCCCGTTGAATCAGTTGCATATATAATACAATAAATCCTATCAGTAGATTCATTAAGTTGAATATTTTTTTCATAGTAATTGTTACCTGCGTAATCCATTTTGACTGTTGTATGATTGTTATTTCCATACCAGTATTCAATATTAACATTTGTAACATTTACATTATCTGTAATTGTTGCATTAAATGTAAATTTATTTGGCATATAATCAGATGAAGCCCCATGTTTGTTTATTTTTATTTCAGGAGGTTCATTATCAACTATTTTAACAGTTTTCTCAGCAGTGGTAATTGAATTACCCCATCTGTCAGATGCGTAGAAAGAATAAGTTAAGTCATCAGTTGTATTGTCCAATATTTCGGTGAATTCAAAGAAATTTCTATACGTATTTATAAGAGTACTATTATCACCTTTTTCTCCATGCTTCCATTTTACTTTTACATCAAGATAAGAACTGTCACCTTCATTCTCTGTTACTGTTGCATTGAAGGTAAAGCTTTTTGACGGAGAACCTTTTAAAGGTGTATTATCTATTAATTTTGGTGGAGTTCCTTTATTTATATAAAATGTTTTATTTGTTGAAATTGACCAGTTTCTGGGGTCTTTTGCGCTTATATAAAAACTGTATGTGCCATCAGGCGTAAATTGCTTATTACAATAGTAGATGTTTCCATTTTTGTTTTCTAGTATTGAAAAATTACTTGTCTCATTATAAGGATTAACTAAATTTAGATATACCTCTTTTATTATAGTATTATCTGTTATTGTTACCGAAATATTTGTATATTTTCCTAATGTTTGTACACTTGGAAAAACATTTGGGGTTCCAATATTTGGTGGAGTACTATCAAGTAAGGGTCCATAATCATTATTTGACCCATATATTGTATAAGAATCATCAGCTATCCAATCACCATTGACATCATATGCATATTCAGAGGTTTCATCAAAATCATCCCAGTAATTACCATAAATATAAGGTCCTCCAACTATGTTAGTTCCTAATGTTTTTATTGTATTCCAAAGGTTTTTACCTAGACTTTTGTCTATTGCATTTTCTGTATTATCATGTAAATAATTATCGTAGATTAAATTGCCTATTGTAAAAAAATCTAGGTTTATCCCATATCTATAATTCTGCGATATTTCATTTTTATAAATTGAATCTGATGTAGAGTTTGACAAAATTATACCATCATTAGCATTATCATTTACTATATTTTTTGTTATAACATTATTATCATCAGCAAATAAAAATATGCCATGCTGTTGATTATTGTTTATAATATTGTCAATAATCGTATTGCTAGAGCCGACTATCATCATCCCATAATTAATATTACTATTAATTTTGTTATTATCTATATAATTGTAACTTGAGTTTTCCGATCTAATTCCACAGTCATCATTACTATAAATATTATTGTATGATATGATATTATGATCGCAGTGGTCATTTAGAAATAAACCATTGTCTTGGTTATCTAAAATAATATTATTAGAAATTGTATTATAGTTTGATGTTTCATTTAAAAACATACCATTTTTACTATTGTCTTTTATACCAATATTGTTTTCTATTGAATTGTATGAAGAATTATACAAAAACAAACCATTTGAGTTACTCATTATATAATTGTAATCTATTTCATTATAATTTGAATGATTAAGTCGAATCCCATATTCGTTGTTATTCTTAATCGTGTTATCATAAATTAGATTATTATTACAATGATTTATGAAAATTCCGTTGTTTACATCAGTTATAATATTATCGGTTATAATAGTATTATCAAAATTTATAATTATTGCAGTATTAATGCTGTCATCCCCACTATCACATATAGTAAAATGGCTAATATTTGTATATTCAGCATTAATTGTTATAATATCACCTAGATTTCCTCCGTTTATTATTGTTATATTTTTGTCCTCTCCAAATAAATCGAGTTTATGATTTATCGTTAATCTTTCATTATATTCTCCGGCATATACTATTATTCTATCTTCAGCTGATGAGGCATTAATGGCATCTTGAATTTTATCAAAATGGTCTATTTGCCAACCTGGAGTAGTGCTGTTATAATCATCATCTACATAGAATTTAGGTAGCACATCTGCTTTACAATTGTTATTATATATCGAAAATAAAAAACAGTTTGAAATTAATATTAATGTAGTTACAATTACTAAATATTTTGGTTTCATCCCATCTGCCTGTATATGCAATTGCATATACATGATAAGTTATTGTATTAAAAATATTACTATTAATAATGTTCTTATCAAAATTTTTTTTTCCAACTTTAAGATATAATATAATACTATTAACTATAATTTTTAAAAATGGATGGTAGACATTGCTGTATCATAAAAAATTGGGAAGTATTTTAAAATGACAAACAAGGAAAAGGTAGTCTCTGTCCTAAAATCAGTAAAATGAAGAAAGAACAATATTGAAACAATTGTAGATACATTAGATAATTTCTTCGAAAACCTCCGTTTCAACTTTTGAATCATTATTCATTCTATGAATTTTGGGGTCAAAAATGATACTAATATTTACAATCTTCAAATACTTAATATAACGGTTTGTAATTACGAAAAAACATTTCGAATTTTACTTATTTAAGTAAAAAAGCAATCCTGTTGGAGGATGAAATTGTCATGAAGAACTCGAGTTCAGATATCAATAAAGAAATAGATCGTATATCAGATAAAATTATTTTAGAGATTGAAAATGCAAGTAATAAAAATATCTCGGGTGCAACTTACGCCAAAAAAATATTGCAACTTTCTGATCTAAATCATACAGAAAAAATATTTCAGGAATTGGAAAGCGCTTCGCCTGGATCTGTATGTATAATTGAAAAAAAAGCAGTGATAAAGGCTCTACTTCTTTCCACTTGGTTGCAGAGGCTTTATTTTATTATTCGGTCTGCACTCATGGCAATTATTGGAGGATGTTTTTTGTTTTTTTTCATCTACTTATTAGGAACGATAAATGCGTTTGTCGGTATTATCTTAAATGTTATACTTTTTGTTTTAATGCTTGCCATAACACGACTTTTTGATATACCTGTCACAAATACAACAAAAAAAATAGTACGGATGCTTGGGAAACATAAAAAAATACGGGATTTTATCATGAATCATTTTTAAAAATTAAGATTTAAAATTTTTTTTCTATTATTAATAAATAATCTTTATAAGAGCTGATACTATAAAACGCATATTATAATTTAAAAAAAGAGATTCTGATATTCAAAAAAATAATACGAATGTCAATTTTAACATGCAATGAAGTATAACAAATATTCATCAAAATACTAAAGTGGGCCTGCCCGAATTTGAATCGGAGTCTCTAGCTCCCAAAGCTAAAAGGATCGACCAAGCTACCCTACAGGCCCAAAATATTTTTTTGGTAACATGATTCAATATTAAAAACTTTTACTATTAAATTATTTTTTATTTTATTCTTCTTATGTAGACTTTGCTATTTTCAAATTTACTAATAATTTTATAAATCTTTTATTTATTATCATAAATGATTATAGGAGGAAAAAAATATGAAAAAAATTTGTCCTAGATGTGGTTTTGAAAATGCTGATAAAAATACATTTTGTTTGAACTGTGGAGCAAAATTAATGGATTTTAAAGATGAAAGCAAAAAAAATATTAGACTTAGTGAATCTCATTCTTCATACGTAAATGAACCTATTACACAAAATACAGAGAAAAGATTTGTTAAATCTGGGAAAATTGTTGTAACTTCTAACAAAACTACAACGAGTTTAGCTGTATTGGCAATAGTGTTATCTATTATAGCTATTATTTTTTCAGTATTTGTTAGTCCTGCTCTTACACTTGGTTCTGGTGCAGTAGGTTTAAATGAACTAGCTGATGATTCGGTTACTAGTAGTAAAATTGTAGATAAAACAGTTACTGATTCAGACATTAATGATTTAGGGATATCAAAAATTGCATTTAATTCCATTAATAGTAATAATATTGTAAATAATTCAATATTATTTAACGATCTTAATTCAAACACTATTAATAATTTGACAGGGTTAAATGTTATTGCAAATGATTCATTAACTAGTGAAAAAATAGCAAATTTTTCTATTACAAGCAATGATCTTGCTAATAATTCTATAACCACTCAGAAAATTCTTGATGGGACAATTACAGAACCTGATATTGCAGATGATGCTATAACCTATGATAAAATGAACATTAAAATAAAATATGGTGTAGCAGCTGATAGAATTAATGGAAGCTCAATATCTCATGGTATCGGTAGTACTCCTATTTGTGTAATTGTCACGCCTGATTACGAATCATTTGGACCCGGAAATGCAGTAATTTATGCCAATGTTTATAATATAGGTTCATCAAGTTTTAGAGTTGGGCTATGGTATGAAGATATTGGTTCTTCAGGACCAATAAATCCAGTTAGCTCTAGTGATCCTATTGATATTTATTGGATTGCAATTTATACTAGCTAACAATAGAAAATTTACAATAATTATACAATCTACAATCACATAATTAATCTGTATAAAATTAAAAAGAAGATAATATTATTCAATTATTGATTATTATAAAAAATTAAAACTAAATAGGTTTACTTAAATTTTTTAACTATTACAAAAATAAAAAATTCATAAATTTTAAAAACTTTTATGAATAAATACTTATTACCATTTTTAGATGGATTTTAAATTTAATAAGCCTTCGCACATTTTTGCATTATTATTGCTTTTAGGATGTTTATTTCTAATTTTTATATTTCCAATAATAACCTTTTTTTTTTTGGTTG
>Ga0209536_100016758_pt1 | contig 10407 bp, 7 predicted proteins | sample DeeMarSeWOR28_12_FD_187461 | JGI IMG/M metagenome (GOLD analysis project Ga0209536, IMG submission 187461) | Marine sediment microbial communities from White Oak River estuary, North Carolina - WOR-2-8_12 (SPAdes) (version 2) | ecosystem: Environmental > Aquatic > Marine > Intertidal zone >... | reverse complement strand
GATGAAGTAATAAAGTGGTACGACCGCGAAGATCATAAATTATTTAATGTTTGTGCAGACGACCATTGCCAGAGATTTCAGGGTGTAACAAAAATAATTTCTGAAAGTGCCTTTATAGCAATTGAGCAAACGAAAGGAATTGTTCTTCTGAGCAATTCTAAAATTTGCGATACAAGATATTCTAAATGTTGCGGCGGTATTACAGAATCATTTGAAAATGTTTGGGAAGCTGTAAGGCACAATTATCTTGACTCCGTAATTGATTATAAATATGAGCCGGAAATTTATAAAATTGATTTTTCAAAAGAAGAAAATGCTAGAAAATGGATATTGGAAAATCCTCCGGCATATTGCAACACCGCAGATGCCAAAATTCTTTCGCACATACTTGTAGATTATGACAGGGAAACAAAGGACTTTTACAGATGGAAAATTGAGTATGAGCAAAATGCACTTGCACAAATAATTAAAGATAAAACAGGAATTGATTTCGGAAATATTGTTGATTTGGTCCCTGTGGAGAGGGGCAAGTCTGCAAGACTTGTAAGACTTAAAATTATTGGAACTAAAAGATCTTTAGTGATTGGAAAAGAATTAGAAATAAGAAGAGTGCTTTCAAAATCTCATTTGTACAGCTCAGCTTTTGTAATTGAAAAAGTAGGAGAGGATATTCCAACAAAATTTATCTTATACGGCGCAGGATGGGGGCACGGTGTTGGTCTTTGCCAAATTGGTGCTGCAGTTATGGCTGAAATGGGCTATAACTTTGATGAAATACTTCTTCATTACTTTTCTAACGCCGTTTTAAAAAGGATTTATTAAGGGGAAGTTGATGAAAATACTCTATTCCTGTTTGTCTAAAAGCTGGGGCGGAATGGAAATGTACACTCTTGTTGCGGTTAAACAGCTTCTTAAAAAAAACATTTCTGTTGAACTGCTGTGCATAAGAGATTCACGACTTCACATTGAAGCAAATAACATAGGTATTATTATTCACAGTATTAAAGCGGGTAGTTACATTCATCTGGCAGGAATACTTAAAACATCCTTGACTTTAAGAAAGACCAGTTACTCACTTATTCATACACATGCTTCAAGGGACTTATGGATTTTGGTCCCGGCACTTTTTATTTTAGGAAAAAAAACACCTCTTTTTCTAACAAAACATGTTGGTTCCGGAATCGTTAAAAAGGACTATTTCCACAAGCTGCTGTATAAACAAGTAAATAGACTTTTTGCAATTAGTAATGTGATCAAAAATAATCTGATAGAAACCTGTCCTGTTAATCCGGATAGAATTTCCATTTTGCCAAACGGTGTTGATATAATTCAATTCAATCCTAAAAAAGTTGATAGAGAAAAAGTTAGAAGAGAATTTAATATTAAAACAAATGAGATTGTTTTGGGTATGCTTGCAAGATTCACTCCGGGCAAGGGACATGAAGAATTTCTTCAAGCAGCTAAAGAGCTTAATAAGGATTATAATAATTTAAAGTACTTAATTGTAGGTGAATCAAGCAGGGGGGAAGAGAGTTATACTGAATACGTTAAAGAACTTCCAGAAAAATACAATCTAAAAAATGTCATATTTACCGGCTTTAGAAGTGATACTGCTGATGTTTTAACGGCAATGGATATTTTTGTTTTTCCATCTCATTCGGAAGCATTTGGAATCGCTTTAATTGAGGCAATGGCAATGAAAAAACCATCCGTTTGCACGAACTCGGATGGGGTGTTGGATATAGCAGTTAATAATGTTACTTCGTTGTTATTTCAGAAAAGAAATTATGTTGATTTGAAGGAAAAACTTGTAAAGCTAATCAATTCAAAGGAGCTTAGGATTGAACTTGGAGAAAATGCCAGGCAAAGAGTTATTGATTATTTTAATATAGAAAAGTTAACAGACCGTATAATTGATTTCTACAATAAAGAAATCGTAAATTAAATATTAATGGATCAAAATAACATCGATAAAGTTACTGCAGTAATATTTTCTTTTGATGATGAAATTTGCTCGGAATTAATTTCAAGCTTGAAAAGAACTACCTCTATTCATCAAATTCTGGTTGTATCCGGGGAGAGTAAAATAAACATTAATGCAGATTTGATTATTGAATCAAAACATTTATTTGGTAGTGAAACGTTAAAAAAGATAAATAATGCAACTGACTCTACTTATTTGATTTTGATTATTTGCGATAGAAAAATTGAAATTGAGGAAAGTGGTCTAAGCAAATTAATTTCATACGCACAAAGCACTAACGCAAGTTGGATTTATTCAGATTTTCATGAGTCTACGGAAGAAAAAGATGAGGTCCATTATTTAATTGATTATCAGTACGGAAGTATAAGAGATGATTTTGATTTTGGAAATCTAATTTTGATTTCAACAAAAGAATTTAATAAAGCTTCGGAAAATCTGCTTACTTCTGAGAAGAAACTGAATTATTCGGCGCTGTATGATCTAAGGCTTTCTATCTCCAGACATGCATCTATTATTAGATTACAGGAACCGACATATCGATGCGGAAAAAGTAGAAATGACTTAAGTACTAAATTGTTTCAATATCTCGATCCCCAAAACCGTTCCATTCAAAGAGAGTATGAAAAAGTTGTAACACAGCATTTAAAAGAAATTGGTGCGCTAATTAACGCTGAATCGACCAAGGAGATAGAATTTGAAGAAAAATCTGAAATAGAAGCATCTGTTATCATACCGGTCAAAAATAGAGCCGGGACAATAAAAGATGCCATCAATTCTGCGCTTAAACAAAAGCCCAAATTTTCTTTTAACGTAATTGTAGTCGATAATTACTCCAATGACGGAACATCTGAAATAATAAAAAAGATTTCGGCTTCTGATCAGCGGGTAGTGCATATTATTCCAGAGCGGAAAGATTTAGGAATCGGCGGCTGCTGGAATGAAGCTCTATTTCATCCGATATGCGGAAAGTTTGCGGTTCAACTGGATAGCGACGACCTTTACTCAGATGAGAACACACTTCAAAAGATAGTTGATAAATTTTATGATGAAAAATGTGCAATGGTAATTGGCAGCTATAAGTTAACGGATTATAACCTAAAACAAATTCCGCCCGGAATTATTGATCATAGGGAATGGACTCCAGAAAACGGACCCAACAATGCTCTGAGAATTAACGGACTTGGAGCGCCGCGTGCATTTTATGCCCCACTTGTAAAAGAAATACAATTTCCGAATGTGAGTTATGGAGAAGATTACTCAATGGGGCTGGCAATTTCCCGCAAGTATAGAATTGGCAGAATTTATGAGCCAATTTATTTATGCAGAAGATGGGAAGGAAATACCGATGCTTTACTTTCAAATGAGCAGGAAAATAAGAATAATTTTTACAAAGATTTTCTGCGAACCAATGAGATTAAAGCCCGGCAACAAATAAATAGAAAACGCACATAATTTTTTATGATTGAAGATATTTTTATTAAAAACGGCAAACTGGATGAGCTGATAGAACAAAATCTTTATGCCGATGCTGCTGATTTTCTTTTCAACTCTCAGATAAATAAATGGAAATTTATGAGGGAAAATTACGCAGCACATAAAAATGTAAAAGAAAAATCCTTTTGGTTGGATGAATGTAAATTTAAAGTGCAGTTCAATCCGGCAAGAATTAAATCCACTTCCGCTGATGTTAGTGAAGCGGGATTAAACAGCCGGCGTTGTTTTTTATGTGCTGAAAATTTACCGGTCGATCAAAAAGGAATGTTACTGAACGATAATTATATGATCCTATGCAATCCTTATCCTATTTTTCCACAGCATTTTACAGTTTCACTACTGGAGCATAAATCGCAGAGCATTCAAATAAGCATTAAAAAACTTTTAGAGATAACAAAACAGCTTTCGAAGAAGTACACTCTTATTTATAACGGACCTGAATGTGGTGCTTCTGCTCCTGACCATCTGCATTTTCAGGCTGGCACAAAACTTTTAATGCCTATTGAAAATGATATTTTTCAACTAAAAAATAATTGTGGGAATATTCTTCTTAACGATGGACAAAATACCCTTTCATATATTTTTGACGGATTACGGACAATAATTTTTATTGAGACCTTAGATTTAGATTCAGCGGTTAAATTATTTGAAAAATTTTACAGGGGCTATTCAAAATATTCCAACGCATTAAATGAGCCGATGATGAATATACTATGTAATTACGATAAAGAATTCGGTTTTGGTATAATTGTATTTTTAAGGAGCAAACACCGCCCGAAAAGTTATTATAATGAAGAGCCCCGGAAGATAATAGTTAGCCCTGCTGCTATTGACTTAGGTGGCATTATAATTTCACCCCGTGAAAAAGATTTTGAAAAATTGAATAAAGAATTGATCCAGGAAATAATTAGTGAGGTCTCTTTAAACAGTTATTCATTTAAAATATTTGCAGAAAATTTAAAAGATGAACTAAACTAATCAAGCAAACCGGAAGGAGTTTGAGGGGTACTTACAAGCTGCTCAAATAATTCCCACCTTCTTTTTGAATCATCTTCTGTTCCGCCATTTTGTTCAATAAATTTTGTAACCAAATCGAGTCCGTAGTTATAATTAATAACGTAGGACCGATAAAACTCCACAAAATCTAATTTCTTCTCCGCTTTTTCGGGTGTGTTAAGGCTGTATTCAACTAAAAATTTTACTGCCTTTTCTCTGTCCCATTCTCCATTAATATAGTTTCTTGCAGCTTCATTACTTACAAAACGAATTTGATTGAGTAACTCTAAAACCCGAATATACTTCTCAACGAGACTGGTATCTAATCCCGCCTGAGGGAAAAGAAAATCTTTCATAAATTTAATTTTTGAGTTTCCCGGAAAGATTAATTTTTCTCCAAAGTTTGCCGTTCCTTCTGCTATTAAGGATATGGGGCTGTAAAGCGGATAAACAGAATACTCAACCCATCCGCGGTCCTTAACAAGCTTTTGTTCGAGCAGGGAATTAAAAAGATGATGTCCCGGATAACCTTCGTGCGCCGAAAGACCGATTGCTCTGTCAACTGTTATTGGTAAGTCTGTGTTTATTTCTATAACACTGAAAAAATTTCCTCTAAACCAATTATATGCACCCCATGGTTTCCCGCTCACATATCTCACTTCAAATTTTTCATTATCTGGCAGTGCAATGTACTCTAAAGTTCTTTTTCTGCATTCGTTCATTGTCAGTTCAAAAACCGCATCAATTTTTGGGGAGGGTATAATAAACTGGTCTTTAAATCTGTTGTATCTTTCCCCTAGATTTCCTTTACCCGGAAGGATATCATCAAGTTTTTTCAGTATTACGGCAGTATGTTCTTTATCATAATGCGGAGTAATCGCATCATATAAAATTTGTGCTTCTTTTTCAAAAGTAAATTCGGCACCTGAGATTATCGCTATCATTCCTTTTATGGAAAGAAGCTGTTTATAGAGAAATCTGTACCGCAGAGTCTCAAGTTCGGTTGCATTATATTCACTTAACTCGTCGAGCCTGTTTAAAAGATAATCTGCTTTTTTATTTAGCAAAGATATAAGTGTCGAGTCAATTTCCTGCTTAGTACTTTTATCAGGTTTCCAGTTTTCAGGTCCGTAATATGCATCGACATATTCAGGTCTGTATAATCCGATTTCAAGAACCAGCTTAACATAGTTTTCTGCAATTTGATTCATCTTTAGCTCCAATTCACTTTTATTTATTTGTTCTCTTCTCTCACCGCAGGAAATACTGATTAGTAATGTTATGATTATTAAAAATACTTTTTTCAATTTTATTTTTACTCTTTGGTTTTTAAAATACAATTTAAACGTATACCCGAAACTAATTAAGTTTTAAAATAAGGTAATCAATACCCCTGATATTTAGTTCAATCTGATTATTTATTATTCCAATTGTATCCCCGGTTAATAAATCTTTTGCTTCTTCAAGTGTATAGGCCTCCGGCAGAGCCAATTTAAAATTCATTTCGTTCGGATTTTTATTAATGATGGTAATAATTCTTTCATTCATATCCGATCTTAAATAAGCATAAATATTTTCATCTGCTTGTAGAGTTAAAAAATCCCCATAACGCAGAGAAGGGTGGTCCTTCCTGGTATGGATCAATCTGCTAACCTCTTCCATCGTATTTTTTTCAATTTCAGTTAACTGGTCATTGAATCTCATCATTCTCCTGTTATCGGGATCGGCTGCCCCTGTCATTCCAAATTCATCACCATAGTAAATAATCGGTATGCCCGGAATTGTTAAAATGTAAGCAAGATGAAGCTTTAATTTTTTGTAGCTGGAAGGATTATCTACCTGCGGCGGGTCTGTCCATGCAACCTCTCCAGCGTTTCCGTCATTAATTTCAAGATCACCATCTGCATATGCCATATAACGGATTTTATCGTGACTATCCATTATATTTCCCATTAGATTGTTGTATCCGAAAACCCGGAAACTTTTTTGCATCTGGTAATCGAGCAATTTGAATGAAGCACTTTCATCCAAAAAGGTCGGAATTGCAACATCGTAAAGATTAAAATTAAACTGCGCATTTAATTGGCCGTTATTTACATATGAATTAATTAAATTAATTCCGCCAAAAGTTTCTCCAATCTGATACAATTTTTTATTTAAGGGAATTTCAATTCTGCTTTTTGTTTTTTTAGTCAGCATTCGCCAAAATTCATTTGGAACATGTTTCACGGCATCATGCCTGTAACCATCTGCGTCCGTAACTGTTAACCACCAAAGGGCGTTGTCAGTCATAAATTCAAGTGCATCAATAGAGCTTACATAATCAAACGAAGGCATATAAGGTTCAAACCAGGTAGTTAAGCGGTACTCATCCCAAAGACGCAGATTCTTCCTGCCGTTTGGGAGATCAAGTTTGCCGAACCAGTTGGGATGCTCTTTCCAGAACGGATGTTCCTGATGAATATGATTTGAAATAAAATCCCAAAGAACATTAATGTCGTTTGCATGTGCAATTTGCACCAGTTCACGTGCTAAATCCATATCTCCGAACTTTTCCTCAACTTTTGTCGCTGAAACAGGCCAGTAACCATGGTAGCCGGTATAGTAACGATGCGGAGGAGGGTACTCGCGGTAAGCATTGTTTGTGTTATCTACAATTGGAGAGATCCAAAAAGTGTTTATTCCAAGCTTTGTAAAGTAACCCTCTTCAATTTTATTAATTATTCCTTTCAGATCGCCGCCCTGATAGTTAGCAGGGGAAAAAAGCGAATCGTGGTGTACAGGTTTATCATTTGAAGTGTCGCCGTTATTAAAACGATCGATCATAATACTGTAGATTATTTGATCGTGTAAAGTTCGATGGTTCGATGCGCCCGCAACCGTTCCATTATTAAGCTGAACGGTTTGAATGTTACTGTGCTTCCCGTTTCTGTTTATAGCGATTCTAACCGATTGATCCCCCTTCAAATTATTCTTCTGAAATGATAAAATAATTTCTCTTCCATTTATTTCGATTTGATCCGCAGGAATTATTTGATTATCGAAAAGTGCCATTACTGATTCAGGACTTACCAGATTACTTTTATCAATATTCTCAAAGTAGAATTTTAACTTCAATTCGTTAATAGTTTCCTCTTTCCCGAGGATATGGAGAAACATTTTATCGGTGGCTTCTTCTTCGATTACACGTACGGAATTGAAATCACCCATACCATTTGAAACTTTAACCGGGTTGTCAGGATCAATTAGCTCTTTACCATCGACGTAAAACTTGTATTCATATCTGCCGGGGTCCAGAGGAATTTTAATTTCTAAAATCCCATCATTATTTAAATCCTTCATTGGAAGATTCTGTCTGTTCCAGCTGTTGAACTGCCCGAATAAGTTTACTTGTTTATCCGTCGGTTCAGGTTTATATGTGAATTTGTACATTTTGGTTTGATTCAGCTTGACGGGAATTTCATAAGTTTTATTGCCCAATTCAAATGAAACAAGATCAAGACCGGTGAAATTATTTTGCGGCAGAAAAAAAATTGAATCACCTTCAGTATTCAACCAGGCTTTTACATTTTTGCTCGACTGAAGTTCAATATCGTAACTGTCTGAGTAAAACAGATCGCTTAGCACAACCCCGGTGATTCCATCCTGATTTAAATTAAGCGGTTGAATTAAATCGTGAATTGTCTGTGAATGTATTGTCGTAGCAGTTAAAAGAATAACAATCGATAGAAATATTTTTCTTATCATTTTAAGCCCTTATGACATAACGTGAATAATTACTTTTTCCGTAAGACAAAATTAACAAAAGTGAGGTAAAGATTAGCCAACGCACAAAATCTTAAACCAGATCATTTAAATTATCAAGCACATAACAGTATTTATGTATTTTAAATCCGTTTTTAGGGTAATAATTTATAGTTGCGGGAGCTGAAAGAAGAATCAGCTTTGCAAGTGGAAATTGTTTTTTGTTTCTTCAATTAATTTTTTATCAATTCCCTTGTTTTGATATTCTATATCAACCGCAAGATCTGATAGATAGTTATAGTAAGTAAGATCGGTAATTGAGCGTGCAACTCCTATTAATTTACCATCTGCTCTTGCAGTAATAATTAAGTTAGCATGCTCGCACATTTGTTTAATGCGTTTAAAATCATCAACAGGTCGTCTTTCAGCTAATGTGTTTTTTATAAGCACTCCCATAAACTCTTTCGGATTTAATGTGTCTTTATTGATAATAATTTCTTCCATAACTCTTCATTAAAATAAAAAAGGCGAAGAACAATTAATTATTCTTCGCCTTAAAACGGGGGGATAAAAATTATTTTAAAGCTGCATCCTTTGCTGCTTTAGAAATTCTGAATTTCAAAACTTTCTTTGCAGGAATTACCATTGTTTGTCCTGTAGCAGGATTTCTTCCCATTCTTTGTTTCCTGTTTGAAACGGTCAATTTGCCAAGTCCCGGAATAACAAAGTCTCTCTTAGCTTCTTTGTATGAAAGTTTTACCAGCTCATCTAAAAACTCACCAGCAACTTTTTTGGTGGTTTTTGTTTTCTTGGCAAGATGAGTAATTATCTCGCCTTTTGTCATTGATTTACCCATGAGAACCCTCCTTATTGAAATAGTTATTAATTACGTGTATGAAAATAACCAATATTTAATTCAAACAAAATATAATTTGAAGAAAAATGAAAAAATAAATGTGCTCAAACCCGCATGAACAGGGGACTTCAGGAAGATGGTTATCGAAAGACTTTCGGGTAAATCTAATTATCCTTTGTTGATTTCTATTTATTAACTATTTTCCTTCTACGTAACAAAGGAATTTTCTTTGTAATTCAACTGATGTTAAAACACTTCACTTTTATATTCATTGTTCTGTTCTCGTCTTTATTGTCTTCTCAAAGTAAAGATTCTCTGTTAATAAAAGACAGCACTAAAACTTTAGATTCACTTAATGCAGTAACAGTTGACTCGACAGAAGTTCCTGATTCGCTAAAAACCTTTGAACCTGTTAAAAGAGATACGCTTGTTCCGATTCAGGGTGAACCTTTGTCGGATGTGAGCACCATTATTAATAGAAGTACTTTTCTCTTTACAAATTACAGATATACAGGTGATCTGTTCCGTTCGTTTTCATTTAATTTTATTAAAGATTTAGGATTTATCGGGCAGCCGCACGAAACCTTTATTTACGGTGTTGGAAATAATGGTATAAGTTTTTTAAAGGATGGTGTACTGTGGAATAACAGGTTCAGTAATTCACTTGATTTAAATCTTGTGCAAAGTGAAGATATAGATTCAATTGAAATCGTTCCATCACCCAGAGGATTTTTATACGGACCATATAATAACCATGTAACAGTAAATTTTATTTCAAGAGATTTTATTCCTCCTGAAACGTACTCACGAATAAAATATTACGAAGGACCAAATGGTGAAGCAATGATTGATGGAAAATTTAATTCACAATTAATGAAAAGATGGAATTTATCCTTCCAGGCAACAAACAGAACTGTTGATGAAACTTACACTAATTCTGAATTCGGAATATGGCAGGCAAATGCTAAGCTGAAATATTTTTTATCAAACTCGGTGAATATTTCCGGCTCTTACTATTTTGTTAGCTCAAACCAGGGTTTAAATGGCGGAGTCGATTATGATAGTTTATCTAAAATCTCCAACGATCCGAGCTCCGATTTATATGAACCGTTAATAGCACCTGTTCTGTATCCAAACCGGACACTTAATATAACGCAGCACAATTTTACTTTGAGAACATTGGCAAAACCTTTTGATAATTCTAAATTGGATTTATCTTTTTATTATAGATACAACCTCGATGAACATAGGGATTTTCGTGATAGTCTTAATTTCAATGAAAATATTAAAAACAAATCCTACGGTGCGGTTTTAAATTATTATTTAAAGTACG
>Ga0209536_100016757_pt1 | contig 10407 bp, 11 predicted proteins | sample DeeMarSeWOR28_12_FD_187461 | JGI IMG/M metagenome (GOLD analysis project Ga0209536, IMG submission 187461) | Marine sediment microbial communities from White Oak River estuary, North Carolina - WOR-2-8_12 (SPAdes) (version 2) | ecosystem: Environmental > Aquatic > Marine > Intertidal zone >... | reverse complement strand
GCAGTTCATCCTGGATGGCATCCCGCCCGCGCCGCGCGGCGTCCCGCAGATCGAAGTGACCTTCGACATCGATGCCAACGGTATCTTGAAAGTTACCGCTGCAGATAAGGCCACAGGCCGTAGCCAGCACATCACAATCACAGCTTCGTCAGGCCTGTCTGACAGCGAAGTCGAGCAGATGAAGAAAGACGCTGAAGCCCATGCCGAAGAAGATGTCAAGCGTAAGGAACTCATTGAATCTCGCAACCACGGTGACAACACTGCTTATGCAGCTGAGAAAGCGCTGAGAGAATTTGGCGATAAAGTGCCTGCCGATGTAAAGTCGGAGATTGAAGCAAAAGTAACCGAGGTCCGCAAGGCGGTCGAAGGCGAAGATGTGGAAGCCATGAAAACCGTTACCGAAGAACTGGGGCAGCTTATCCAGAAGATCGGTGCCAGTGTGTATGAAGGTCAGGAAGTAGGCAATGGCACTTCAGAAGCCGAAGCAGACTCATCGTCTGAGGAAAGCAGCGAAGCCCCGCAAAGCGGGGAAGAAGATGTTATTGATGGAGAAGTGAAAGAATAAGTCTTATTGGTCTATTTGTCCAACAAGTCTGACACGTCGACTTGTTGGACTTATCAGACCCGTTAGACATATCAGACATTATGACTAAGAGAGATTACTACGAAGTCCTCGGTGTTCCAAAAGGCGCATCAAACGATGAAGTCAAGGGCGCGTTCCGTAAGTTGGCGCGCCAGTATCATCCTGACGTGAACAAAGATGATGGAGCCGAGGAGAAATTTAAAGAGATTAACGAAGCCTATGGAGTGCTTTCCGACCAGGACAAGCGCGCCCGCTATGACCGCTTTGGCCATTCTGGTTTAGGCGATATGGGCGGCATGCCTGACTTCGCCACGATGGATTTTGGCGATATCTTCGAAGAAATCCTGGGCGGTTTTGGCTTCTCGACCGGACGCAGTTCGCGCCGTTCTCCCCGCCGCGGGCGTGACCTGCAAATGGCGGTTTCATTGACATTTGAAGAAGCGGTTTTTGGTGTAGAAAAAGAAGTTGAATTCCAGCGCGAAGAAACCTGTTCCACCTGCAACGGCTCTGGCGCAGAACCGGGCACCTCACCCACGCGCTGCGGCACCTGTAACGGTCAGGGCGAAGTGCGCCAGGTGCGCCAGACCTTCCTGGGTCAGATGGTGCAAACGGCTACCTGCCCAACCTGTAACGGGCGTGGTGAAACCATTTCATCGCCCTGCAAGACTTGTCGCGGTGGCGGATTGGAGCGCAAGACAGTTAAGAAAAAGGTGCAAATCCCTGCCGGTGTAGACAAGGGCACACAAATCCGTTTGGCAGGGGAGGGCCAGCCGGGCGTTTATGGCGGGCCGCATGGCAGCCTATTCCTGGTGTTGGATGTGAAGCCGCACAAGTTCTTCCAGCGCCGTGAGAATGACGTTTTTCTCAACCTTGACATTAACATAGCCCAGGCTGCATTGGGTGCAGAAGTGGACATCCCCACGCTTGAAGGCGACGAGAAGTTGAAAATACCGGCAGGCACGCAACCGGGCAAAGTTTTCACGCTCAAAAATAAAGGCGTGCCCTATGTGCGTCGTAACGGACGTGGTGACCAGCGCGTGATCGTCAATGTGGCGGTGCCGAAGAAGTTAAGCAAAGAACAGCGTGAATTGTTTGAGCAATTGGCTGAGTCGCTGGGAACAACGGTCCAGCCGCAGGAGAAAGGCTTTCTGGATTGGCTGAATGATGCGCTGGGTGGCTAACAACACCGACTGTGGACAACAGACGGTAGAGCCATGACTTAAAGCATGAGCGGATGAAATCCCCGCTCATTTTTTATTCCCCCGCGCGTTTTCTGAGAATTGTGGATTGAAAACTCAGTTGATCTTCCCCGAATTCAATCCGTTTGAAATATAGAACTTCAAACATTTCAGCAAGAATCCTTTTCAGGTTCTCATCAGAGTGAAAGGAGAAGAAACGTTTTGGTGTATACGTGTCTCTTTCCCAGGGGCCTGCAAAGTCCATGCCACCATAGAGACCTAAATAGAATAAGCCAGTAGGGTGCAAGACATGACGGACGTTTTCCAGGGCCACCGGAAATTCATCTTTGGGGAGATGCAAAAAGCAGTTGAGCGCGTAAACAGCGTCAAACGAATTGTGCCTGAAATCTAAGCAGACCATATCCATGACATGCGCATCAAGGCCTTTTTGTTGGCAGAGTTCAACCATTTTGGGAGACAGGTCGATACAAGTTACCTGCAAGCCCTGATCTTGGAAGAACAAGCTGTCTCTACCATGCCCAGCTCCAATTTCAAGTAACTTTTGCTTGTTTTCTTCCTGTAGCAATGATAGGAAATGTCCACGTTCCGCAGTTTTCCATTCATCGATCTCACTTTTGTTTCGCTGTTCGGCTTGCTGATTGTAGGCATTTACTAAATTGGATTTGAGCTGTTTATAAGTCATACAGATATTTTAACGTGAATAACTGTACGCGGCTACAAATCCTGACAAGGCATAGAATCGGGTCTCTTTTCGGCTGAATATTCCACCCCGTAGGCTATCTCCTGATTGGGATACCCTTTTGCTACACCAATTTCTAAATTCTACCGACCGCCTATGTTACAAACACAAACCATTATTGGGGATTGATTTTTGTAGTCCATCTGTTGCATAATGAAATAAAGTAAGCCTCAAACAAGGATTAGGAGGATGGCAATGAAAGCTGCGAGTCGAATCTTTTGGATGCTGGTTTGGTTGGGTGGGCTTGTAGTTGCCGGTACTGTTGTTCTTATATTGACCGCTTCGCGTGTCGGCGAGCATAAATCGAGCACCTATGGATATGCATATTTCCTGTTTCAAGAGGGCTGGGGGGGCGAGATCGGGATAATTCCACCTACATTTTCCCTCCAGCGTACATATATCGAAACGAAATACAACAGTGATGCGAAACAATATGAAGACATCGAGCGAACAGAAAACTTTGCCCTTGTCCCAAGGTCAATAAGTATTGACACAAACCTAGACTACGAGGAAAAGATTCGCAGCTTGTTGATATTCAACGCCTTCGAAGTCCATAATGTAGAAACCTATGTTATTGTCAATACCACGGAATATTTAGGCGCATTGCAGGTGAAGATAACCAAGCCGGAGAACGCAAACTTATTGTATGATTACACTATCGCGATTCCTTCAAAAAATAATCTTGTGGTTCGCCCTGTAATGGATGGGGCAGTCGTATTGCTTCCGGAAATAGAACCGGATGAACAGGTTGAGATCATCATCACCTACTCCACCAAGGGCATGGATATATACAAATACAACCTTTCAGCCTATCAAAACAATGTGATCCAGGGGCTTACAGCAAAAATAGACCTTAATACCCAGGATTACGCAATTTACCGGGAAGGTTTGCCCCACACAGAGGAGATGACCTCCGACGGCGCTACACTCCAGTTCACTGTGAATGACTTTTCCACGACCCAGGATATGGGTGTTGCCTTCCTCGAAAAGCAACGGTACCTCGACCAGATCCAAAGCCTGATGAACTTCTCCCCTCTGCCTTTGGCACTGTTCCTGGTTGTGGTCTTCCTGTTTTCACAGATAATGGTTGTGAAGTTCAATCCTTTCCACTACCTCTTCCTTGGGATGATCAATGTGTTTTATTACCTGTTCGTCGCTTATCTCATCCGCTTCTTTGGGATTATCCCCACTTTCGGCATTTCGATTGCGCTGACTGCAGCTATGTTTTTCTTATATGCCCCCAATGTATTTGGCCGGCAGTTTGCGTTCCGTGTGGTAGGCGTGTATCTTTTCCTGCTGACCGTTGTGTTTTCACTGATCTTCCTGATGCCTATCTTCCAGGGCCTGCTCTTTGTGATCTTGATCTTCTTGATCTTCATGTCGATCATGATCTTCGTGGGCCGCTCGGAAATCTCAAAGTGGCCAATCATGAACGATTAATAAACGCCTGAATTAGACCACTCAAGTAATAGATGTTTTGAAAACAGACTGAGAAGCATAAATCTCAGTCTGTTTTTTAAAAGTTATTTCTGTTTGTTGCCTTGCATCAGTTCAACTCTCCCGCCGCCCTCTCCACTTCTCCCAACATCTTGTTTGGATTTGACCAGCGCCATCATTACATTGTGATCGGGATACAGCGAGCGGTCCACATGCTCCCGGATAGCTTCAAGAGCCCTATGCGAACCCCTTCCTGGCATAAAATCACGGATATCCAGCGCCTGCGCCGCGGCCATGAACTCGATCCCCAGCACGCCGTAGGCGTTCTCGATGATATGTCCGTAGAGAACAATGGCCATTGCAATTCCCCTTGTAAGTTTAGGTAGGATATTTGTTACTTTCAGGTACAATCATGCCATTCACTGGTAGAGGAGCGCACATGACCGAAGAATTTATCCCAAAATCTGCAATGAGCATCCACGCCCATCCCGACGATCAGGATTTTACCGTTGCTGGGACGCTTGCAAAATGGGCTACAGCCGGATGCGAGATCATTACCGTCATCATCACGGACGGAGCCGCCGGTTCAAACGACCCCGAGCATGCTGCCGATTACAAGCCGACTCTGGCCTCTATCCGAGAGAAAGAACAGATAGCCGCCAACGAAACACTTGGTATCAAGGAAACCATTTTTATGCACCAACCGGATGGCGAATTGGAGCCAACTATCGCACTGCGAAAAGAAGTCACCAAACTCATGCGCCACTACAAACCGGATGTGATTGTGATCGGTGACCCGCAGGCAGTCTTCTACGGCAACGGTTACATCAACCATCCCGACCACCGCGCTGCGGCACAGATCGCCTTGTATGCGGCTTTTCCCTCCGCCGGGTCACGCCTGCTATTTGCTGACTTACTGGACGACGACTTCGAACCGCACAATGTCAAACGGGTCTACATCCACGGCTCTGAGAAGCCTGACACCTGGGTGGACATCAGTGATACGATTGACACAAAAATTGCTGCGTTGAGGAAGCACGTCTGTCAGTTAGGCGATTGGAACCCTGAGAAAATGCTCCGTAAATGGGCTGAAGAAGAGGGCAAAGAAAAAGGCCTGGCTTATGCCGAGGCCTATAAGGTTATGATCCTGGAAGAGCAGGAAGAGAAGCCGGAAAATTAAAAAGGTTTTTGCCGAGCAGATATTACCAATTTACATCACGCGTCAAATCTAGAAGTGAGCCGCTCTCCCAATGACGCACGTTGGCCATGGTGCCAACCGAAGTTGGCACGAAGACGAAATCGTATTTTTCGACATCTTCGCTGTACCATTCCCATTCACGGAACACTTTCATGAACTTTCCGTAAAACCCGAACAGGAATTCCGGCAAATAGTTCATGGTGTCGTCTGGAGCGACTGTTCCGATGTTCTCATAGACTTCAGCCTGTGTGATCATTGAATCGGGCGCTGCTAACTTGAGCGGCACAATTGGGCTGGGATGGAACAAGGGATGCTCCGAAACCGTCGCTTCAACAATGACCTCGACCTGTTCTTGCACAGGGTGAAAAACGAATGTGAAGCCACCGCCAATCATGCCGTAATACGGCATAAACTCACCCCGTGCTGGCATCTCGGTAATATGCGTCATTCCCTGATCCTGCAAACCACAGACAAGCACGCTGGAACGCCGCCCAAGCTGATAGCGCATTACGGCTTCGTCCACATCCCGTCGCCAGGTAACGATCTGGGATGTGAGCGGATCGCAGACTCGAAAGAAAATGCCGGGAGCGGTAATGACTTGGGGAAACATCAGAACACTAGCATCCCGACCAGCACCGCCGCCAGCGTAACTGTGATATTGTCAATATCTTTATAAGGCAGCGACTCTATCGCTGCCCCAACCAGGGCAATGAGCATGAGCGGGAACAGGTAGCTGGATAAGGGTTCCGCAAAGATGCCCGCAGCGACAAAAATACTCAGGATAGCTGCGGCCAGCACGAATCCCCCAACAAAGACCGCCAGCGAACCGGCTACAGTTTTTTCGCGGCTCCAGGGCAAGTTGGGAGATTTAACATTGCGTCCAACAAGGTCGGCGATCCCATCGCCACCGCACATCAGCATCAAAGCGATCACGCCAATTGGTGAATCCTTCCAGAACCAGACCGTCATCACCACAAAAACGATGCCATAAAAGAGCGGTCCGCGTAGGATCTCGCGACGGTCACCCGTACGGGACATGGCCTTGACCGAGGCTTCGTCCTTCATGATGCCCAGCCCCACCAGCGCAAATTGCACGGTAATCGCAAACGGTACCAATGCTGCCAACCAGCGCGATGAGGGCACATCAGGGAACATGAGCCAACACAGCACAAATATAGGGCCGGTGCCAATATGAATCAGCTTGCGGCTTAAACGCGATTCGATCCAGCCGCGATGAGCGAAATAATCCATCAGGCGCAGGAAAGAGAGTGCAATTGCAAAAGTGAGAATAGTGGCAAGAATATTATTCATTTTTCGAATTCAAAAACTCAGTTGGTTTTTGAGCATTCCCTTCAAAAGTACATGGTGCCAGGAATTGCAAGATGGTAATCGAGATCAAAATAGTGATCAGAGCGGGAAAGTTTCTACCCAAAAACTCAGGCTTTACTGTTGCGGGGTAGAGGGTTGTCCAGTAGGCTAATGAAGAAATTACTACCAGCAATATTGAGAATGCCTTTTTTCTCGGATTTTCGACTTCAGGCAAACAACCTAAAACCAACGCCATTGGAACAATCAGGAGCGACAATTTATAGTCGTTGCTAACAAATGGGATGATCAACGCGGCGATTGTACATGTCAATAGCAAGTATGGATTCAGCCCACGATTATTATGGAAATAAGCATATCCAACCACAAAAAGAAAACACAAACCCAATAAAAACCAGAAAAATGTTTCGGCGTTCTCCGCCGATGCAAAGAAATTATTTGGCGTGCTTCCAAAGACATCATTCGAGAGATAGTAGGCAAACCCTTCGATAGACAGGTTTTCATATCTGGAACTTTCCAGAAGTTGATATTCTGTTATCCTACCTATAAAATCCAAAAACAGGTTGTCGCCCAGGACAATTAGCAACCCAAAATTCAATATTCCTAACCCCAGGATACGTCGAATGTTGTTGTGCCAATCTCTCCAATCGTTTATGAACATCATAACAAAAAAGACCGGATACACTTTTAGTTGAATCGAGAGCGAGAAAAGCAAATGAGCAAAATACCTGAATTTGATGTTTGGAGAAAAATACGGGGAAAAGGAAAAATAAGATATATGTTACTAGAAACATCCCCAGCACCCAGTACAGAGTAGGAACATTTAGAACACTGAAAAGTTGAAATTTCTTCTTGAAATTCGTTTTTTCGTCCCGCTTGACAATCAACAAACCAACCCCCAGGAGCAGGAGCACAGCGCCGACCTGGATACCTAATAACTGTGTGGCACCAATTCCGCTATCACCGCCCAGGCCGAGAGAGTCAGCTCCTGCAAAATTTGCGATTAGGAGCAGACCGATTCCGGTCAATGCAAAGGAAAATTTTCTCATCAATTCTCTACGCAACACTCAGACAAAAAACCCGGATTTTTTCGATGACATAATCCACATCGCCCGTGCTCATATGGGGGCCGATTGGAATGCTCAAAAAGGTTTTTGCCATTTTCTCTGTGATGGGGAAGTCGCCAACTTGATAGCCTAACTCCTGGTAGGCTTCGGAAAGATGGGGCGGTACGGGATAGTGAATCAAAGTTCCGATGCCCTGCTCTTGGAGATATAACTGCAAACGATCACGCTCGGGGTGGGAGATAACGAACAGGTGCCAGACCGGAACCGCGTCTGTTGAAACGCTAGGCAGGCCGAGGCCCGGGATGAGGCGCAAGTTGTCCAAATACTGCTTCGCGATTTTGTCGCGGCGTTTATTCCAATCGTCAAGATGTTTTAGTTTCACACGCAGGAATGCCGCCTGCATCGGATCGAGGCGGGAATTATGGCCTTTTACTTCATTATCGTATTTTTTTCTGGAACCATAGTTGCGGAGTACGCGTACCTTATCTGCCAGATCATCATTATTCGTGACAACAGCGCCAGCATCCCCAAAGGCCCCCAGGTTTTTGCTGGGATAGAAACTGAAACCTGCCGCATCACCCAGATTTCCTGACTTGCGATCTCGATACCAGCCGCCATGCGTCTGCGCGGCGTCTTCGATAATTTTCAATCCATGCTTTTTGGCAATTTGCCAGATGATTTCCATCTCAACAGATTGACCATAGAGATGCACCGGCATGATGGCTCTCGTACGGGATGTGATCGCCGCTTCGATTCGTCCTGGATCGATATTATAGGTGGCGGGATCGGGCTCGACCGGAACAGGTGTTGCCCGCGTGTACGAAACGGCCAGCCACGAAGCGATATAGGTGTTGGCCGGCACGATGACTTCATCCCCGGCGCCGATCCCATATGCCATCAAGATCAATTGCAGGGCTTCAAGTCCATTTCCAACGCCGATGCAGTGTTTAACGCCAACATAAGCAGCGAATTCCTGCTCGAACGATTCGACTTCCCCTCCCAAAATATACCAGCCCGACTCCATAACACGGGAATAGGCTCGATCGAGTTCATCTTTTAATTCCAGGTAGTGAGGCTTCATATCCAGGAAAGGGATTTTGGGTTCAGCCATCATTTTGACACCAGCTTCAGGTAGTCATCATAGTTTCGGATGTAATCATCTGCTTTGTATACATCTGATGCCAGAACGAGCAAAACCGCGTCTGATGTGAATTTGTATTGTGTCCCCCACACCAAGGGGGGTATATGCAAGCCAAGGGTTGGTTTGTCCAGGGCCACTTCACAACGGTTTTGTCCATCGTCCACCACGATCGCGCAACTCCCTTTGATGCAAACAAGGAACTGATGGAGTTCCTTATGGGCGTGTTCCCCACGCACATCTTTCCCAGGCACTTCATAAACCATAAAAAACCGTTTGGGAACAAACGGTAACAATCCCGGAGTTTGTGCAAACGTTAATTTACCTCTCAAGTCAAATATTTCCGGAAACTCAATGACTTTTACATTCGGCACCGGCAACTCTTGTAATTCTATGGTCGGTTTGAAAACCTGAACACTTTGACGCTGGTTTTGAACCACATAATTGACAATCCGTGCCGGGTTACCAGCCACGATCGCGTTCGGCGGCACATCTTTTGTCACAACCGATCCGGCTCCAACCATCGCATTTTGTCCAACAGTAAGACCAGGTAATATGGTCGCATTGGCGCCGATCGAGGCTCCTTTTTGAATCGTAGTAACTGCATATTTATCGGGTTGACGCTTACTGCGCGGGAACGGATCATTTGTGAATGTGACATTCGGACCTATAAAAACATCATCCTCGATTCGGACTCCATCCCAAAGCTGCACGCCAGATTTGACCGTGACTCTGTCCCCAACCACCACATCGTTTTCGATGAAAACATGATCGCATAAATTGCAATCGGCGCCGATTTGAGCGCCAGGCAGAATGTGTACAAATGCCCATATGCGAGTTCCAGCGCCAATGATTTCAGTTTCGACAATCGCCTTTGCATGTTTTGAATATTGCATCATTTTCTAAGTACTCATTCTTCTTTCTGCTCTGTGTCAGCGTAAATCGTATCGATCACATACAAAGGTCTGCCCCGCGTCTCATCCAGGTTACGCCACAGATATTCTCCCAATATGCCCAGCAAAGTCATTTGCAACCCGGCAGTGAACGTGAGCACCAGCATCATGGGCACCCAGCCCTGCACCTCGATGCCAAATGTGAGCCATGAAACGAAGATGAAAGCACCGTATGAAAATGAAAGAACCGCATAAATTATGCCAAGAAATGAAAACAATCTGATCGGAAAAAAAGAAAAAGATACAAATGTATCAACAAACAATTTTACCTTTTTCCCAAGCGTCCAACGCGACTTTCCTTTTACACGTTTTCTTCGCACATACGGGATAAATACAGCCTGATACCCAAGCCAGAAGATCAAGGTCATCAAGTTCGTATTCTTCTCCTTGATTCTATTCACGTCATCAATAACCTGACGGTCTACCAAGAAAAAGTCAAATCCACCAGGAGGGTAACCTGGGACAGCAAAGCGGTTGATCAAAGCATAATACAAGTTGGAAAAGTTTTTTTGCACGAACGATTCTTCACGATCTGAACGAACCGCAAAAACTGCTTTAACGCCCTGCTCCCAGTGGCGGACCATTTCCAAAAATAACTCCGGAGGATCCTGCAAATCTGCTGCGATCACACCGATACAGTCCCCGGTAGCAACCGTCAGACCAGCTTGAAGCGCAGGCATTGTCCCAAAGTTACGAGTCAGTTTTACCACCTTGATTTGGTTAGGAGATTGCTTCTGAGCGTCCAATAAAATTGCCAGGGATCGATC
>Ga0209536_100016756_pt1 | contig 10408 bp, 8 predicted proteins | sample DeeMarSeWOR28_12_FD_187461 | JGI IMG/M metagenome (GOLD analysis project Ga0209536, IMG submission 187461) | Marine sediment microbial communities from White Oak River estuary, North Carolina - WOR-2-8_12 (SPAdes) (version 2) | ecosystem: Environmental > Aquatic > Marine > Intertidal zone >... | reverse complement strand
CCCGTGCGGCAAGCGTTTGTGGTTCGTGCAAGCCGTTGTTGGCCGAGATGATCGGTAAGGATGTTCGTGTAGAGCCGGTTAAGTCATGGCGCAGCTTGCTGGCAATGTCATTTGCTGCGCTGGGCCTGGCGGCACTGTTCCTGTTTTCCCTGCGCATACCGTATGCGGATACTGTACAAGTGGCTTTTCGCTGGGACGAGTTCTGGCGTGATTCACTATTAAAACAAGTCAGTGGATTTACCATGCTTGGCCTGGTCCTGCTTGGCCTGCTTGTATCCATGCGCAAGCGAATAGAGAAAATCAAATTTGGTGAGTTCAATGCCTGGCGTTACGTACATGTCGCGCTCGGTGTCGCTGCGCTTTTCAGTCTGGTTGTTCATACCGGTTTTCGCCTTGGTGACCACCTCAATTTTTTTCTGATGCTGGATTTCGTCTTGCTGACACTCGCGGGTGCTGCTGCAAGCATAATCATATCGACTGAACACGGGCTGTCGCCAGCAATTGCCAGAAAACGGCGTCGACAGCTGACCTGGTTGCATATCCTGTTGTTCTGGCCATTGCCGGTACTGCTGGGTTTCCACATTGCAAAAAGTTACTACTTCTAGGAAGCAGTCAGCATGAAGCTAGATAGACAAACGACTTATTGGGGTATCTGGCTGTTTGTCTCAGTAGTCACCGGGTTATGGCTGGGTAATGTAATGTTGAATGACAATACAGACAAAACAGTTTTCATGCCGGGGGATCTTTCACCGGGACATCATCAGCTGGCGGAAACATGCGATGCATGTCATACAGATGCTTTTGGCGGTAGTGAAGTGGTACAGAGTGCATGCGTTGAATGCCATGGGGCAGACCGCGTTAAACCCTTTGACTCGCACCCGGCAAAAAAATTCAAGGATCCCAGGAACGCTGATCTACTGGCAAACATAAACGCATTGCAATGTATCAGTTGTCATACGGAACACAAGCCTGAAATAACTGCTAAAGACGGGCTAACGCAGCCGGTGGATCTTTGTTTTCACTGCCACCAGCAGGTCGCAGAAGAGAGACCATCGCACCAGGGTATGGGCTTTGACACCTGCAAGGATTCCGGATGCCATAATTTTCATAATAATCGCGCGCTCTATACCGATTTTCTTATAAAGCACCTTGATGAAAGCCCCTTGCTGGATGAAAAAACATTACCGGCAAAAGAATTTGTTACCTTACTCGAAGAAATAGTGGGGTATCCACGCGATAAATATCCAGTTGTCAGGCTGGATGAAGACGACATGGATGTGAGTGATACCCAGGCTATTAAGGCCGACATCAAGATGGAGTGGCTTGAAACCGCCCATGCACGTTCTGGAGTCAATTGCAGTGCCTGCCATATCCAGACGAAACCCGATGATGTCGAAGCAAAATGGAACGACCATCCGGACCACACAGTCTGCAACAGCTGTCATAACACCGAAGTAGACCGTTTCCTCCAGGGCAAGCACGGTATGCGCTTGAGTCAGGGACTGTCAGCGATGACTCCAGCTCAGGCGCTCCTTCCGATGAAGAAGGACGCAAGCCATATTGAATTGACCTGTACCACCTGTCATGGAGCACATCGATTCGACGTGATCGAGGCCGCTGTGGATGTTTGTCTCGATTGTCATGATGACAGGCACAGCGTGGCCTATAAGGAATCTCCGCATTATCTGCTGTGGCAACAGGAAGTGCTCGGTGAAACAGAGCCCGGTACTGGCGTCTCATGCGCGAGCTGTCACATGCCGCGTGTCAACAGCGATGTCAGTGAGTGGATGAGCAGGATTGTTGTTGATCACAACCAGAGCGCGAGTCTGTCGCCCAATTCCAGGATGATTCGTTCCAGTTGTCAGCACTGCCACGGCCTTGAGTTCACACTTAATGCGCTGGCCGATGAGATGCTGATTGAGAACAATTTTTCCGGCAAGCCGATCAATCGCATTCAGTCCATGAAGCTTGCAGAAAAGGAAGACATTAGACGTAAGCAAGCCGCAGCCGAAGATGAGGAGGCTGACATGTTCGGTTTTTAGGAAAAATTATTTCAGGTTTTTTTAAAGCGCCATTAACTAAGTGAGGTAAATATGAAGATGACGAAAACTAGAGCAACAATCAGTGCGATAGCCGCAGTATCGATAGGCGTAGCAGGTGTATCGATAGCCAGTGTGGCCAACACGGATGCAACGGTATCAGTGAAAGCGATGGCTGATGCCCTGCATCTTGTCATGGATTCGGACCGGTCCGTATACACAAAGACAATAGTGAACAGGCTCGTCAAGAAAGAGAAAGTGATCAAGGCATCCGAGCATTTTGAAGATGACAAGGCGTTGGCGCTGCCTGCGCAGATGTTTCGTTTTGGATCTGAATTGGCTATGAAGCGTGCTGAAAAACTCGATGATGTTAATTTCAGTTATACCCTGCAGTCGCTATGGCCAATTAACAAACAGAATGCGCCAAAAACGAAGGCAGAAAAGGAAGGCTTGAAATATGTTGTGGAGAACAAGGGTAAAAACTACTACACAACAGAAACCCTGGGTGGGCAGAAATATTTCACTGCGGTATACGCGGATACCGGCGTGGCCCCTGTTTGTGTTTCCTGCCATAACAAGCATCCCGATACTCCGAAAAAGGATTTCAAGCTGGGCGATGTGATGGGTGGCGTGGTCATACGGATTCCAATCGAAAGCTGATGATCGCTGCTGCTCGCGTAATCAAATCTGCGGCATCATTGCTGTTGATCGCTGCTACATATGCTGTGCCGCTCCATGCGGTCGAGCAGTATGTTATGGCCGGCGAGCAAAGTCTCTCACAGGGCCGTGAAATCTGGCTTAAAAATTGTGAAACCTGTCATGGCTATGGCGTTGCAGACGCGCCCATTCCGATGAACCCCGATGAATGGGGTCCCAGGCTGAACAAAGGCAGACAGCTCCTGTATGAACATGCTATCAGTGGATTCATAGGGCCTGATTACAGCATGATGCCTGCACGAGGAGGCAACGCTGATTTAAACGATGAAGAAGTCAAGCTGGCTGTTGATTACATGGTATTCCTTGCCAGCTATTACATAAACAAACTTGATATGACAGATAGGTGAAATATGACTCCACAACAAATTGAACTGGTGAAGAAAACATGGGTAATGGTCGTTCCTATAGCCGACAAGGCGGCTGAGCTGTTTTATGGGCGCCTGTTCGAGCTTGAACCGTCCTACAGGGCGATGTTCAAGCACGATATGACCGAACAGGGTAAAAAGCTAATGAAGACCATCAACATTGCAGTCGAGGCGCTGGACGATGTTGAGCCCCTGGTACCGACCTTGAAACAAATGGGGGCAGACCACGCCGGTTACGGCGTCGTAGACAGGGACTATAACGTTGTCGGGGCTGCATTACTGTGGACACTCGAACAGGGTCTTGGTGAAGCATTTACCGATGAGGTAAAAAATGCATGGGGGGCTGTATACGAAGTGCTCGCGAACACGATGAAAGCGGGTGCTGCTGAAGCAGAAAAGGCTGCCTGAGTAAATAGATAAAACATAGCCATGTTATCCCGCAAAAGCGCTGAGACCGCAAAGATCAATCATTGAAACAAACCTGTTCGATGGAACGAACGGTTTTCTTTGCGTTCTTCGCGCCTTTGCGAGAAACACGATGCTATCCCGTAGCGGACATTCGGTGTCTGACAGTGACTGGCAAAATCAGGCTGTATAAGTGCCCATGAGGCGTCTTTATACTGGATTTTGAGCCATTGTCAGGTTTTCTGTTTCTGTGGGTGGCCAAAGCTGTAAACATGCTCATTGACTCAATGAGTGACATATGCTGGTGCACCACCATTTTTACTGCACTTCCATGGTGCAATTTCATCTCTCCCGTCAACTTAACTATGCGCTATGAAAGCGCTACATAAGTATTTGCTGAAATTGGCACGGTATGTGCTCTTGCTAAAGCATGCGGTCCGGCTAATGGTGGCTGGATCGATATTTCAATGACTACTCTTGACTAAAGGCACAGGGGCCGTTGCGTAAACGAGTGCCTTTATAGTATTGACAAATTTACAACAAACCGGGAGATCCCAATGAATCATCTCAAGACGTCCGAACGAGCATCAGCTCCTCGACGCCACTTCCTTAAAAATCTTGCTGCTGGCATCGCGGCCTCGGCATTGCTGTTGAGCGGCAGCGTTTCAGTTCACGCTGAGACAGAGGGTCTGGAGAAGGAAGATCTTAAATTCGGATTTATCAAGTTGACTGACATGGCGCCTCTTGCCATCGCATACGAGAAAGGCTACTTCGAAGATGAAGGCCTGTATGTCACGCTCGAGGCGCAAGCCAACTGGAAAGTCTTACTCGATCGTGTCATCGACGGCGAACTCGACGGTGCGCATATGCTCGCTGGCCAGCCATTAGGTGCAACCATCGGTTTTGGGACCAAGGCCGATGTCATCACCGCCTTTTCGATGGACCTGAATGGCAACGGTATAACGGTCTCCAACAACATCTGGAAACAGATGAAGGCAAATATTCCACACGAAGGCGGCAAACCGGTCCACCCGATCAAGGCGGATTACCTGAAGCCGGTCGTTGACAAGTACAAGGAAGAAGGCAAACCATTCAAGATGGGTATGGTGTTCCCGGTTTCCACGCATAATTATGAACTGCGTTACTGGCTGGCTGCCGGTGGCATACACCCGGGCTATTACGCACCGCACAAGGGCGACACATCGGGCACGATCGATGCCGATGCTCTGTTGTCGGTAACGCCGCCACCACAGATGCCGGCAACGCTGGAAGCCGGGACAATCTATGGCTATTGCGTTGGCGAACCATGGAACCAGCAGGCAGTGTTCAAGGGTATCGGTGTACCGGTCATAACCGACTACGAAATATGGAAAGACAACCCGGAGAAAGTATTCGGTGTTTCCAAAGGCTGGGCAGAAAAACATCCGAACACGCACAGGGCCGTGGTAAAGGCGCTGATACGAGCTGCCATGTGGCTCGATCAGGGCGGGCTTGAAAACCGCAAGGAAGCCTCGAAGATCATGTCACGACCTGAGTATGTCGGCGCGGACTACGAAGTCATTGCCAATTCCATGACCGGCACTTTCGAATACGAGAAGGGTGACAAACGGTCACTACCCGACTTCAACGTGTTCTTCCGCTACAACGCGACCTATCCGTATTACTCCGATGCTGTCTGGTACCTGAGCCAGATGCGCCGCTGGGGCCAGATTTCCGAATACAAGTCTGATGACTGGTACATCGAGATGGCGAAAAAGGTCTATCGACCCGATATCTATGCCGAAGCCGCGAAAGAGCTGATAGCCGAAGGCAAGGCCAAAGCCAGTGATTTCCCTGACTTTGCCAAAGAAAGCGGCTTCCGTCCTCCGCAGACCGAGTTCATCGATGAAGTGACCTTTGATGGCACCAGGCCGAATGATTATTTGAAGAAATTCAAGATTGGTCTCAAGGGTAAGGATGTCGTCAAGTAAATAATTATCGGGTATCGGGTTGCGAGTAGTGCATAACCCGACACGCCCGGCCAATCGGAGAAGATTATGCTGTTATCACGCAATAAAACATTCACTGCCGAAGATTACACGGCTTTCATCAGCTCAGCCGTTTTTCCGCTTATCGCACTCGCGATCTTTCTTGTTCTGTGGAGTGCTTCGGCAAAACAGGTGCAGACTTCACTAGGACAGCTGCCGGGGCCGGCAGCCGTTTTCGAACAGGCCAGCAACCTGGTCGATGAACATTTCGCCGAACGTGAAAAGGAAGCCGCTTTCTTTCAGCGTCAGGAGAAACGCAATGCGGCGAAACTGGCCAGGGACCCGGATGCAGAAGTAAAGATTCGTCCCTATACAGGCAAGCCGACCTTTTTTGACCAGATCGTCACCAGTCTGGTCACGGTATTTACCGGCTTCATCCTGGCATCATTGATTGCGATACCTGTCGGCATCATTACCGGTTTGAGCAACAACTTGTACAAGGCGATCAATCCAGTGGTGCAACTGTTGAAGCCGGTGTCACCATTGGCGTGGCTGCCGATCGTCACGATGGTTGTCAGTGCGGTCTACATATCGGATGATCCGATGTTCGACAAGTCCTACCTGAATTCGGCAATTACGGTCATGCTGTGCTGCATGTGGCCAACATTGATCAACACTGCAGTGGGTGTATCGTCAGTGGACAAGGACCTGATCAATGTCAGCAAGGTCCTGCGGCTGGGCTGGTTCACCAAGGTCTTCAAAATTGTGCTTCCGTCTTCCATCCCGATGATTTTCACCGGCCTGCGCCTGAGTCTGAGTATTGGCTGGATGGTGTTGATCGCGGCTGAAATGCTGGCGCAGAACCCCGGACTGGGAAAATTTGTATGGGACGAGTTCCAGAACGGCAGCTCCAATTCGCTTGGCCGCATCATGGTTGCAGTGATAGCCATCGGCTTTATCGGGTTCCTGCTCGACCGCGGCATGCTGCTGCTGCAGCGCCGCGTGTCCTGGGACAAGACCGCAGTATTACGATAATTGATTGAATATCGCAGAAGGAGAAACAAAATGAACAGAGAGCATCTGAATATCGATCATGTATCGATGGAATTCCCGACACCCACGGGTCCGTTTCAGGCACTCGATAATGTTGACCTGGTTATCGAGAAAGGCGAATTCGTATCACTTATCGGCCACTCGGGCTGTGGCAAGTCCACAGTCTTGAATGTTGTTGCCGGCCTCTATCAGGCTAGCAGTGGGGGTGTGATTCTGGACGGTACCGAGGTCAATGAGCCCGGTCCTGATCGTGCCGTGGTGTTCCAGAACCACTCGCTGCTGCCATGGCTAACGGCATACCAGAACGTTGAGCTCGCGGTTAAACAGGTATTTGGCCATTCAAAAAGCAGGTCGGAAATCAGGGAATGGATAGAGCACAACCTGAATCTGGTGCATATGGACCACGCCATGCACAAACGCCCCGATGAAATATCCGGCGGCATGAAGCAGCGTGTAGGTATTGCGCGTGCGCTGGCAATGCAGCCCAAGGTGCTGCTGATGGACGAACCTTTTGGCGCTCTGGATGCGCTGACGCGCGCGCATATGCAGGAATCGCTGATGGAAATTCATGCCGACCTGGGTAATACCGTGATCATGATTACACACGATGTCGATGAAGCCGTACTGTTATCGGACCGCATTGTGATGATGACCAACGGGCCGGCTGCAACCATCGGTGACATTCTGAAGGTTGAATTACCGCGTCCGCGCAACCGGGTCGAGCTGTCTGATGATGCTGCCTATAACCATTACCGCCATGAAGTGCTGCAGTTCCTGTATGAACGACAGCGTAGACCGGGTGAAGAAGTTAAAGCAACGGAGCAGGAAGATGAATCAACCCAGCAGCTCAGTGTTGTCAAGTCGGAAGCGGCGTGACAGCCACAAAGAAACGGCGTGACCGCTCCGGTTAAAGCCAGTTGGCCGAACCTCCTGGAGTTGGAAGTTGTATAACCATGGAGGGTCTTATTCGGGTTGATGCCCGGCGCCGGACCCTGCTAATTGCGAAGCACGGGGGTGGTGCAGTTAAAGGCCATATTGCACCTTATAAGTGCGCATTCTTCTGCAGACAGGGCTAAGGCTTTGATATAGCGGTTTGTCAATTGTGGCACGGATCTTGTTTATATTAATAAACGATTATATTCAGCAAAACGCAACGAGGCGAAAATGCGAGAAAATCTAGTTCTGGTCGGCAATGGTATGGCCGGTGTGCGCACGCTGGAAGAGCTGTTCAAGCACGGTAACGATCAATACAACATTACCGTCATCGGTGCCGAACCCCATCCCAACTACAACCGCATCATGCTATCACCGGTGCTGGCCAGTGAAAAAACCATCAACGACATCATCCTCAACAGCCGTGACTGGTACGCAGAGAATCATATTGAATTAATCACGGGCGATGCCGTCAGCGAAATCTCGCGCGTCAGGAAATCGGTAATCACCGAAAGCGGCAGGGAGATAGCCTATGACCGCCTGTTGCTGGCTACCGGTTCGAACCCTTTCATAATTCCGGTGCCGGGTGCTGACAAGGCGGGGGTGATCGGTTTTCGTGATATTCATGATGTCGAAACCATGCTGGCCGCCGCGCGGCAATATAAAAATGCCGTCGTTATCGGTGGAGGCCTGCTCGGGCTGGAAGCTGCCAATGGCTTGATGAAGCAGGGTATGGATGTAACCGTTGTGCATCTGCTCGATGCCCTGATGGAGCGTCAGCTGGACAAGCCGGCTTCAGCCATGCTGAAGGCCGCACTGGAGCAGAAAGGCCTGAAATTCATGATGGAAGCGCAGACCGCTGAAATCACCGGTGATCAACGTGTTGCCGGGGTCAGGTTTGCCGACGGCAGCGAAGTCGAAGCGGACCTGGTGGTAATGGCTGTCGGCATCCGGCCCAATATCGAACTGGCACAGCAGGCCGGCATCTACTGCGAGCGTGGCATCGTCGTCAACGACACCATGCAGACCTTCGATCCTCGCATCTACGCGGTAGGTGAATGTGTGCAGCACCGCAACCAGTGTTACGGCCTGGTTGCGCCGCTGTTCGAGCAGGCGCGTGTCGCTGCCAACCATCTCGCCCAGGTAGGCAGCACCCGTTACGAGGGGTCGGTTACATCAACCAAATTAAAAGTCACCGGCATCGATCTGTTCTCGGCCGGTGATTTCAACGAGGAAGAGGGTGATGAGGCCATGGTGCTTCAGGACCCTGCCAGTGGTACCTACAAGAAACTGGTCATCCGCGATGACAAGATCAAGGGCACGGTGCTCTACGGCGACACGATGGATGGAACCTGGTATTTCCAGCTGATGCGCGAAGGCACCAGTATTGCGGATTTCAGACGAACCATCATGTTCGGTCAGCACGATCTCGGCGACGCCGGCCATGGTGACGCACAGGTGCTTGCGCTGCCGGACAGTGCTGAAATCTGCGGCTGTAATGGTGTCTGCAAAGGTGACATCGTCAGCGCGATATCGAAAAAAGGCCTGTTCACGCTCGAAGATGTGCGTGCACATACCAAGGCTTCTTCTTCATGTGGATCATGCACCGGCCTGGTGGAGGCGCTGCTGGCGAGCACGGTCGGTGAAGGCTATGACGAGGCGCCGAGCAAGAAACCGATGTGCGGCTGCACCGAGCACAGCCATGACGATGTGATCAGGGCCATCAAGCAAAATCAACTGAAGACCATGCCGGCTGTGCGCGCGTTCATGGAATGGAAAACTGAGGACGGCTGTGCCGCCTGCCGCCCTGCATTGAACTATTACCTGCTCGCCAACTGGCCGGAAGAATACCAGGACGATGCGCAATCACGTTTCATCAATGAACGCGCGCACGGCAACATTCAAAAGGATGGCACCTACTCTGTCGTGCCGCGTATGTTTGGCGGCCTCTGTACAGCGAACGACCTGCGCGCCATCGCCGACGTGTCGGATAAATACAATGTGCCGGAAATGAAAGTCACCGGCGGCCAGCGTATCGATCTGTTTGGCGTCAAAAAAGAAGATCTTCCCGCCATGTGGAAGGACCTGACTGACGCGGGGTTTGTCTCCGGCCATGCCTACGGCAAGGCAATGCGCACGGTAAAAACCTGTGCCGGTAAAACCTGGTGCCGTTTCGGTACGCAGAACTCAACCGGCCTGGGTGTAAAACTGGAAGAGCTGACCTGGGGTTCCTGGATGCCGCATAAATTCAAGCTCGCAGTCTCCGGCTGTCCGCGCAACTGCGCTGAAGCGACGATCAAGGACTTCGGTGTTGTCTGTGTCGATTCCGGCTATGAACTGCATGTTGGCGGCAATGGCGGTATCAAGGTCCGTGTTACCGACCTGCTGTGCAAAGTCGAAACCGAAGAACAGGTACTGGAGTATTGCGGTGCATTTATTCAGAAATACCGGGAAGAAGCCCACTACCTGGAGCGTACTGCACCCTGGGTTGAGCGAGTAGGGCTTACCTATATCAAAGAATGTGTTGTTGATAACCAGGAGGAACGAAAAGTGCTCTATGACCGTTTCAGGATTAGCCAGAAGTATGCGCAGATCGATCCGTGGAAGGCACGCGCCGAAGGCGAAGCGGCGCACGAGTTTACCCCCCTTAAGATTGCAGGATAGTGAATATGACGATGAACGCATTGTTACAGGAAGCAGCCAACTGGGTCGAAATAGTGGCGCTCGAAGATATACCGCAACTGGGATCGCGCGTTATCAAGACCGATACCGTTGATATCGCCTTGTTCAGGACGGCCCTGGACGAGGTGTTTGCCGTTAAAGACGCCTGTCCACACAAACAGGGGCCTTTGTCCCAGGGGATCGTCCATGGTACTTCAGTGACCTGCCCACTGCACAACTGGAAAATAGACCTTGCTTCCGGTGAGGC
>Ga0209536_100016755_pt1 | contig 10409 bp, 9 predicted proteins | sample DeeMarSeWOR28_12_FD_187461 | JGI IMG/M metagenome (GOLD analysis project Ga0209536, IMG submission 187461) | Marine sediment microbial communities from White Oak River estuary, North Carolina - WOR-2-8_12 (SPAdes) (version 2) | ecosystem: Environmental > Aquatic > Marine > Intertidal zone >... | reverse complement strand
ACACTACCGGTCTCCGACCGTGTATGCTCCGCCCCGTGGCGGCCCTGCACCCGATCGAGGCGTCCGAGCTCCACGCGCGCCGCGAGCGCGTCTTCCTGATCTTCGCCGGGCTCTTCCTGGGCTCGATGACGATGCTCAACATCCTGGGAGTGTCGCGCTTCCTGGACATGTCGTTCAGCGTCTTCGGCGTCGAGATCCCCATGCCGCTCGCCGTCGGAGTCCTGCCGTACCCGATCACGTTCCTGTGCACCGACTTCATCAGCGAGCTCTACGGCCGCAGTCGGGCGAGCTTCGTCGTGTGGGTCGGTCTCGGCCTCAACCTCTGGGTCGTGGCCTTTCTCTGGCTGGGCGGAGCACTGCCCCCGGTGCCGCCGATGGATCCCGCCAGCGGGCTGCCGGCCCAGGGCGCCTACGACTTTGCGTTCTATCGGATCCGCATGCTGACCATGGGTGCGGTGATGGCGTCGATGCTCGCCTACCTGTCGGCCCAGTTCTGCGACGTCTTCCTGTTCCACTTCTGGAAGCGGCTGACGCGCGGCCGCCACCTGTGGCTCCGCAACAACGGCTCGACGCTGATCAGCCAGTTCGTGGATACCTTCGCGGTCATCACCATCACCCACTTCTACGCCCGCGCGCTGCCCATCGACGCCGATGCCGCCCTGTGGCCGCAGCTCTGGGTCTTCATCGGCTCGGGCTACATGTTCAAGCTCGCGGTGGCCCTCCTCGACACCGTCCCGTTCTACCTGGGCGTGGGGTTCCTGAGCCGCTACCTCGAGATCGACCCCGCCCAGGAGCACCTCGCCGACCTCGAAGAGACCGCGCTGTAGACGCCGAGCTCTCCGCTTTCGGCGCACTGCGGAGTGCGAGGTCGAGCTGGCGCTCGCCCTCGCACATGCCTCGCGGCCGATCACGCCGGGTGATCGGCTGGCTTCGGAGTGCGAGGTCGAGCTGGCGCTCGCCCTCGCACATGCCTCGCGGCCGGTTGGTGTGGATTCGGCTTCGGGCTACTCGTCTTCTTCGTCGACGCCGATCTGCAGCTGCTTGCGCTGCTCGTCGGCGCGCCGCCGCGCCTTCGCGCGCTCGCGCTCGATCTCCACCCGCAGGTCGCGCCGCACCTTCTCCTGATGCGCGCGCACCGCCTCGAGTCGCAGCCGCTTCGCCTCGCGCAGACAGTCCTCGAGGAGCCGGTTGCGCCGGGCGACGAACGCCTTGGGGACCGGCGACATCTTCGCCTCGGGGACGAACGAGACGCTGAGCGACTTCGAGACCTCCACGCCGTCGTCGGACCTGGCCTTCACGCGGACCTGATTGGTGCCGGGCTGCATCTGCACCAGGCCGGCCCAGGTGCCGTCCGCCGTCGTGCGGAAGGGATTCGCCGGCTCCCCCGTCGTGGTGCTCTCCAGGGACACGCTCTCGAGGTTCGCGAAGCTCACCTCCTCGACCACGTCGATCAGGTCGCCCGGGTGGCGCACGGGCGTGAAGAAGCCGTCGGTCCGGGTCGCCATCTCCACGGTCGCGATTGGGCCCTCGAGCGCGTCCGGCCCGATCGCGAAGGAGTGGATGCGGATGCCGCCGCGCTGCGCGCGGTTCGCGGCTCGCAGCACCGCGCGGACGTTGTCGGCCTCGGCGCCGGGGCCGTAGGGGAGGGTGGGCTGCCCATCGGTGAAGAAGAACACCACCTTCTCGCTGGCGGCGTCGGTCTTGGAGGACGCCCCGCGCAGGCCGAGCAGCTCGATGGTGGCCTGGTCGACACCGGCCGCCATGTGGGTGCTGCCCTCCGGCTCGCTCTGCAGCAGGTAGTCGAGGGATCGGTCGATGCGCGTGTAGTCCCGGGTCAGCGGCTCGAGCGTGTAGGCCGGCCGGGCGGTCTGACGCGACCAGCCCCCGCCGGCCGGGTCGCCGGCGAAGGCCACCAGGCCGACCCGCGTGCTGCGCGGATCGAGCCCGCGCAGCAGCTGCCGGGCCGCCGCCACCTCGGCGGCCAGGATGGAGTCGCCATCGTCGGTGCTGCCCGAGCCGAAGATCGAGCCGAGCCGGCCGAGCCGGCGCACGCCCACCTTGCCGTCTCCGTCGATGTCGGCGCCCGTGGGATCGACCGTGGATCGGGAGGTGTCGATCACCATCACGACGTCGAAGTGCCGCATGTCCCCGCGCATCGCGATGGCGCGACCGGAGACGAATACGCCGCAGGTGGAGGCCGTCACGACGTCACCTTCGGCCGGATACTCGATCTCGAGATGGATGCGGGTGGGGACGTCGGACTCCACGCCCAGCAGCTTGGGCGCCTCGCTCGTCTCGCCCACGCTGCGCGTGGGCGTGCGCCCCGCAGCCGCGAGGGCGGTCTCGGCATCCTCGTCTGCATCTCCGAACGCGGCGAACGCCTGCCCCGTGCCGCCTTCGAGCGGCGTGGCCAGGGCCGCGAGCACGCCGCCGATGGGAGCCGCGATCACCCGGATGGTCGCGTCTCCGGGCACGTGGGCCTCCACCAGGCCCACGACGCGGCCGCTCTTGGCATCGAGGATCGGCGCCCCGCCCCAGCCCACGAGCTGCTGGGGAAGGTCGAGGTCCACCTCGAGGCGGGTCGGCGTGACGGACACCACCGTGCCGAAGATGTCGTCCTCGTCGCGGCGAGCGCGGGACGGGACGCCGAGCAGGCGCACGCGCGTGTCCACCTCGACCGCCTCGCTGCGGTCCGCCTCGAGGGCGCGTACGTGGCGCGGGTGCTCGTCGAGGGCGTAGACCACGTAGTCGCCGCGGATCGTCGCATCCGCCAGGCTGAAGGGGCGGCCGGGCGTTACGAGGAAGCGCTCCGAAGACGCGACGTGGCGCAGGCTGTTGCCCAGGAAGAAGTCGACACGGCCGGCCTCGGCGATCCGTTCCACCGGGAACGTGTGGGCGGTGCCGACCGCTGCGATGCCCGGCGGCGTGTCCACCGCCAGGAAGAAGACCAGGCCGCGCGCCTCTGCCGCGGAGCTGCCGGCGCGGGCCAGCCCCGGCCGGGCGATCGCCGGCGCCCCGACACGAGCGGACGCGACGGCGGGGGCCGCCGCGGTCAGCGCGAGGAGGAGCAGCGCGAGCAGCGGGTGTCGGATCACAGCATCTCCCGGGGCGATGGAACGCGCCGCGCGCACTCGCGCGTGTGTGATAGGATCGGCAGGACCGTCCCCCCGTTTGACCCCCCAACGTCCGGAAATCCGATTGATCGCGCGTGGATCTGCGCGGCGTCTGCGACCGATCGGGCGCGGGCGGGCGTGGTCTGCATGGTTCGCGCGCTCCGCGAATGTTCCAGGGCGACGCCAATCGGCCGTCGTCGGGTCGCCCACGGGAGGCAGTCGAGGGGTGTCCAACGCATTGCCGACCGGGATCCGTCGTTCCCTGGACCGACTCCGCACCTCGAATGTGCCGGTTCCGGTGAGCGAGGTGGCGCAACGATTGCTCGCGCTCGACCGGCCGGTCGCAGCGCCCCTGGCCCGCCGCATCGTGGGTGCGGCGCTCGGCCACCCGCCCGAGGGGCTGCCGGAGGCGCTGGACGCCGCCCATCTCAGGCCCGCCGAGGAGACCGCCGTCGCCGCGGTGCCTCTGGCACGGGCCGAGTTCACCGTCGTCGACCTCGAGACCACCGGCCTGTCGTCCCAGGGCGACTCCGTCATCGAGGTCGGGGCGGTGCGGGTGTCCCGGCTGGAGGCGGTGGAGAGCTTCGAGACGCTGGTGCGGCCGCCCGGGCCGGGACCGCTGTCCCGGGCCATCACCGACCTCACCGGCATCGACGACGCCATGCTCGCCGAGGCCCCGCCGGCCCGCCAGGCGCTGACGGCGTTCCGGGCCTGGCTCGACCGCACCCCCCACGCGCCCTTCGTGGCCCACAACGCGGCCTTCGACGTCCGCTTCACGCGCCGCGCCCTCGAGATCCACGGCCTGAGGCCCCTGGGCGTCCCGGTGCTGTGTACGCAGAAGCTGTCGCGGCGCCTGCTGCCCCGACTCGGTCGCTACAACCTCGACCATCTGTGCGCGCACTTCGGCATCAGCAATCGCGCGCGCCATCGCGCCCTGGGCGATGCCGAGGTGACCGCGCGCGCCCTGATCGAGCTCCTGCGCGGGGCTCTCGAAGGGGGCGAGATCCGGACGCTGGGCGATCTGCTCGACCTGCAGGCGCGTCCCCTGCGCCGCCGCCGCGCGCGTCGCCGCTGACCCCCACCCCGAGCGCGTATCCCGCCGCGGCGCCCGCGTATCCTCGCCGCGGAGCCCGCGTATCCTCGCCGCGGTCGACGCTACTGGGCGTCGAAGACCGTCTCGTCCGTCTTCCGGCCCTCGACGAACACGGCGACCTTCGCGCGGCTGCCGTCCTCGTGCCAGCCCGTCCAGGTTCCGTGGAAGCGGCCGTTGCGAAACTCACCCTGAGCCTGCTTGTTGCCGTTCCGGTAGAACGAGATCGCCTTGCCCTGCTTCCTGCCTTCGACCCAGTGCTCCTCGAAGCGCAGCTGCCCGTTGTCGTACCACTCGGCCGAGCGCCCGTGCCGCTCCCCTTCCTCGAACTCCTGCTCGCTGAAGACCTGTCCGGACGCGTACCAGAGCCGCACGGTGCCGTGCTTGTCGTCGCGTCGGTAGGGGATCTCCTCGGCGAGCTGACCATTCTCGTGCCAGGTGCGGTAGAGGCCGTGCAGGCGTCCATCCTTGAAGTGCGCCTCGATGCGTCGCCTGCCCTCCGAGTCCCAGCCGACGCTCGGACCCTGCTGCACGCCCTTCTTGTCCTCGCACCACTGCTTGAAGCCCTCGGGCGGGCCCGCCCCGACCGCGCGTGCGCGCCTCGGGCAATCGATTCCGTCGGCGCTGGACGACGTGGCGATCAGCAGCAGGAGGAGGACCAGCCGGGCCGGGCGCAGTCGGTCGGGCGGGGAGACGCGGGAGACCATGGACCCCGCCACCTTGGCCGAGGCGACGTCGGGGCGCAAGAGCGCCGGGCTCGTCGCTCCCCGTTCCGTGAGGGGCCGCCCGGGCGTGTCCCCCGATCGTCTGGCAGCGCGTCCCGCTGTGGTACGCTCGACTTCGGGGTGAGGGATCGGGTGCAACACGGCAGAGCGATCGCGGGCTCCCGCGCGCCGCGGCAGTGGGTGGCGTGGCTCACGCTGCTTCCGGCTCTGCTGCTCGGCGCAGACCTGGCGGTGCCCGACCCCTTCGACACCGTCGTGATCGACGCCGGGCACGGTGGATCGGACACGGGAGCGCAGGGCCCGCGCGGGACGCTCGAGAAGGAAGTCGTGCTCCAGGTGGCGCGCAAGCTCGCCGAGCGGCTGCGGGCCCGGGGCCTTCGGGTGGTGATGACCCGGGAGAGCGACGTGTACGTCTCGCTGGAACGGCGCAATGCCGTGGCGAACGACGCGCGTGCGGACCTCTTCCTGTCGATTCACGCCAATGCGGCCGACGACAGCGACGTCCGGGGGACCGAGACCTACTTCCTTGCGCTCGACGCCAGCGACGAGAGTGCCGCACAGGTGGCTTCGCGAGAGAATCGCGCCTTCGGAGGCGAGGCCGCCGCCAGCATCGAAGCGGTGCGGGATCCCTTCGTCGCGCTGGTGGGCGATCTCATCACCACCGAGTACATGGAGGACTCGAGCGCGTTCGCGCGAAAGGTGCAGGCCGAGCTCGCGGGGGTCGAGCCGTTGCGCTCGCGCGGCGTGAAGCAGGCGATGTTCGTGGTGCTGCACGGCGTGCAGATGCCCGCGGCGCTCGTCGAGATCGGGTTCGTCACCAACGCGCACGACGAGCGCACGCTCGCCGCCGGTGACGGGCGCGGCCTCGTGGTCGAGGCGTTGGAGCGCGCGGTGCGGGCCTATGGCAGGCGCCACGACGCACGGCGCGGCGTCACGCCGCCTGCGGCCGGCGGCCGCTGAACGCGGCCGGGGGGGCACGTTGAGGAGGGACGGACGGGGATCCGACGAGCTGCGTCCGGTGCATCTCGAGCCGGACTTCACCCAGAACCCGCTCGGCTCGGTGCTGTGCCGGGTGGGGAGCACGCTGGTGCTGTGCACGGTGTGCGAAGAGCCCGCCGTGCCGCGCTTCCTCCAGGGCAGTGGCCGCGGTTGGATCACGGCGGAGTACTCCATGCTGCCCGGGTCGACGGACCGACGCGGCGATCGGGAGGTGGCGCGGGGGCGTCCGTCGGGGCGCACCATGGAGATCCAGCGTCTCATCGGTCGCAGCCTGCGCGCCGTGGCGGACCTCGGCGCCCTCGACGAGCGCACGCTGTGGGTGGACTGTGACGTGCTCCAGGCGGACGGTGGCACGCGCTGCGCCTCGATCACCGGCGCCTACGCGGCCCTCGCGATCGCCGTGAACCGGCTGCTGCTGCGCGGCGCCCTGGAGCGGAGCCCGCTGCGCGACTCCGTCGCCGCCGTGTCGGTGGGCATCGTCGACGACGAGGTGGTGCTCGACCTGCCCTACGAGGAGGACGCGCGCGCCGACGTGGACATGAACGTCGTCGCGACGGGCCAGGGACGGCTCGTCGAGGTGCAGGGGACGGGCGAGGAGGCGACGTTCTCGCCCCAGCAGCTCGCCGACATGACGGCGCTTGCGCTGCGCGGTACCGAGGAGCTCGCCCGCTGGCAGCAGCAGGCGATCGCCCAGGCCGGTCAGGAGGCGTGAGCGCCGGCGGCGCGCGCGGCCCCCAGGTCGTCGTGGCCACCTCGAATCCGGGCAAGCTGCGGGAGATCCGACAGCTGCTGGCGGGCCTGCCCATCGAGCTGTGCGCCCTGGATGCCTTCCCGGAAGTCGAGATGCCGGTCGAGGGCGACGACTACGCCGCGAACGCGCTCGCCAAGGCGCGCAGCGTCGCGCGAGCCACCGGGCGCGTGGCGATCGCCGACGACTCCGGGCTCGAGGTCGAGGGGCTGGGGGGGCGACCCGGGCCCCGCTCCGCCCGCTACGGAGGCGAGGGGCTCGACGACGCGGCCCGCGTCGCACACCTGCTCCACGAGATGACGGGGCTCGGAGCGGCCGCGCGCGCTGCGCGGTTCGTCTGTGTCGCCGCCGTGGCGGCGCCGGACGGCGAAGCCGCCACCGCGCGCGGCGAGTGCGACGGCCGCATCCTGGACGCGCCCCAGGGCCGCCAGGGCTTCGGCTACGACCCGGTGTTCCTGGCGCGCGAGGCCGGTGTCGCGATGGCGGAGCTGCCCGAGCGGGACAAGAACCGCATCTCCCACCGCGCTCGCGCCCTGCGGGCCCTGCGCGACGAGATCATGCGCCTGGCCCGGCCCGCCGCGCAGTAGGACCGCGCCGCTACTCCAGCGCGGGGAGGTGATCTTCGGGGGAGCGCGCCTCGGGGTCGAAGCGCGCCACGCTCCGGCGCAGTCGCCGCTGCGCGCGGGGGGTGATGCGCAGCTGGTGCTCGGCGAGGAAGCCGGCCAGGGGCCCGTCGCAGAAGGCGGCGGCCATCTTGGCGGTGAGCTGCTCCGGGTTGCAGCCGTGCTCGTGGAAACGCAGCCACAGCGCATAGCGGGGGATCCGAGCCCCTACCGCCACCGAGATCTCGAGAACCAGATGATCGAACCTGCGCCGCTCTGCCACTTGTACCGCACCGTTGCCGCATCAAGGGAGTGCGCGGTGGCGCGGTGGAGGTGACGTTCAGTCCCGACTGCGTCGCGTCTCGTCCGCCTCGCGGGGCAGATCCCGCAGGCGGCAGCGAGCGCGGTGGGCCCGGCGCTTGACCGCAGCCGGGGCGGGTTGCCTGCGCGGCGGCGCTGGGCGGTCTCGCCCTGGGCGCGGTCGCGGTGCACCCGAGCTGCACGGCCGACGCCGGCGGGATCCCGTGGCCGCTGCCGGTTATCGTCTGCGGGTGTGGACCCGACGCGCTTCCTCTTGATCCGCCACGCCGAGTCCGTCTGGAACGCGTCCGGCCGCTGGCAGGGGCAGGCCGACCCGCCGTTGTCCGAGCGGGGGCGTCGACAGGCCGAAGCCGTCGCGGCCGACCTCGCCCGAGCCCGCTTCGACGTCCTGATCTCGAGCGACCTGACGCGCGCACTGGAGACCGCTCGGATCATCGGGCGCGCCACGGGGATCGAGCCGCGCGTCGACCGTCGCCTGCGCGAGCTCGACGTGGGAGCCTGGGCCGGACTCGGTCGCGACGAGATCGCGCGCGTCGCCCCGGAGCGACTGGAGCGCTTCGAGTCGGGAGATCCCGACGCGCGACCCGGCGGCGGAGAGACGCGCCGGGAGATCCGTCAGCGCGTGCGGCGGACCTTCGCGGATCTCGCCTCTCGCCACGCCGGTCGGCGCGTGGCCGTGGTGACGCATCTCGGCGTGATCCGCGCCCTGCTGCGAGGCCGCGACCTCGGCAACGCGGAGTGGTGCGAGGTGTCGGCAGCGGAGCTCGCGCAGCCCGATGCGGACGAGGAGCGCGCCGGTCCCCCGCCTCGCTGATGCGCCGCAACGGGGCTCGATGTCGGGAATCTCCGGCGTCGCCCCGAGCTGCTGCGCGCGCGCACGCCGTCCTGGGCCGACCGGCGCGCGAGCCACCCGGAGACGAGCGTCGCGAAGGCGGGGCGGTGAGCGCTCAGCCGCCGAGGCCCATGCGGCGACGGCGGCGGTCGGACAGCCGGCGGCCGACGCGGGCGAGCGGGCCCGGGGCGAGGCGCTTCAGGTAGTAGAGGAGCCAGGCCTCGGGCGAGATGGGGGCGACGCCGCGGTTGCGCTGCACGGCGCGCAGGATCTTGACGGCGACGCGCTCGGGGCCGTAGTTGCGGCGCTCGTAGGCCCGGATCATCTCGTGGCGGGCCTGATGGGTGGCGATGGGTCCGACGAGCCGCGCAGCGCTCGTGATCGGGGTGTTGATGATGCCCGGGCACACGGTCGTGACGCCGATGCCGTGCGGACCGAGCTCGTCCCTCAGGGCCTCCGAGAGTCCCAGCACGGCGAACTTCGTGGTGGAGTAGGCGGCGAGGTGCTCTGCCGCGACGTACCCGGCGGCCGACGACACGTTGATGACGTGGCCCCCCTTCCCGCGGGCCACCATCCGCGGCACGAAGAGGTGGCAGCCGAGGATCACCCCTTCCAGGTTGATCCCGAGGATCCACTCCCAGTCGTCGAGGGACGTGTCGAGGAATCCGCCGCCGATCGCGACGCCCGCGTTGTTCATGAGGATGTCGAGGGCCTCCACGCGCTCGTGGACCGCGGCCGCGAAGTCGCGCATCTGCTCCTCGCTCGAGACGTCGACCTGCTGCGACCAGACGTCCCCGCGTCCGAGGGCGCGGATCGCCTGCTCGGTCTCGGCCACGCGCTCCTTGTCGATGTCGCACAGCACCAGGTCTGCGCCCCGGCGCGCGAAGGCCAGGGCCGTCTCCCGGCCGATCCCGCTGCCCGATCCCGTCACCAGGACCGTGCGCCCCTCGAGATTGGACACGTCCATGCGTCAGGCCCCCGCTCGCTCGACGGCACCGCGTTCCGGCACGTCGGCCAGGAGAACGCGGAAGCCCTCGAAGATCACCCAGACGTCGAGCACCAGGATCAGGCTGCCCATCACGGCGAGCAGCCAGCGCTCGGAGAAGTCCAGGAAGTAGCCGTGTACCTCCCCGAGCATCGACGCCACGGTGGCGACGCCGACGAAGATCATCGGGGCGAGGGTGTAGACGTAGGGACGCCCGGCCCGGCGCAGCCAGACCGAGACGATGAGGAGCGTCACACCCGCCACGAGCTGGTTGGTGGTGCCGAACAGCGGCCAGAGGATGAGGCCGCCCTTGCCCCCGGCCTGGGTCACGGCGAGCAGGAGGGCGGCGCCGATCCCGACGGCTCCCGCCACGTAGCGGTTGGTCAGCGCGCGGACGCCGTAGCCCTCGGCGAGCTCGGCGATGATCAGGCGCTGGATGCGGGCGCCGGTGTCGAGGGAGGTGGCCGCGAAGGCGATCACCATCACGGCGATGAAGGTGCGCGCCGTCTGGAGCGGGACGCCGAGGGCCGCCACGAAGCTGGCGCCGCCGCTCACGAAGGCGTCGAGCTTGGCCGACAGGCCCGACGCGGCGCCCCAGCTCGCGTAGTGGACGTGCCACTCGGCGGCGCTCGAGAAGCCGGCGGTGGCGGCCAGCACGGCCAGCATGCCGAGCACGCCCTCACCGAGCATGCCGCCGTAGCCGATGGGGCGCGCGTCGGTCATGCAGCCGACCTGCTTCGACGTCGTGCCCGAGGAGACGAGCCCGTGGAAGCCCGAGATGGCCCCGCACGCGATCGTGATGAACAGGAACGGGATCATCGGCGGCGCGCCTTCGGGCGAAGGGTTCACGATGGGGGCCGCAACCGTGGGCTGCAGCACCAGGAGCCCCGCGAAGAGCAGCGTCAGGCCCGTGATGAGCTGGTGGGCATTCAGGTAGTCGCGGGGCTGGAGCAGCAGCCAGACGGGCAGCACCGACGCCCCGAACGAGTAGAGG
>Ga0209536_100016754_pt1 | contig 10410 bp, 8 predicted proteins | sample DeeMarSeWOR28_12_FD_187461 | JGI IMG/M metagenome (GOLD analysis project Ga0209536, IMG submission 187461) | Marine sediment microbial communities from White Oak River estuary, North Carolina - WOR-2-8_12 (SPAdes) (version 2) | ecosystem: Environmental > Aquatic > Marine > Intertidal zone >... | reverse complement strand
TGACTTACTGGACCGGTTGTGTACCCGGTGATGAGCCATCCCAGGACTTCACGATAATCCATTCACATTCATGCCAGGCTTTCTCGGAGCGACTCATCCTCGCTCACAAACAAGCAAACAACCCACCCACCATACATCCCTACCCTGCACGATCAGTCTGTAACCAAATCTAGTCAGCATAGGTAAACAACAAGTATGAACTGCGAACATGTTCATGGATGCGGAAAGCAGTTTAGGAAAACTTAAACTCAAGCAGTTGTCATTCCAACCTTTGTGGTTGGGCTTGAAGAAGCTTGAAGGTCTTAATGGATCCGAATCTGTTTTCCATAGAATCAGATGTACATACGAAGAACTCTGGGGAGACCTTGTCCTTACGAACAAGGGTATTGTCTTCCTCGAGATCAAGGGTATGCTCGGAAAAAACCGTGAACGGCTTCAGCAGTTTGATTACGACGAAGTACGGAGCATTCGAACAAAGCGTAAGAGGACAGGAGTCTTCACACACGGAGTAGTGGTTGAGAAACACTCAGAGGATTCGGATGAATCCGAGGATGAAACCTACTTCTATTCGTGTGAGGAGCACAAAGCTGTTCTCTTTGCAGCTTCTTTCGAAAAAAAGAAACTGCAGCTCAGAACAACGAATGAAACCAAATCGACAATTGAGAGCCTGTCAACGTTCAAACGCAATGCCGATCTGCTCAAGGTCGCCAAGAACTCAAAGATGAGACCGTACTTCTTTGCGTTCACACTTGGAAATCTTGAGGTAGAGATTCTAAGTCTCTTGGATCACAGCTCAGATATTGATCTGAGTGAGGTTGCTAATGACAAGCAGATACATTCACTTGTGTCGCTTCTGCATGAATCCGACCCAAGAAAAGTTCCAAAGGACCAAGTATACCGAACAGTGGTCGACTATACCACTCATCTATCTGAAAGACGTAAGCTGGATGGGATAGTCACTGAACTTGGTAGATTCGTTTCCAATAGAGCGCTTGATCGAGTGACAGTTCCATATGAATCGATACTCGACTTTGAAACAATCTTTGCTCAATTGCACGAACGAGGACTACTAGTCTGGGCACTTGAGTGTCCGGGTTGCTTCAGGAAGATAAAATATCCAAAGAAAGGCAAAGAGGCGGCCTGTCAGTTTTGTGATGCCACAATCTATGCAAAAGATGTGTTAGAGAAGTTCAAGGATCTTTTGTAGGAACTGGTAAAACATGTTCATCACACTTTTCGATTTTTCGAAAGAACCTGATTTCATCTACATGTCAAGAATCTCTAGCTTCTTGGCAAGTCTGATGACAGGTAGATGTACAGTCATTGGTTCAGAACCTTCGAGGTTATCAACCCAGAACAGCTCCTCTTTTGGTCGGGCTTTGTAGGCCATGAAGCTACCCTCAGGAGCACCATCACCCTCTGCATGTACCCATAATGGCATTCCATAGTATTGGTAGTACCCATGGTTGGATATCAAAGTTCCATAGATGTGCTTACCATTATGCTCGAAATACAACATACTTGCTGGGCGGTCTCTCTGTGACCATGACACAAGCATTCGTGCTAGATCTGTCATTGAAGCTATTTTCAGGTTGACAGGAGGTTGAATATCTTCCCTAGTCATGTTCTTGCACCGATAGGCTGGCTTAGGTCAGGGCCTTATAAGACCAAGCATTAGGTGCAAAAACACTACTTTGAGGGTAGAACTCCCTTGATTGTCCCTGCAAGCTTGCCAACCGAGCTCCGATTACCACCAATCACAACTACGGGAATTGATACAAGTTCCTCACTTACACCCACAGTGAACGCAGCCCGCATGCCATCCTTTCTGAAACACACGAAGGTAAAGTCGTTCTCATGGATGAGCTCATCCAGTGTCATCCCCGCTGAAAGTAATCCAGTTGTCACATCCTCAATGACGTCGAATGGATCGACTCCCTCTTTCTCGACTAGAAGGGTCTCTCGAACATCCTTCTCTGAATCGAAGAGAAACTCATGAGATGCACGAGCATAGAGTACCTGTCTGGTCATGGCCTTCCCAAGAAGCAGTGTAGAGAGAGGACCAAACCTACGAATCCGAATCTGGTCAACATCAAGTTCTGTTATTGGAACTCGCTCAAGCTCCCACTCCATGTCAGTGGACTTTGTTGGAGTTGGTTCCTCGACTCGGGGTGCAGGTTCATCGATGATATCGTACTCTTGTTTCTCTTCTTCGAAGAGAGTCTTGATGTAGTCCTTCATCCAACCATCAAGGACCTTCCAGTCCTCCTTGTTGAGTTTGAGTGGGGGTCTTGGGAGTCCTGGAAGTTCTTCCATGAGTTCTTCAACATCTTCTTCAACAGCTAGCTCTGGTTCAGATTCTTCCTCCACTTCTTCAGGGGTCAACAAACTGACTGCTTCGAAGAGACCTGACAGTCTGTCAGTACCTCCATGTTGTGAGAGCCGAGGTCGAACTTGCATGATGAAACCACGTTTGTTCTCTGTGCTCTGGTCGAAGACAAGTGCAACGCCCCGTGGGAGACTGCTGATGAATACTTTATCTCGAAACTGATCAGGCATTACTGCGGGAGCTCTCTGTTGTAGAGCCCTGATGTCATTGTCATGTGAGAGTGAATGAGAGAGAATTATGTCAGCCTGAGAGATTGCATCATCAGAGACCGCTGATGGTTGTTGGGTACAGAGAACAAGACTGCAGCCAAACCTTCGGCCCAGTTTTGCATAGCCGATGATTGCATCCTTAGCAGGTGTGTGACCTGACCTTGGTACAAGTGTGTGAGCCTCATCAATGATCAACCAAGTTGGTGGTAACTCTTCACGGGCACTTGCACCCTCGTCGGTCCAAGCCATCCGGTAAGTGAGTACTTGACGACATAACATGTTAGTAAGAATAGCTAATACCGATTCTGCGTCCGAGCCAAGTGGTGCTACATCAATCACAGTGATTTGTCCAGCGACTGCGAGGTCTTGAGCACTTGTTCCTCCCGGATGGAAGACGCCAAGTCGATCAGCTCGCTTCAGTCTCTGAATCAGAGCTGTTCTCGTTGATGTCTGGTAGAGTTCGTTGATTTGGGGATTAATCTCGATACACTTGATCATGTCTTTGATACTGAAGTCACGCTTGAGAACCACTTTCTCTCCAGAGTCCAGTGTGTATCCCTTCCGGATACTATCAAGAATATCTCCGATAAGATTCTCCATAGTAGTACTAAGAGACCCTCCTTTCTCCAAGACATACCCCCAGTCTGAAACAGTCAGCTCTTTGGGTCCAATAGAGAGAGGAAACAATCGAGCCTTCTTCTTGACCTCGTCTGGAAGCCCAACATAAGTACGACGAGGAATGTAGACTGCGACTGGAAATCCTTTAGATTCAAGGTTCCATTTCTTTAACAGATCACTCTGGTCTTCGTTGGGCTCGACCATTTGACGGAACACATCAACTGTGTCAACAACAACTGCAGCGACTTGAATCTCTTTACGCTCCATAGCAAGAGCAAGTTCCTCAGCAATGATACCAAGAGTGTAACTCTTTCCCGAACCTCTTTTTCCTGCCACGAACATAACGTGTGGACTCATCAGGTCCATGTTAACAGGCATTCCCATCAAAGTCGTCAGAATATCATCCGAGGTTTCAGCTACACCTCCGAGGGTGCCTAGACCTCCAGTATAGTACTTACGGTGGAAAGATTCTGAACGACCTAGCACAACACCGACACTTAGGTCGACTAGTAAGTCGAGTGGGTCTCCTACCCGTGGGTGGTACGGAAGCGCGGACTTGGGTAAAAGCTCCACTGGTTTGTCAAGGTTGGCGGTGTCAATCTCATCTTCATCTGGCGTGGATGGTTTTCTCAAAGTGGGCAACCTCCGGACGACTCCATTTTGACTGCGGATAAAGCTTTGTAGCGTCGCGCGTTTCCATTTTTCGTGAGATTTGTCGGTCAGCAAGACTCAAAACATGAACCTAGCAGTGACACGGCATGCAAGACCAGATTCAGGACGGCAGTCACGTCTTCATCTTCCTAGATGCTAAAAGGAACTGGATCAGAAAGGTCGTAGTCGGTGAAGAGTTCCATTCGAACAAGGGAATCATCAAATACGACGACATCATTGGCAAGCCATTTGGCGTGCGTGTTGAGAGTCACTCTGGAACTATATTCCAGATCCACAGACCCAGTCCAACAGACATTCAGATTGCTATGGGTAGGAACACACAGATTGTCTATCCAAAAGACGCTGGTATGATTCTTGTTGAAGCAGGTATTGGCGCAGGAATGAGAGTTGTCGAATCTGGTACAGGCTCAGGTGCACTCACAAGCATCCTATCGCGAGCGGTCGGTCACTCTGGACATGTCTATACTTACGAGATACGAGAGGACATGTACAACGGAGCAAAGAAGAATCTGGAGAAGTACGGTCTCACTGAGAACATCACCATGCACAATCAGGACATACTCGAGGGTATCAAGGAGGAAGACCTCGATGCAGTGGTCCTAGACCTTGCGACTCCTTGGGAACTAACTGATGAGGCACATCGTGTCCTGAAACCAAGTAGATACATTGCTAGCTATAGTCCAACAATTGAACAAACCATGAAGACATGCAAAGCTTTAGGTGAGGGAGGAAAGTGGGGTATGATAAAGACCCTCGAGGTTCTGCAGCGAGAGATCATGGTGAGGGAGAACAAGACTCGACCCACCACATGGATGGTCGCTCACACAGGTTACATTACCTTCGCCAGGACAATGCAGGGTGAGTAAATCCAGTCCCAAAACACCAAGCCAAAGGCTTATATCGATAGAATCCTATGGCTTGTTGACTATTGTTGATTATTGTTGACGGTTGTCGAACCCTGTGACGTACCATCATAAACGAGCCCCTTGTATGAAGGAAACAAAGGAAATTCTCGACACTATCCTTCAGATGAAGAAATCCGATTACGAGTTGACCCAATTTAGTTCTGATACTTCAGCCAAACAAGAAAAGAAGCAGCATGAGAATGTCAATATTCTGCCTGGGGATGCTGAAGAGATCTTGAGTGAGGAAGAACAGGAAGATATGGGATCATATGAATCAACACAAGAGTTGGATTTTGAAGTTGACGAAATCAAAGATTGCCTAGAGAAGAAGAAGAAGAGACGGAACTATATCGAATTCAGACCTGATTATGAAGAAGATTAGGAGGTTCAATCTTGACAGAAGAGAAAGAACTGAAAAAGCTCCGAGAAGAAGTTTACGAACTGAAAGAGACCGTCTATACTCTGAAGGACACGATAGTGGAACTCACGAGTAGACTCAAACATTCAGCAGAAGCAGGTTCACCTTATGACTCAGGACAGTACAACGTCTTTGGGACTCGAGGCAATTACTTGGAAGGTGATGTGAGCTGGAGTCGCTTGGTCAACATTCTTAGTAATGAGGATCTTGGACTAACAGCCACTGAGCTCGCTGAGAAGTGGGGAAGGTCTAGGTCACGGACCAGTGAGGTTCTGAATAAGCTAGTTGACGAAGGACATCTTGTCAAGTTCCGAGATGGGCGCCAGATCAGGTTCAGAACTACTGAAGAATAACCACTAATAGGTTAGTTCATATTTCGCCATTGTAATCAGAGCATAGTCAAAAGGCCGTATGCCATACAACGCAGCGTAAGTACTCTTAAGTAAGAGTTAGCTGTTTCTGCACAGGGCGCGACCTTAGAGGAGGAATGCTCTGTTGAGTAACGTTTTACCGGGCTCAAAGAAGAAGAAAGCTGACAAAGACTCATCGGATTCAGAAGAGATTCAAATCTATACTAGCCTTCTCTACGAGCTCAACATCAAAGCACAGGATGCTGTGAGGGAATTCTCGCTTCATGACATAGATGATCGTAAGGGTCTTGAGAGGAAACGCATTGAAATGCATGATAACTTTACGGACCTCTACAACAAAATCGCCGAATTCAACGAACAGATCATGATTGAGGATTTTGACATAGCATATCTGAGGAACAGGAGTGCGCAAGCTGAAGGGGAAAGAAAAGAAGAGCTTGAGGCAGCATTAGAGGACCTTATCGCTCAGATGCAAAAGAGTCTCTCAGATGTTTGGATGGCAAGAGTCATGGCGTGGCTACATCAGGCTGCGGCAGCCAGTGGACCCTTTGTTGAAGAAGAGCATGAGGATAAGGAGAAGAGTGCCTCGAAGCACCTTGCTGCAGTATATACAATGCTTGAGAGGCCATTCTCAGCAATCCCACAGAAGGTTGATGGAACACAGAAACTCCGACGTGTGGCGTTGGGCATGCAAGCATACTCACTTCTCAAGGACAGTCTCGATGTGAAAGACGTTGAGCTTTCCTCAATTCTAGGAAAAAACAAGAGTGCAGAAGCGGAGTTCTATGATGAGTTCTTGAATGAACTCATTGGACAAGAGAGTACCTTCAGACAGGCATTCAATCCTTTCGACGAACTACTGTGGAGGGACATTGTTAGCTCGTTTATCTTTGAGCAGGCAACTGACCTCTACAATGAAGCCATCCCACACTTTGGTAAGCAAAGGGAATACAAAGATCGAGTCTCTATGATTAAGTCATGGAAGCAAAACACGGCAGGACTCAGCGAGGTGTATCTGGCAATGACCTACACAGACATTGCCGATGCACAGATGCGGGCAGGTAACCTTGAGGATGCATCAAAGCTCTACAACGTGGCTTCTGATGCCTTTGGTCGTGCTGAGAAGTGCTTCAGGGAAGTTCTTGCCCTGCAGACAAATGCAGAGCAGTCAAGATTGGATAAGGAACAGAAGAAAGCCCAATCCTTGTATTGTAGCGTTGAGTCCAGTGTGCAGACCCTCTCAGAACTGATCAAGGTAAACAACAAGACAGAAGCCAACCTCGTGTTGAAGGACATCTTCAAGAACCTACAGAAAGCTGAGAAGCTTGCAAAAACTCGCGAGCTAACAAGTGCAATCAAAGAGGATCTGAAAACATACACATTTGTCCAGGAGCTTCTCAAGAAGCGGAAGAAAAAAACAGATGACATCAGTAGCATTATAGACCAAATTGAGTTCGCTAAAGACCTCAGAAAGACCGGTCTCATTCAGGATGTGAGTAAGGAACTTGATGAGGCACAAGCATTGATGGCAAGCAACCCAGCAGAAGCTCTTGACTCAATCCGTGAAGGTTTGAACAGCCTAGGGATTCTCCTGAGCCTAGAGGCCGAGGACCAAGAGGTAGGAGACCTCCGTAATAGGACTCTTGCCCTCCTCAACAATGTGAAATATATGATTCAGTTCCAGCTGAGTTCCAACTTGGACCACGGTGTGCAGTTCATCATGTCACGAATCCTTGAGAATTTACATGCGGCTGAAGCTGCATCATACTACAAAGTGATTGGAGAGAAAGCACCAGCTGCTGAACTGACTGATCTAGGAAGGTTAGCCCTTGCGACAGCATTTGCTTCCGAGGCACAGGTGTACTCACGGCAGTCCGAACAATGGTCCTTTAGAGCTCAGATTGAGAGAGTTAATGCGCTTGCCAAGATGGAGGATGAACTGGCTCAGTTGGAAGATGACGATCCGATAGAGGATGCGTTGGCAATCCATGATGGGGCTATTGCTAGGATAAAACAAACAGTTGCATCATTTGAATCTGCAGCCAATGAACTTGATAGTGTGAAAGGTACGGAGATTCGAATGAAGAATAATGTAGAGGCACAGGTCAAACAGCTCCAAGGAGTTGTGATGAAGTTCAAAGGAGACCTCTCAAGAATACTTGGTGCCAAGAGTGACTTCATGGCAGAATACATGTTTAGGACTGGAGAGAAGTCCAAAGCAAAGATGCATTACTCAGATGCAAACGACCAGCTTCGAGAGGCTGTGGGGAACTATACAGTAGCAGCACAGGTCTTCCAACAAGTAGGGGACGCACAGGCTGCACAGAATGTTGATGGTCGCGCTAAGACCACTGACCTTCTGGCAAGGAGTGTCTGGGACAATAGACAGCGTCTGGAGAGAGACCAAGATCCAAGTGTCAAGGGTGAAGCTGAGCTTGTGGCCCTTTATCTCGGAGCAGGGTAGTTCGTCACGACGCCGGAATATTGGATGCGACTGCTACTGCATGTACCTTGACTGTGTGTAGACGATTCACACGGAATGGCTTGAAATCAATTCCTCCAGCATGATAAAATTTGCTGAACCACTCTACAAAGTGTAACCTGAGTGTATGCATGAATCCAAGTAATCCTTCAAGAATTCCAACAATGAGAGTACCAATGAACGCTCCAAGGAATGGAATGTAAGGATTTGCCAAACCAGTCACTGGATCGTAACCTGGTGCGCCTGTATCATAGGTATGAACATGGTGTGGAATTAGCTCTACTCCAAACACATTCAGTTCTGGGAATGGAATATAGAATATTGCTGGTAGCAAAGATATGAAGACACCACTTAGAATGATGTGAACAGTGTTGAGTGCAAAGATACGTGCGTAGCTCACGGTGTGACTAATCATACCAATTACACTCTCTAGAAGGTGAACAATTCCATCCATTCCGCCCTTGAGCGAAGCAAGAAGCATGATGACAAGTGGAACAATGAACATCATGAGCGTGAAGTATAGGGGAGCAATTGGAAGGACAGGATACATTGGATTACTTGCACCGGTTCCAAATCCTATGCCAACTATTGGTAACCATAAGGAAACATTTCCAGATGTGGAAAACCAGCCCGAGATATCACTGTAACTTACTCCAAAGATGAGGATGATGAAACCGAAATACAGTAGGAGGTATGAAAGATTGATGAGAGCTTTGCGTGTGTGTTTGTGCTTCAATTCATTGTAGAGTGCAAGAATTATTCCCAAAGCTATGTGAATAACTCCGACCTCAATTGACAGTTTCAGCATGTGTGTTGCCCGATACGGGTTTGCGATTAGATGCCCATGACCATCATCTATGTAGTGCGCGAATATTGGCCATAAGGGCTCAAAGACAGTTTCTGCGCCAAAGAAGCTTCCAAACAGAAAGCCGCCTAATATAGCGAATAATCCCATCATCATTAGACCTTGAGCTCCGTTCTGGACATACCCAAGAATGGCACCCCAATCTTGGCCCTTCTTGTTCGCTCGATAGGCAGCATATCCAATGAGGAATATCAGAAAGCCTTGTCCAATATCTGCAAAGACAAGACCAAAGATCAATGGGAATGACCAAGCCATTAGCTTTGTTGGATCTAGATCATGACGAGAAGGTATACCAAAGGCCTTGACAACATCCTCTGCGGGTTTCATGTAAGCGGGATTAGAGAGATATGTCGGTGCTTCGACCTCTGCAAAATCGGGTTTGTCAAACGACACCTCAAGAGCTGGACCTACACTCTGGCTCAAAAGGACCTCAAGTTCTTCTTCTTTACCTTCAGGAATCCAACCCCACATCTTGATTGACTGCTCAGTGTAAACAATGTAGCTTTTGACATCAATTCGTTTCCTTTCGATGTCAAGTACTTCCCAAGCTGCTAGAACTCTGGTTCCCCACTCTTCTGCAATGTGTTGCTTTCTCTTTTCCAGCTGCTCAATCTCTTCCTCTAATTCAGTTATGCGTTTGTTTGCATCTTCAACAATCTTTTCGGGTTGTCCAGAGGAGTCCTCTGGAATGGCAAAAGCCTCGAACTGCATGGCTGAAAGAATCCTCTCGACTGCCTCTTTCAGTTCGATTGGCACAGTTATGACACATGCGGAACCACCTCTATCAAGAGAAAGACTACCAAGAGTGAAAGCACCCTCTGTTACCTCATTGATGCTCCACTTTAGTTCTGACTCCCTACCAGAGGGCACAATACCTGCAGTGGTGAATGTGAACTCAGTTGTTCCAATTAGACTGGGATCGATTCCCAGCGGCTTCAATGACAATGCTACGTCAGAGATACCTCTTTGTCGTTCCATCTCAAGTCGAGCGATTGTTAGCTTAGAGTCAATATCGAGAACCTCCTCCTCAACTGCTGAGATGACTTCAGAAGCAAGTCGGAGTGAGTCCTGCAGTGTTGTATCATCTACATCTGTGTATTTTCCACTTCGACGAGTGGAATCAATCTCTAAGGATTCAACGACCTTCGCAAGTCGTTCGAGGGTTGAGATAGCGCCTTCCTCGTCACGAGTCCGTTTCACATCGATAATTCCAGCCTGACGCCGGACATCAATGAACTCAAAGAGTGCAAACTCCTCAAGCGCAAGCAGGACTTGTCTCTCAAAATCTCTGTGAGACACAACCTTGGCAACAATCATTTTCTTTGGACTCATGAAACCCATATTGTCATCACCGAATGTTCAAGCTCGAAATCTAATCTATCAAACATTTTGATAATCCGAACTATGTAAGTACGAGATGCTTCCCACGCTCCAAATAACCTTTACGACGGAGGTCAATCTTTAAAGGGGGGAACTATTGG
>Ga0209536_100016753_pt1 | contig 10410 bp, 9 predicted proteins | sample DeeMarSeWOR28_12_FD_187461 | JGI IMG/M metagenome (GOLD analysis project Ga0209536, IMG submission 187461) | Marine sediment microbial communities from White Oak River estuary, North Carolina - WOR-2-8_12 (SPAdes) (version 2) | ecosystem: Environmental > Aquatic > Marine > Intertidal zone >... | reverse complement strand
GCCGGTTGTAAGGCCGAAGGAGTACAGTAGTGAGTGAAGGTACAGTAAAATGGTTTAGTGGAAAAAAGGGCTTTGGATTTATAACGCCTGATGAGGGCGGCGATGATGTGTTCGTCCACCACTCCGAGATCAAGACAACCGGATACGCCACTCTTTATGAGGGCCAGAAGGTTGAATACGAGATCGGGGAGGGTAAAAAAGGCCGGCCTTGTGCAACGAATGTAATCCCAAGCTAAAGGGACTCACGGATGAAACTGAAGAAAAGGCTCCACAGGGATATGGGGCCTTTTCTTTTTGGTTTTTAGAATACGGCTTATAGACGGCCTTAATTACATATCTTTTCTATTCCAGCGGTTTATAGGACTTTTCAATGCTATTGGCTTCGCTGCTTAATTGCCTTGAGGAATTCATCCGGGACCCGGCGTCCGTTACATTCAAGTGTTGTGTCGGCACCGTGTTCTAATAAGATTCGTCCGATTTCGACATTATTTCGCGAGGCAGCGAAGTGCAGGGGCGTACAGCCGTAGCTGGCTCTGGGATTAACATTTGCACCCTTAGATAACAACCATTTTAGCATCGCCAATTGATTATTGGATACAGCCGTATGTAGCGGTGAAGCTTCATCCGTCCCCTTGGCATTAATATCGGCTCCATGAGCTAATAGAATCCGGGCAACTTCGATATGTCCATTCATCGCGGCATTGTGAAGGGGTTTGTTCTGGTGGAAAATGTTAACATCGGCGCCATTTTCCAATAATATGTTAACGACTTCTATATGTCCTTTAGCGGCCGCGGCATGTAACGGCCCGTACCAGGCTTCGCCTTTTAAATTAACACCTGCTCCATTTTCAATTAACAGCTTAACCACATCCATGTGTCCATTGTCAGCGGCCTCAATTAAAAGCGTATCCCGCGTAAAGAAGTTTCTTTTATTTGCATTGACTCCCCAGGCCAGTTGTCGCCTGACCTCTTTCAGGTTTCCTTGGCGTGCTGCGGTGTGAATACTTGTGCAGCCGGTCAAGACCGTGGAAGCCAAGACCAGAAGGGACATGATAATGATTAGTTTACTATTGGTTAAAAGTTTATTAGTCATTTGGTTACCTCCGCTCGCATATTTACTATTTCACATTTTTCCTTGCTTAACTAAACTTTTTTTAAATTTATCGTTCCTTAGCTTTGCATACTATGTCCCAGTGGTTCGTAGAATTTTTCAGGATATGGCCCGAGTGAATTTTTCAGGGTTCCGAGCTTTTCGATACTGCATTCGATGGTGTCACCGGGCTGGAGGAAATCGCCGGTGGCCATAGCGACACCGGCGGGAGTTCCGGTTGCAATGACGTCGCCGGGTTCTAACGTCATTATGTGGCTTAAGAACGATACAATGTCGGTGACGGGGTAAATCATCTGTGAGGTGTTGGCCTGCTGGCGGACGTGGCCGTTTACCTTCAAGGTCATGTCAAGATTTTGGACATTTTCCACTTCAGCGGTGGTCAGGATGTACGGGCCCATGGGCAGGAAGCCATCCGACCATTTGCCGTTTAGCCAGTCGTAGAATTCGTCCCAGGGGCGCTTAACCCTGCCTTTGGTAAAAGTGACACTGCGAGCTGAGACGTCGTTGGCGATGGTGTATCCTGCAACTGCATCAAGGGCGTCGCCGGGTTGTATACACCTGGCTTCTTTGCCTATTACTACGGCGAGTTCTATTTCATAATCCACCTGTTCACTGTATGCCGGCCAGGGAATTTGGGTGCCGGGGCCGGTTATGACGGTCGAGGGCATAATGAATGGCCTCGGTACGGTCGTTTCCCGCGGCGAATCGGAGAGTCCAAGTGCACGGCCGGCTTCCTTTATGTGCTCGCTGTAGTTTCCTGCAAGGGCGATTACCTTGGAGGGGCGGGGGATGGGAGCGAGGAACTTTGCCGAATCAAGCGGCGTGGAGATATCGGCTGTGTCAGCGAGTTCGGCAATTTTTTTAAGACAATCCGGGCCCCGGGTCAGGATTTGTTTTATGCTGCGAGGCGGATTCGGGCCCGGCCAGATTGAAGGGATATCAATGATGGCTTCGCCGGTCAGGATACCGACCGAAATTGACTCGTTCCTGGAATATGTAATTAGTTTCATTATTAAGTCCTTATTAGAAAGTTTCGAAGGCTCATTTTAGCCGCAGGTTGCCAATATTACACGGATTTTTTAGACTGGATAGGGTGCTAACTTATTGGAATTGGGACATTGATGGTGTAAATATTTTTGATTGGACTGTGTTGAGGGATTGCATTCAGTCCTGGCTTTGTTTGCATAATTTTTAGTCAAGGATGTGTTATGTATCCGGCATCTATGCTCACAGGATTTAGTTTAAGCTGGGATCATCTTCCAACGTATCAAGACCCATAATTACGTCGTGCATATATACGCGCCTTCCGCTTGGTGTGTCGTGAGCAGCATAGGTCATATCCCGTTCCGGGTCGTAGTAGGCATACCAACTATATTGGGACAACCATTCGTAATCCTCGTCATCCACTTTTGCGTTGAGGCCGTTGCCTAATGGTATCTCTTTCATTTTCCATATCCTCTATTTTTTTCTCTGAGCCCGCTTTCGCTGCCTGCGGCACTCGTTGGTCGCCTTATTCGCGCATTCCTTGCACCATACATACAAACCATCTTTACTGCGGCGTCTTCTGTAGTACATGCTCTCCGGTTTCCACCTTCCGCACCTGTAACATCGCTTCTGTTTCACGCCTTTGACAACCCGGTGGTTCTCTTGGTAGCGGTAGTATCTTTTTACAATTTTGCCGTCTTTGCCGGTCCGCTTACGGGCCTTGTGTTTTTTTGTATTCATCTATATAAACCTCAAACTATTTAACTTCCTTTATTTTTACTTCTTAAGAAGATTTCTCAAACAACTTTTCCGGCTTGCAAAGGTTTTCTTTGTCTGCTGCAACTCTTCCACAGCCTTTGCACACGAACTTGCCATCTCGTACAAGTGTATGGTATGCCTCTGTGTACTGGGCCTGATAACCCAAGTTTGTCAGCAGGCATAAGTGCCTTTCATGGCCTGGGTGAGGCATTTCGACATTTTCCATTTATCAGCCCTTTCAAAGTAGTCTGAATCTCGGCTTTTTCAAGACTACCAATTCTATCTTATAAAGTATTCAAAGGCAAGATTTTTTATAATTTTTTCTTGACTAATAGTGATGCCGAACATACGGTTATGTTAACTTCATTGCTGGAGACAAGCAATCAATGGAGAAAATATATTAAAATTGCCCTACGGGCCTTAAACGGGCATGATTTTGTGACGCCCTTTTTATGTGAGTGAAAAACAATGACAATTTTTTGAGGAGACAGGAAAATGAGAACTCAATCAATTTTTGTGATGACAATGTTTTTGGTGTTAATGTTCTGTGGTTTAATGAGCGTTGTTGAAGCAGAGGAAACTCACTGGATTGGTACTACTGGTGACTGGTTTGATGCCAACAACTGGATGTATAAGGTGCCCGGATCAGATGACCTAGCGGTTATAGATAACGGTGGAACAGCAGAAATTACGTCCGGTTTGGCAGAAGCACGCTATATTTATGTGAGTCATTATGATGCTGGCTCTGGTAATATAAACCACAGTGGTGGGATTCTGGATGTCTTTGAAATTTATATTGGTTATGGCCACCCGAGTACATACAACCTCTCCGGAACTGCTCAGCTTTCAGCAAGTAATAGGCTATTTGTGGGATATTATTGGAATGGACAATGTACCTTTAACCAAACTGGTGGGAGTAATATTGCCAATGGAAATGGATTAATAGTGGGTAGCTATGGTGGCGATGGTATTTATGATCATAGTGGAGGAATAGTCACTGCTTCGTATGTCTGTCTTGGCGATAGTAGCGGTTCTATAGGGACGTATAACCTGTCGGCAACAGGTGCTTTATCGTCCACTGGCGGTGTGACTGTTGGCAGGGAGGCTACAGGCATTTTCATTCAAAATGGTGGAACCTCAACGTTGGGTGGTAATATGGTATTAGGTGATAAGGCAGGATCCCTCGGTCGATACGCTATTTCCGGCGGTACATTATCAGCACAAGAGTTAAGGGTGGGTCACTTTGGAAGCGGACAATTTGATATTGAAGATTCGCCCGTGTTTATAACGGTATCTGATTTGTTCTTCAATTCCACCAGCATATTTACTTCGGTTCCCGGTTCTATCATTCGCATGACTGGTTCATCACTCGACAATTGGAGCTCTGACCCCAACGACCTATTGGGCTTCAATCACCTAACTTTGATTTTTGAGGGTGGGAGCGGGGGAGTATCAACTCTTGAAGTCGCATGTGAGGACATGGGACCTATAGTCAATGCATTTGACAAGAACTTCGCTTTGGACGGCCTGACAATTGGCGATCCCAATGTAGTCCAGATGCAGCTTGTCGATAATCGTAACAACTCCGACGGGACAGACTGTCTTTATGTAAAAGACCTTGTGCTTGGCAATAGTTCATCACTTGATCTAAATGGGCTGAATCTATATTGTCTGAGTTTAGTGGACAACGGTGGAGTGGTATATCTAAACGGGGGGCAATTGATTCAACTTCCCAGTGGTACGGTTCCAGTTACACTCACTCTTCGTGTAGATCCTAATGACGCTGGTATAGAGACTGTCAGTCCGGGTGTAGGGAGTTTTGGATATTTTACTGGTCAGCACGTGGGTATCAGCGCGGAGGATTTTGTTGAATGCCCTAATGTGTTTCGTTTTGATCACTGGGAGGGTGAAGTGGCAGATGTGGATGCTGAAAACACCGTAGTGTTTATGGGCAATGATAAAACAGTAACAGCCGTTTTTGTGGACAACCGTCAGTGTGGTGACCAGTGTCACCCCTATCCGTCTATGGACCATAACCAAGATTGCATAGTAGACTTTAAGGATTTCGCATTGTTCTCTCAGAGTTGGCTGGAGTGTACAAAACCGGAGTGTGATTAGGACCCTACATTCTCTCCCTGCCCGGCTTGGGTACTTTGATGTTGAGAAGGAAACAACAAAAATGAAAAAGTATATTTGTCTGATTTTTTGTTGTGTAATGGCAGGGTGCACGTCAGTAGGACAGTTAGAGCAACAATTAGGCCGGCAATGGATCGGGAAAGACGGGAAAAGCTTAATTGCTTCGGCAGGGGAGCCGGATAAGGTAGTGGATGATGGTCCCGACGGTCAAATCTTCTGCTACGTAAAAATCACATCTTATACACTGCCTTTCAGAGAAAGCATGAAGCCAATCATTTATACATCCAAGAAGGGGTGGCATTATAACGTAGTAGACAAAGGCAGATATTATCCACTGCAAACTTTTACAAAGGGACAAAACACTATGTTCTGGATAAATCCTGAGGGCCGAATTTACAGGGTTTCCATTATCCAATGAGGTATGAGCACCTGTAGAATCCACAATTTCAATCCATTTGTCACAGGACCTGGGTATGATGATTTTACGGAAGCGAGAAAAAGTGAAATGATGATTAGAATATTTTATACTTGATGTATTCAATCTTGTTTTTAAGCCCTTGTGGTATCTTTCTTTCCTCATCCTTAGGCTCTACAAATGCCTTTTTATACATCTCTTTCCGGCCCACGAATTCTCCCACAGAGGCACTCAGAGATGTTTATCACTCATAGAATCGCCTGTATTGTCTCAGAGTCTTTTTTTCAAGAATCGGTCTTTTTGCTTCCAACGTGTTTTTCATGCCGAAAATCCCATTTTTCACAGTTGACAAGCCCGCTAAATTATGTTACGGGACAGGTGCAATCCAAGGAAGGTTTTGATATTATTATGGAGTTGGAATGTTTGGTTGTAAAGCCAGGCGTTCGAGAGGTGTTGGTTTTGCACTAACGCCAAGTGAAATGCGTGTTTTGAAGAGATGGAGGTGAATCATGTCACATAGGTTTCTTATATGCTCAACGATTTTATTGCTTTTTGCCGGCGCTTCGTTGGGTGGTGTAGTACTACCAATGGATATCGACGTTTTTTGGTGCGGTGGGGAGTGGGGTTCCTGGATGGATGGTGATAACTGGTGTGATAACATCTTGTGGATTTGTGATCCGCCTCAATCGCCTTGTCGACCGTACCAGTGGCCGGACAACAATGATATTCTTTACTTCTATGTCAGTATTGACAGCAACGATGCCGGTGTCGAGAGGGTGCATGTCACGTGGGAAGGTGCATACGGTCCTACTGTCAGCGAGATAGAGTTTCGTGGAGATGTGCATTTGCTTAAGTGGGGCGGGCCTTGGAACGAACTTATCGTTGTAGAGCCGAATGGATTCCTGAATTACGGTGATCTGAGAGTTGAGATTGATGTTCGCGGTGATATTGTCAATACATCCGGCAGTGCAATTGAGTTCTCCGGCCATCTTAACGTCTTTGGCGATCTGTATAATGAGGCAGGTGCGGTAGTTAACGTATCGCGGGATGACATAGACATTGAAGATGGAGCAGTGTACAACGCAGGCCAGATATGGCTGGCCGGTAATGGTGGTATTGGAGAAGGTCACCTTTTCTCAAATACAGGGATAATACGGCTTTTCAATGGTATGTGTAACGGAAAGGCAGTCGTCAACTGGCAGGATGGTCTAATTAAAGGTTCAGGATTCGTTACGTCAAATGAAGGTTTATGGAACTTGGGGACGATTGAAGCGGCGGGAGGGTCGCTGCTATTATACGTTGAGGATGGAAAACTGATGAACGTGGGCAAGCTGATTAGCAATCCCGGAGCATCTTTGCATATGACACCGGCAGAGGATTTTAATAACGCCGGGATGATAGAGGTGAATCGAGATGGAGCGGTGACGGCAGACTGCAACCTCGTAAACGAACCAAACGGTCATATCAGTCTTTTGGGCGGGACTCTGTCGGCCGACCGTATAATACAGGAGGATGATGCAGTTTTGAGCGGCTTTGGGGGTATCACCGGAGATGTGGTTATTAATCCCAACGGGTCAATTCAACTTACTGGTCCGACAAGTATCGTAGGTGATGTAGAAATTAACCCAAACGCTACATTAGAAGTAAGCGATGGGACAACTCTAATAACTGGTCACACGACGTGCAACAATGGAACTATACGTATGGTTGGCGGTCGCGTTATCTTTCAGGGAGGTCTTACAAACAACAACTGTAATATCTTCCCGGAGCCAGGCTTGTATACTAACATGGCCGATTACAATCTCGATGGAAAAGTGAATTCCAAAGACTTTGCATATTTTGCTAATGTATGGCTCTGGCAAGCAGAGTTATGAACATATTTATAAGCACACTGACTATGCTCTTGCTCCATGGCGTGGGTCCTGTGATGTTGAGAAGGAGACACTGTAAGGGTTCCCTCATTGGCTCACTCCCGCCGTCTCTCAAGTGTACTTAGAGCTCGCAGAATGGACGAACTGGTGTTCAGACAACTTGTTTTCAAATATCTGGCCTTGAGATATTTTTTCCTTGACTTTTGACCTGATACCGATACAATCACGCCGGTTAAATTCAGGAGGCAGAGTGTTAGATGCGACACCATAATGAGGAATTCGTTAACTTTCGCAAGAAGATATCGGTGCATACAGTGTGCGCCGGGTAATATCAACCATTTTGAAAGGGCAAAACAATGAAAACGACGAAACTGCTTACAATTTGGGTTCTGGCGTTGGGCCTTATAGTCTGGCTGACGCCGATGGCCCACGGCGCTCAATACCTGACGGTTAACGGCCAGGACGTCAATTCAATTACGCTAAAGTTAGGCCAGGCATGTATGGTCAATGTCATATCAGACGACTCTAATCCTTACACTGCCTATATAGGCTTCGACGATGTTCCGATCCTCGGTGTTTTTTTGCATCTGGAGACTATGTCGCTGGCCGGCAATCTTGCCAGTGCAACAGTTTATAATGTTTCAAATTTTAATGGGTTTCATATTTCTGCTGCCGGTTCGGCCCCTGCACCGTCTGCTGGAATTCATTTTGTCTTCGAATACATAGCGACGCAACTTTGTGAAACCGACCTGAAGCTTTATAACAGCACATTTACATCGGTGATAGATTCCATACGCATCACGGTTATACCCACGTCAATGGGCACGGCATTTACCTACCAGGGGTGGCTTATGGACAGCAACAGCCCGGCAGACGGTCTGTATGACTTCGAGTTCAAGATCTTCGATAGTCCTGACCCTGTGTCCGCTGTGCTGCTGGAAAGTATTGATATAAATGACTTGGATGTAATTGACGGGCAATTTGCGCTGGAATTGGATTTTGGCAGCGGTGTGTTCGACGGCGATTCCCGCTGGCTGGAGACAACGGTTATGCATGCTGATGGAAGCGACCCATGCATTTTGAGACCAAGGATAAAGGTAACACCTGTGCCATACGCATTGCACACCCGGGGGTTGCTTGTAGATGACGCCGGCAATGTCGGCATCGGAACGAATAACCCAAATAGTAAGTTGGAAGTGACGGGCGCAAGCGGTGCTCCTATTATTTCGGTCACCAATACCGGGAATGGTAGCGGTGTATATGCCTGGAGCCAAGATGGTTTCGGGCTATGGGCCGACAGCGCTAGCACGGACTCTGACTCAGCTGGTGTGTACGGTCGTGGCAGTTACGGACATGGGGTCCACGGCGTGACAGTAGCTGGTTCTGCATATGGGGTGTACGGCGAGACAGCGGCATTTTCTACCGGCGCGGGCGTCAAAGGTCAGAGCGATCTTGGTCATGGAGTTATAGGTAACACTAACGCCTATAACAAAGCCGGCGTATATGGATGGAGCAACAATGGCGTCGGCGTAGAGGGCCGCAGTGACAAGGAGTATGGCGTGGTTGGCTGGACGGACGCCAACGACAAGAGCGGGGTATATGGATGGAGTAATAATGGCGTTGGCGTTACAGGCCGGTGCGACGCCAACAACCACGGAATCTTCGGAGCGACCTTCAGCTCTGATCCTAATCATGCAGGCGTATTTGGGAAAAATAATGGCTCCGGGCGAGGAGTCTGGGGTGAGGCCCTGAGTGTAGGTGTCGCTGGCAAGGCCATGAGCTACGATGGCGTTGGCGTCTTCGGCGAGGCCCCGAGGGTAGGTGTCGCTGGCAAGGCCACAGGCGGACCTGTCATAGGGGTCTATGGTGAGGCCTCTAATACCGGACATGTAACAAACTACGGCGGCTCCTTTTGGGCCTCAGGCACAATGGGCAAGGCTGTCCATGGCTATGCCTCTAATACCGGAGATGTAAAGAACCACGGCGGCTACTTTGAGGCCCATGGCCAACGTGGCGTAGGAGTCTTTGCGTTCGGGCACGTGGGCGTCCACGGCTTGGGAGGCGATGTGGGCGTCCGCGGCGAGGCCACCGATAGCAATAGCACCGGTGTCGTCGGCAAAGGCGTTTCATATGACTTTTTCGCCGACGGCGCGGGAACAAATTACGGGGCTCCCTCTTCTATCCGCTGGAAGAGTGATATTCGGGCCATCGATGAACCACTGGGCAAAGTTCTCCGAATGCGGGGCGTCTATTTTAACTGGGACGCCGATCACGGCGGCCATCACGATGTGGGTATGATAGCCGAAGAAGTCGGAGAAGTGCTACCGGAGGTAGTAGAGTACGAAGAAGACGGCAAATATACCAGCGGCATGGACTACAGCAAGTTGACGCCGCTTCTGATTGAAGCTGTCAAGGCGATCAAGACGGAACTTGATGAGCGACAAAAAGAGCTGGAAAAAAAGGATTCTGAAATTGCAGAGCTCAAGGAGCGTCTGTCAGCTCTCGAAGCTTCTGTTACCAAGCTGATGATCTTAGACAAAGCAGATCTGTAAATGTGAAATCTAAGTGTGTGCTTTGTGTACTACGAAATATCAACCATTTTTGAAAGGAGAAAAAGAATGAAAACTGTAAAGATTTTGACAATATTGCTTTTGGCTTTTTGCCTGATGTTCTGGAATGCCGAGGTCAGCGCAGAGCCAATGGGCACGGCGTGGACCTACCAGGGCAGGCTCTTAGACGCCAACGGTCCTTCGGATGGAATGTACGACTTCCAGTTCAAGCTCTACGACAATGCCAATGTCATCGACGGCAATCAGGTCGGCGGCGACGTGAATGTGCCTGACGTGGATGTCATCGACGGCTACTTTACAGTGGTGTTGGAATTTGGCTGTGATGTATTCGACGGTGATGCCCGCTGGCTTGAGATCGGCGTTCGGCCAGGTGACAGCAACGACCCTAATGCTTTTGTTAGCTTGAGTCCACGGCAGGAGGTTACACCTACGCCTTATGCCCTGCAAACACGGGGAATCTTTGTAGATGGGGCTGGGAACGTTGGCATTGGGACAGATATACCATTTGAAAGATTAGACGTTGACCATGGAAATCTGCTTGTACAGGGAATTGGAAGTTTTGAT